>ERZ1370068.7078-contig-6018_pt1 | contig 27051 bp, 39 predicted proteins | sample MGYA00561227_ERZ1370068 | MGnify/ENA primary metagenome ERZ1370068 (study PRJEB38410, sample SAMEA6850437) | metagenome | study: Metagenomic assessment of the ecological functions of the soil: analysis of the soil microbiota associated with the...
CGTATTGCTGAATCACCGCCAGACCTCGTCGTATGGCGCCGATGGGCGCCAGCCTCGATCGTGCGCGAACGGGCCGGGCTGACTGGTCGACTGATCTCGGCGCGCCAATCGACGTGCTTTCTGCTGGATGCGCGCTGCGTCGCCACGGATGATCCCGTCGCAGCTGCTTGGCACATCCGAAACGGGGCACGTCTCCGTGCTGTTCGATCGCGGCGACTCACTGGCAATGCAGCCGCACGTGATTCCCAAAGGCGGTTTCGAGAAGGTCCAGAAGTCGCGAGGGCTCGACGCATTCCGGCGGAGCGTGGCGGCGCTGGTGCCGTTCTGGCGGACCGCGTCAGGAGATCCGGCACTCCGGGAGCGATGGTGAAGCCGCTGACCGTCACGGCCGATCGGCTGCGGCAATGGGTGACCCGGCCGGGTCTTCTCTGCATCGGCACGACGCCGCGCACCGACGAAATGCCTCACGGATCGGGCGCGTCGAAGCATCAACCTCGCGGTGGCAGAGTGCCGTCGCCGCGGCGAACTTCTTGAGCGGCCGCTGGCCCGCGGCACGTCGCGATTCAGACCTGGCTCGGGTGCAGAAGAGGCGAGAGTTCCCGACCCGCGTCGTTCAGCGGGTTCAGCTGCTCGCCGCAGGACCTGTTTCTGAAGAGAACCCTGGAAGGCCGCGTGCCTCGGAAGATGCCGCTGGCGCTCAAACTTTGCAGCGATTCCCGGTGCTGCGACGTATCCCGGCCGAGGCTGGTCGGGATGGGGATAAGGCCCGGATACCTATCAGTAGTCGGCAGTCAGATCGGTAGTCGGCAGCCCGGTTGTTAGTCGTGTCGGTCCGGTCGGCAGTCAGTCGGCAGGCCTCGAAGGCCTGCCGACTCTCGAGAGTACCGACTCCCGAGCTCGACAGATCCGACTCCCGACTCGAATACGGTCTCAGATCTCCACGGTAGGAATCACCTGAGCCCGGCTGCACGACGACGTCGAACACCAGCGGCGCGAGGCCCTGCTCCACGATTTCGATCCGGTGCGTGCCGCCCGTCAGCGTCAGCGGCTGGCGCGAGCCGTCGAAGTCGGCGACGACGCGCATACGCGCCGTCCACATAGACCGCGGCGTCAATCGGTTCGATCTCCGGGACGACGCCGCCGTAGTCGACGCCGGCGGACGTCCGACTGAATACGCATGCGGGTACGGGTAGGTGTAGGCCACCGGATACCCGGCGAAGATGTTGAGCCCGATCGAGAACCGTGGCCGGAACGCGCGCGTCCGGTAGTAGGTGCGGCCCGTCCAGAACGGTGCGTAGTAGCGTCCCGAGTGGCGGGGCGAGAGTAGCGCGGGGAATACCGCGGCGATGGTAGCCACACGTGCGCGGCACGATCACCTCGCGTCGGGGAACCGCCTGGCCGATGCTGGCGCGCGGCAGCCACGTCCGCGGCGACCGTCGACGCGGGGGCGACGTCACGGCGTGGCGTCACCGCTGCGCTTCGGCCTGCGGCGCCGCGACTGGCGCGCGCTTCGGCTCGCGGCGCTTCGGCTCGCGGCGCTTCGGCGCGCGGCGCCTGAGCCCGCGGCTGCGCCCTCTCGACCGCCTGCCCTTCGGCCTGCCGGTTCGTCCGGCCTTCCGATCGACCGTTGGCTCGACCCTCGGATCGACCTTCGCCGCGTTCGCGCTGCTGAGCAACGGCGGGTGTCGCAAGAAGGGGCGGTTATGAGCGCCGCGTGAAGTGTCTTTGAAAGGTGTCCCATGGTCGTCCTCCGGATATCTACCACTGCGCAAGGCCCTTGCCAACTGAGCCTTGCGACTTTCCTGATGTTTTGGCCGGGTTTCCCCGGACTGTGCGTTCGAGAGGACGGTCAGCTGAGCAGATGCTGGACGGCCCGGATGACGTCCTCCGGGGTCGCCGGCTTGGTCAGGAAGTCGCTGAAAGCCGGCGCTGAGGGCGGCGGCCGTTGTCTTCCGCGCGCGCATACGCCGACAGCGCGATCGCGGGCAGCGTGCCGCCATGCTCCGGCGGCGAGCGCCGCAACCGCCCCATCATCGACAGGCCGTCTTCGCCCGGCATGCCGATGTCCGCGATGATGAGTGCCGGTGGGTGCTGCTCCCACGCATTGGAGCGCGGCACGGGCGCTGTCGGCGGTCTCCACGTGGGCGTGACAGTGCCCCGGGATTTCAGCGCAACAGCTCCCGTGTCGAGGCGTCGTCGTCCGACGACGAGAATCGAGCGGCCGGAGAGATCGCAGCGAGGGCAGCGCAGATGCCGCCTCGTCGTGATGCGGGCGCGAGTCGGCGATAGCTTCCACCGGCAGTAGGACACGAAACGTCGAACCCTTGCCGACGCCTTCGCTCTCGGCGCTGACGTGTCCGCCGTGCAGTTCCACCAGGTGCTTGACGATCGCCAGACCGAGTCCCAGGCCGCCGTGGATGCGCGTGAAGGTCTGATCGGCCTGCCGGAACCGATCGAGACGAACGGCACAAACGCCGGTTCGAGGCCGACGCCGGTGTCGGTCACCGCGATTTCGACCTGCGAATCGAGATGCCTGGTTCGAACGTCGAGGCGTCCGCCAGGGTGTGAACTTCAGGGAGTTGGAAAGGATGTTCCACGAGCACCTGCTGCATGCGCTGGCGATCGGCGTGAATCGGCCGCATGTCGTCCAGTGTGCACGCGGATCTCGATGTTCTTCGCGTCCGCGGCCGGCCGGACGTTCTCGATCGCACTCTCGACGAGATCCTGCGGCAGCACGGGCTCGCGGTTCAGACGCAGGCGGCCGGTAATGATGCGCGAGACGTCGAGCTACGTCTCCAATGAGTTTCGCCTGGGCCTGGGCGTTGCGCTCGATGATCTCGAGGATGTGCGCCAGGCGCTCGGCGGATACCGGGCCCGGCGAAGCATCGGAGACCCAGCCCAGGACCGCGTTGAGCGGCGTCCGCAGTTCGTGCGAGAGCGTCGCCAGGAATTCGTCCTTCAGACGATTGGCGCGCTCCGCTTCGTCGCGCGCCGCGTGCAGCGCGACCAGCACGTCGCGCAGCTCGTGCTGCGCGTTCGCGCGCGCGCAGGGCCGCGCGAACCGTGCTGACCACCGCGGCCACACGGACCGGGCGGTCGAGCAGCGTGACGTTGCGCAAGTCGTCGAGTGCCGCCAAGGTGCGTAGCAGCGCCTGCGAGCGGTCGCCGCCGGCGAAGAGCAGGATGGGAACCTCGGACCACGCCGGCTGCTGTGCGAGCGCGGCCGAGAGGCGCGAGAGCAACGGATCGTCCAGCGCTTCTTCAGTCAGCACGACAGCGCCGGCGCCGCGCTCCAGCTCTTCAGCCAGCCCCGTCATCGTCGGGCAGACCTCGCCGGCGATGGACGCGCGCGCCAGCAGGTCGCGCGTCAGGACCGCATCGCGGCCGACCGGCGCGAGACCAATGCGCGCAGGTCGTGGCGCGTCCAGGTGATGCATCATTCGCTCAGCAACGGATCCATGGTGCCGACATACGTCGGCACGCCCGTGAGCACGCCCTGGAACCTGGACAACGCCGCGCCGGCGCGCACGGCAACCGGGCCGATCATCAGCTCGCGAATCGTCGACTCGTGCATGCCGGTTCGCTTTTTCACCACCGAAATGGCCTTGCGGACGGCGCCCTGAGCTTCGAAGAACCGGAGCAGCACGACACAGTCAGCGACGTAGCTCAAGTCGATCGGCGTCGCCATCGCGGTGCCGATGATCCCGTGCTGGGCGATGACGATGATCGCTCGCGACGCCGCGGCTGTTGAGATAGCCGAGCAGCTCGTGGAGACGCACGAGCGGCGCGCCGCTCTGCGGGATGGCGTTCAGTAGCCGTTGGCGCTGTCGATCATGACGACCCGCGCGCCGGTGGCGTTCACCACTTCGCACGCGATGGCTGAACTCGCCCGGCGACATCTCGCCGGGCGCCACCTGCGTGATGATCACGTCACCGGCGGCTATCCGGTCCGACATACCCATCCGAGGACATCGCAGCGACCGACGAATGTTTCGCGCCGCTCTTCGAACAGGAACACCGCCGCCTTGGTGTTGCCCTTTTGCCGCCGTGACGTATTGCGCGGCGAGCGTTGATTTGCCGGACCCCGCGGGCCCGATCAACAGCGTCATGCTCCCCAGGACAGGCCGCCGCCGAGCAATTGATCGAGCTCCGAGACGCCGCTGCCGAGCGGTTCATCGGATGCAGTGGCCGTGGTGGACGGTATCAGCTGGGGAAAGACGACCAGTCCGCCCTTGCGGATCGCGAAGTCGTGAAAGCCCTCGACCGCGGCGACGCCGCGGTAGCTGACGACGCGGACCCGGCGTCGGGCGCGTCCGTATTCAATCGGCAACTGCTCGAGGAGAATCACGCCGTGCGACAGGCTTTGCAGCTGAAGGTCGCCGTCTTCGGTGGTGTTGTCGTCCAGCAGCAGCACGGTGCAGGCACGGCCGGCGAAGTGCTCCTTCGAGCGCCAGGATTTGCCGCCGGTAGCGCAAGGGATCCCGCGCGAGCAGCCGCATTTCGGACAAGTGAGTCGAAGACAACCCGCGCCGGCCGCGCGCGCTCCACGGCTCCCAGCATCGCCTTCACGGTTTCACTGAGCTCGACCTCGGATGGGTGATACAGCGTGTAGTCGTCCTGCGCAGGCTGGGGAGTCCGCTGCCGCAAGTTGGAACAACTCGATCCCTTCGAGCGACCACCCATGCGAAACCGCAACTGCCCGCAGTTCACGGATCGTTTCCGACGAGGGTGACGTGCCGGCACGACTCGCCGCGCTGCCGCCCTTCCATCAGAAACTGCATCGCCAATGTGGTCTTGCCCGTGCCCGGATCACCTTGGATCAGATACATCCGATCGGCGGTGAGGCCGCGCCGAAGCAGCTCATCCGGGCCGGGGACTCCGGTTGAAATGATTGATGGCGTCGGTCCAGCTGGCATCTCGAGAATTCCGACCTGCAACGGTTGGGCCGAGTAAGCTCTATAATCGCGGCGTCATGCGTTTCCCTCAATCGTCCGAGCAGGCCTTGGTGTCGTCGCGCTGGCCGCTGCCGAGCACGCTGCCGGTTTCAGCTCAGCAGTCCAGCTACGCGCCGCCGGCCCTGACGGCGGCCGACTATGCCCGCGCAGAGAAGTTCATGGGCTACAACACGACGCCGCTGGTGCTGCACGGCGGCGTGCGTCCGACGTGGCTGGGCGCCGGCGACGACCGCTTCTGGTGCGGGTGACGACCGAACGTGGTCCCGAGGCCGTGCTGATCGATCCGGTCGCCGGCACGCGCGCCGCGTGCACGCTGCCAGCGTGCGTGCAGGCCGCGCGCGAAGGCGGTGGGCGAGGTGGGCCGGGCGGACCGCAACGGACCGAATCGCGGTCGCCGGACGAGAAGAGCGTGGCGTTCATCCGCGACTGGAATCTCTGGGTGCGCGACGTGGCGACCGGCCGCGAGACGCCGCTGACCACCGACGGCGTCAAGGATTTCGGCTACGCCACCGACAACGCCGGCTGGACCCGCAGCGACCGCCCGATCCTCGTGCTGGTCGCCGGACTCGAAGAAAATCGCGACCTTCCAGCAGGATCAGCGTCAGGTCGGCGAGATGTATCTGGTCGACACCAAGGTCGGCCATCCCAATCTGCAGGCGTGGAAATATCCGCTGCCCGGCGACGCCGGTCGTGACGATGATCCAGCGCGTGATCGTCGACCTGACGTCGCCCGATGCCCCGCGCATCGTGCGCGTGCAGCTGGCGCCGGACCAGCATCGCTCCGACGCTGTGCGACGACGTGGCGTGCCGGGGCGAGTGGGGGACGTGCAATGGAGCCCGGACGGATCGACGGTCGCGTTCGTGTCCACGTCGCGCGATCACCGCCACGAGCAGCTGCGCGTGGCCAACGCGTCCACCGGCGCGGTGCGCGACGTCCTGGAAGAGAAATCCGAAACGTTCTTCGAGTCGGGCAACGGCCGCATCAACTGGCGGTTCCTGCCCGGATCGAACGAGGTGATCTGGTTCTCGGAGCGCGACAACTGGGGCCATCTGTATCTCCACGACCTCCAGACCGGCCGCGAGAAGCGCGCGATCACGAGCGGCGAGGGCAACGTCACGCAGGTGCTCCACGTCGACGAGAAGAACCGGCTGCTGTAAGCTTCATCGCGGTCGGGAAGGAAAAAGGCCGCGATCCGCTATTTCCGGCACCTGTATCGCATCGGGTTCGACGGCAACAACCTGCAGCTGTTGACGCCGGCGGACGCCGATCCACGACGTCACGCTTTCGCCCTCCGGACGGTTTTTCGTCGACAGCTATTCGAAGCCCGACGTGCCGCCGGTCGCTGAGTTACGCGCCGCCGATGGCAAGTTGATCCTGACGCTCGAGAAGGCCGACATCTCGCGCCTGCTGGCGACCGGCTGGCAGCCTCCGACGCCGATCACCGTGAAAGCGCGCGACGGCTCCACCGACCTGTACGGCCTGATGTTCAAGCCGACCGACGCTCGATCCGTCGAAGAAATATCCGATCGTCAACCACATCTACCCGGGACCGCAGACCGGCAGCGTCGGCGGCCGCACGTTCTCTCCGGCGCGCGGCGATGCCCAGGCCCTCGCCGAGCTCGGCTTCGTCGTCGTCGAAATCGACGGGATGGGGACGCCGTGGCGATCGAAGAAATTCCACGAGGCCTATTACGGCAACATGGGCGACAACACGATCCCGGATCAGGTGACCGCGATGCAGCAGCTGGCGCGAGCGCTTCGCGTGGATCGACATCGATCGCGCCGGCATCTACGGCCATTCGGGTGGCGGCTACGCCACGGCCGACGGCGATGTTCCGGTATCCCGGACTTCTTCAAGGTGGGCATCTCGGAAGCCGGCAACCACGACAACCGGGTATACGAGGACGACTGGGCCGAGAAGTGGCAGGGCCTGCTCAAGACCAACGCCGACGGGACGACGAACTACGACAACCAGGCCAATCAGCTGGTCGCGAAGAACCTGAAGGGAAGCTGCTGCTGGCGCACGGGACGATGGACACGAACGTGCCGCCGTACAACACGCTGCTGGTCGTCGACGAGCTGATCAAAGCGAACAAGGACTTCGAGCTGCTGATGCTGCCCAACCGCGGGCACGGCTTCGGCAACGAGCCCGTACATGGTCCGCCGCCGCTGGGACTACTTCGTCCGCAACCTGCTCGGCGCCGAGCCGCCGAAGGAATATCAGCTGCACCCGCCGGCCGAGGGACGGCAAAGCTCACAACGATCTGTAATTTGGTGATTTGGTGATTTGGTGATTGTCGCGCAACCGCCCACGGACTTCACGCACGGCGAGATCCTGCGCTGGCGGCGCGTGGGCGGACTCGTGCTTGGGCGAGGTGCGGTATGCGCCGGGCCAGCGCGTCCCGCGTCATCTGCATCCGCACGCGCGCTTCGTGCTGGTGCTGGCGGGAAGCGTGACCGAGGTGCGCGGCGACGAGACGCGATCCGTACGAATCATCGACGCCTGCTGTTCCGCTCCGCGGGAGAGCCGCACTCGTATCTGATCTCGCAAGTCGGGCGCCACCTGCCTGATCGTGGACGTCGACGGAGGCGTGGTATGCGCGGGCGCGGCAGCACGCGCCGGTGCTGACGGGCTCCGCCGCGTTCCGGCGAGCGGTTTCGTCGTCCACCTCGCGCACCGCCTGCACGGCGAATTCCGCCATGCGCGACGAGGTCTCGCGGCTGGTCGATCGAAAGCATCGCGCTCGGCATGCTGGCGGAAGCCTCGCGCCGGGTGGCGAGAGCCGCAGCGAGGACCCAGCGCCGGCGTGGCTGCAGCAGGCGCGGGCGCTGGTGGAGGAGCATTTCGCCGAGCCGCTGCCGCTCACGTCCGTGGCGCAGCGCGTCGGCGTGCACCCCGTGCACCTGGCGCGCACCTTCCGGCGGTTCTACCAGACCACGTTCGCCGGCTACGTCCGGCACGTGCGGATCGAGTTCGCGCGGCGGGAGCTGGCCGCCTCCTCCGCGTCGCTGAGCGCCATTGCGGCCGCCGCAGGCTTCTGCGATCAGAGCCACTTCTCGCGCCTCTTCAAGCGCTACACCGGGCGTGACACCCGCCGAATACCGTCCGCGCTTCCGTTAAGTCCATCCCATCGACGTTCGCCAGCGTCCAAGACGCGCGGTCCGCCTGTAAGCGGACACTAGCAGCGCGATGGGCCTCTTTACAAGGAAATCGTTCGACGAGCTCCAGGCCGAGGCCGAGCGTGGGCTGCTGCGCCGCTCGCTGGGTCCCTGGAACCTGACCGCGCTCGGCATCGGCTGCGATCATCGGCACCGGGCATCTTCGTGCTGACCGGGCACCGCGGCGTCGCAGAACGCCGGGCCGGCGCTCGTGCTGTCGATGATCATCTCGGCGGTCCGGCTGCGCGTTCGCGGGGCTGTGCTACGCCGAGTTCGCCGCGATGGTGCCGGTAGCCGGCAGCGCCTACACCTACGCCTACGCCACGGTCGGCGAGCTCTTCGCGTGGATCATCGGCTGGGACCTGATCCTCGAGTACGCGCTCAGCGTCGCCACGGTCGCCGTCGGCTGGTCGGGCTATTTCGTCAGCTTCGCGCGCGATCTCGGCATCATCGATTCCCGCGGCGCTGGCGGCGCCACCCGGCGCCGGGCCGGTGTCTTCAATCTGCCGGCCGCCGTCATCGTCCTCGTCGTGTCGGCGCTGCTCGTCATCGGAATCAAGCAGTCGGCCGACACCAACACGCTGCTCGTCGGCGATCAAGTCGGTGGTGCTCGTCGTGTTCGTCGTCGGCCGGCGCGGCCTACATCGAATCGCGACGAACCTGACGCCGTTCATCCCGCCGAACACCGGCGCCTTCGGTCAGCTTCGGCTGGAGCGGCGTCCTGCGCGGCGCGGGCGTGATGTTCTTCGCCTATATCGGCTTCGACGCGGTGTCGACGGCGGCGCAGGAGGCGAAGAACCCGTCGCGCGACATGCCGATCGGCATCCTCGGCTCGCTGGCCATCTGCACGGTCATCTACATCGCTCGTGGCGATCGTCCTGCTCGGGATCGTCCCGTATCAGCAGCTGAACGTCGCCGATCCGCTGGCCGTCGGCATCGATGCGACCGGCCTCACGGTGGCTGAGCCCGGTGATCAAGATCGCGGCGCTCTTCGGCCTGTTCAGCACGATGCTCGTGAAGCCTGCTGGCGCAGACGCGGATCTTCTATCTCGATGAGCCGCGACGGCCTGCTGCCGCGCGTCTTCGCGACGGTCCACCCGCGGTTCCGCACGCCGCACGTGAGCACCATGCATGACCGGAGCGATCATCGCGCTGGTCGCGGGGCTGACGCCGTATCGAGGTCCTCGGACAGCTCGTGAGCATCGGCACGCTGCTCGCGTTCGTGCTCGTCTGCATCGGCATCATCATCCTGCGCAAGACGCTGCCGGACGCGCCGCGGCCGTTCCGCACGCCGGGCGTCCCGGCCGTGCCCGTGATCGGCGCGTTGATCTGTCTGGCGCAGATGGTCGGCCTGCCGGTCGCGACGTGGGAACGGCTGCTGATCTGGCTGGCGATCGGGCTGGCGATGTGTACTTTCTTATTCTCGCCGTGGGTCACGAGCTAGGGACGCTCTTCCGGAAACCGTTTGATCGCAGTCCGCAGTCCCATCATCTCTGCCGCCTTTTGTTCGCTGTTATCGCGCGCAGTGCTTCCAGGAACTGGACAACTCGTGTATCGTTGATCGGATCATCGGCGTCTAACGGTGATGTAGGAGAACCACCATGGCTAAACGCTCTACCTCAGGTATTGTTTGTCCCAGATGCGGCGTGCCGAGCGCCGCGTCATCGGGCGGTCCGGAAGCTCTTCCGGTCTTATACCTGCGCTGCGACGACTGCGGAAAAACGTCCGTTTCTCCAGAGTAACCGCTTTCATCTCAACCACATAGCCTACCCGCCGACAGCTGGCTGATGACGTGGCCAGCGGAGGCGGGCTCAGTTCGAACAAGAGCCGGTGATCGGTCGAACGCTCTTGACCCGGAATTCCGGGAGTTCGACCTTCCCGGTCCTGCCGAGCCTCCTGATGCCGCCACCGCGGCGCGCGTCGGGATCCATCGCGCCAGCCTGGGCGGCCGCGTTGGGCGAAGGCGTCAAGCCACCCGACAATCCTCAAGCGGTTCGACGGCACCCCGCCGACGATCTGAACGCGCCGGCCCACGTAATCCCGCAGGTCGGTGCCGGTCAGGCGGTAGATCTGGCTGTCTTTCTTCTCGGCCAGCGTGTATTCGCCGGCGGCCGATTCGCCGCGCTGGACGCACCCGGTCAAGCGTGATCGGTTTGGGCGGGGCTTTCGCCGGCTCGCGCTGCTGAGCGGCAGCGAGCACGATCGGCGCGGCGCACGTCAGGACACACTGCTCCAAGGGCCGTTCTCACCGAGACTCGGCGCGACGTTCTCGCGAGGTGGCCCCGATCTGGGCAGCGCGCAAGGGCGTGGCTCGGGCTTGCAGGTGAGAACGGTCCAAGACGCTGACTCGCATGGCTACCTCCCGACAAAACCGCTGACCACCGAAAGCGCCGGATTCCCGGTGAGCGTGCGCGCCGCGTCCGAGGCGATCGCCGGGTCGACCTCGGCCAATGATCGCACGTGCTCGCCCTCGAGCGCTGCAATCGGGACGCCGTCGCGGTAGACGAGCCGGTTCGCCGCCACGGCCTGCACGCGGTCGCCGGCGGTGACGATGCCGGCGAGGTTGAGCGGATCGGCCGCGCTGACCGCCAGGCACCGGCCGTGCGCCGGCGGTGCGGCGGATTTCGCGCAGGCGCTCGACGGCGTCGCCGGCCGCGAACTGTTCCCCGGACATGCCGGCGACGAAGCGCCCGCCACGAATCTCGCCGCGCGCCTCGAGCCGTCGATACGCCCGCGCCAGGTCGCGCCACGGCGCGACGTTCGCGCTTCGCGCGCGAGCAGGCGCCGGAAGACGACGCCGTAGCGCTTGAGCAGCGTCCGGGCCTGCAACTCGATCGCCGACTGCGTGTCAGATCCCGCCTCCGCGTCTCGCAGCAGGACCACCGCCCGGCAATGCTCGATCGCCGTCCCGCGGGCCCCGGGCGACCGGACGACGAACGGATGATCGATCGCAGGCCGCCGAATCCATCCGACGCGACGAGGCCCGCGGCGACCAGATCGCGCAGCGCCGCGCGCACGGCCGTCTCGGTCGCTTGCCAGACGCGCCGGCCAGTTCGTGCTCGAACGACGCGCCCTGGCGCGCAGGTGGTCGAGCACACGCTGGGCCGTTTCGCTGAAGCGCGACTCGATCGCTCGACTCGCGCCGCCTCGGCAGTACTCGCGTACGGCGCAGCCCTTTAGGGCTGCCCACGCACTCCGCATGCGCCCGCAGGAACAGCGCGACCGGGGTGGCTGGCACGACCTGCGTGGCCTCGACCGCCGGCGCGGACAGCCGCGCCCAGCCAACCTCCCCGAGTCAGGCAGAGCGTGTCGATCATCGACGCGTCGTATCCGTCGACGCGCGCGGGCAGAACGGCGCGCTCCCAGCCGTCCGGCCGCCAGCTCGAATCCGTCCAACTGTTCGAGGACCGACCGGAGGCCGTCGATGCCGCTCAGCCGATGCGCCGCGTCCACGTGCTGCCACGCGAACAGGAACCGCATGAAGTCCGCCGGGCTGACCGGCTCGATTTCCGCCCGCAGCCGGTTCAGCGTGTAGCGATGAATGCGGGCCAGCAGCCGCCGGTCGCACCACTGAATCCCTCGCCACCGATTTACCGCCAGAGCTCGCAGAGCCCGCAGAGAAAATGTCTTCCTCTGCGTCCTCCGGCGTTCTCCGCGGTTAGCGTCTTCGAAATGCCCGCGGAGAACGACTCCTCGGATTCGAGAGCCAGCAGCGCCGCGTCGGCGTCGGACTCGTCGATCGACAGCGATCCGGCGAGCGATTTCGCCGTGGTCGGCCCGAGGATGGTGAGGCGGCCGCGCAGCAGCTCGCGAATGGCATCGTCGCGGGTCCACGCGCGGTCCGCGCGGACGGCGGTGATCGCAATCGCTGGCGCGATCGTCGCCCCAGCGTGGATGGCGAAGCATCTCGGGCAAGCGCTCGGCAGCCACCCACAGATCTTGTGCCGCGCGGCTCGCGCGACACCGGCTCGTCCTGTCGCCGTCAGCTGCTCGAACCACTGCTGCGGCACGCCACCAGCTTCTTCGAACGTCAGAAATCCCACGGTCAGCAGCGCATCGTGCAGCTCGTCGGCGTCGCGCGGATCGGGCGCTGCTTCGCCGCACGCGCGCGATGGCGTCCTCGTCGAGCGCGCCGAGGTCGCTGCCGCTCCCGGTTCCGTGGCCCGTCGCGTCTGGACCGCCTGCGCGCGCCGCTCCTCGAGCGGCGCGTCGTCCAGAAACGCGTACGGCCGTGCGTTGAGGATCTCGTGCGCCAGCGGCGACGGCTCGGGCGTGTCGCGCGCGACGCAGCGAACGTCGCCGCGATGGATGCGCGTCGAGCAGCGCCGCGAGGCGCGTTGAAATCCATCGCTTCTTCCAGGCAGTCGCGGACCGTCTGGCTGACGAGCGGATGATCCGGGATCTGACACGATCGCCTGGGATGTTCTCCAGGCACGCGGCCGCGTCCGGGAACACCGCGGCCATCAGGTCGTCGGCCAGCATCCGCTGGAGCGGCGGCGGCACCTTGCGACCGTGGCGGTTGCGCGGGACCGCCAGCGAGATCGTCGTGTTCCAGCGCCAGCGCGTTTGGAAGCACCGGCGCGTCGAGGAACGCCTGCACGAGCACGTCGCGCGCCGTCGCCGGATGCAGATAGCGGAAGACGTCGGCGAGCGGAAACGAGTGCTGCGGACCGAGCGACAGCAGCAGCGCGTCTTCGGTCGCCGCGGCCTGCAGCTCGAAGTTGAACTGGCGGCAGAACCGCTTCCGCAGCGCCAGTGCCCCACGCCTTGTTGATGCGGCTCCCGAACGGCGCGTGGAGCACGAGCTGCATGCCGCCCGACTCGTCGAAGAAGCGCTCGAGGACGAGCGTGTCCTGCGTCGGCAGCGACGCCGAGCGCGCGCGAGGCTGTCCGCGAGATACGCGATGATCTGCTCGGCGGCGGCGAGCGGAATCCCAGTTTCGGCGACGAGCCAGTCGACGGCAGGCTCGGGCCGCGCTACAGCGCATTGCCGTCCACGGCAGCGCCTGAAGGGCTGCGCTACGGATCCGACGTTCGCCGTCGTGGCCGTGTCGCTCGCAGCGCAGCCGCTTTAGAGGCTGCCTCGACCTCCGCGCGCAGATCGCTGACCGCGCGCGAGAGCTCGTCGCTCCGTGCCGGCGCCTCGCCGAGCCAGAACGGAATCGTCGGCGGCGCGCCCTTTGGCGTCGGCGACCCGGACGACACCCGCGCCGACCTGCAGCACCCGCCACGACGTGTTGCCCAGCTGAAAGACGTCGCCGGCGCTGCTCTCGATCGCGAAGTCCTCGTTCAGCGGTGCCGACGAACGTGTCGTCGGGATCGGCGACCACTCGATAGTCGGCGACCTCCGGGATCGCGCCGCCCGATGCGATGGCGAGCAGCCGCGTGCGCGCGCCGGCCGCGGACGCGCCGGTTGACCTCGTCGCGATGAATCAGCGCCGCGCGGCGGCCGCGCTTCGTGGCGAAGCCGTCCGCCGCCATCGCGACGACCGCGTCGAAGTGCTCGCGCGGGACAGGTCGCGGTACGGCCAGGCGCGCGCGCACCAGCGCGATACAGCTCGTCCTCGCCGTACTCGGCGGCACGCCGCCTCGGCGACGATCTGCTGCGCCAGGACGTCGAGCGGCGCGTCGTGCGACACGATGCGATCGAGCTCGCCGCGGCGGACCGACCGCAGCAGCGCTGCGCACTTCGAACAGATCGTCGCGCGACACCGGGAACAACCGCCCCTTCGGGCATGCCGGCGATGGTGTGACCCGATCGGCCGACGCGCTGCAGGAAGGTCGCGATCCGATGCGGCGATCCGATCTGGCAGACGAGGTCGACCGATCCGATGTCGATGCCGAGCTCGAGCGACGCGGTCGCGACGAGCGCCTTCAGCTGCCGCCGCCTTGAGCCGCGACTCGGCGTCGAGCCGCTTGTCCTTCGACAGGCTGCCGTGATGCGCCGTGACCGCCTCGTCGCCGAGACGATCGCTCAGGTGACGCGCGACGCGCTCGGCCATCCGCCGCGTGTTCACGAAGATCAGCGTCGTCCGATGCTGCCCGATCGAGCGCGGCCAGCCGGTTGTAGATGCTCCTCCCAGACCTCGTGCGACATGACCGCTTCGAGCGGCGAGCCGGGAACTTCGAGTCCGAGATCCATCTGCGCGGCGATGGCCCTCGTCGACAATCGGATCTGCGGATCTCGAATGCCGGATTGCGCTTCGCAGGCTGGCGGCCGAGTCTTGCCGACGGCCGGATCCAACGAGAAACCGCGCGACTTCTTCGATCGGTTTCTGCGTCGCCGACAGACCCGATGCGCAGCAGCGGCTGCCCGGCGACCTGCTCGCAGACGCTCGAGCGACAGCGCGAGGTGCGCGCGCGCCGGGTGCCGATGACGGCGTGGATTTCGTCGACGATGACCGTCCGCGCCGTGCGCAGCATCTCGCGGCTGCGCTCGGCCGTCAGCAGCAGATACAGCGATTCGGGCGTCGTGACGAGGATGTGCGGCGGCGTCCGCAGCATCGCCGCGCGTTCCGACGGCGGTCGTGTCGCCGGTGCGGACCGCCGCGGTGATCCGCGGCGGCTCGAGCCCGGCCGGCCTCGGCGAGGCGGCCGATGCCGCGGCGCGGCTCCGCGAGGTTCTTGTGGATGTCCGCGCTCAGCGCTTTCAGCGGCGAGACGTAGACGACGCGCACCTCGTCGGGCAGCGGCGCGCGAAGCCTTCCTGCACGAGATCGTCGAGCGCGGTGAGAAACGCCGCGAGCGTCTTGCCGGATCCGGTCGGCGCGGCGATCAGCGTGTGCCGGCGCTCGCGAATCGCCGCCCAGCCTTTCTCCTGCGCCGCGTCGGCGCGCGCCGAGCGTTTCAGAGAACCACTGCGAGACGATGGGATGAAACGAGGACGAGACCCATGGGGAAGGATCGATCCTACAACACAGCCGGGACTGTGCGTCTGACGTGTCTCTGACTTCCGACAAACAGTCGGCCCCAGTTCAGACGAAGGACGACGGTCTTGGCGAGTGAGCCGAGATCGAGGTGCACGCCGCGGTCGCGGCCGGCGCGCCTGGCTTCGCCGAGTGAGCGATCGGCGCCGGCGAGCGCGCCGGCGATCGTCTTCTCGCGTCCCGGCACGACAGACACGGCGCCGATGCTGACGGTGACCGGATCGATCCGCTGTCCGGCATCGGCCCTCGCGGCGTCCGCGACGACGCCCGGTCATGATGACGCGCATCATCCCCTGCATCATCTGCGGCTCGATCTCCGGCAGGATGATCGCGAATTCCTCGGCGCTGAACCGGGCGACGAGGTCGCCGGCCCGTCTGGCGCTCCGGGCGAGCGAGCCGGCGATGGTCTTGAGCCGTTCGTCGCCGGCGGGCTGGCCCTGCCGTTCGATGATCCGCTTCGAGGTCAGTCGACGTCGACGACGGCAATCGACAGCCATCGCCCGGCTCGCGCCATGCGCCGCCATTCGCTTTCGAGCGCCGTGTCGAACCGTGCGCGGTTCGCCACGCCGGTGAGCGGATCGACCAGCGTGAGCTGCTCCAGCCGTTCGCGCAGCTCGCCTGAGCTCCACCTGCGTCCGCACCCGCGCTCGGACCAGCGACGGTCTGATCGGCAGCCACAGGTAGTCGGCCGCGCCGACCTCGAAGCCGGGCGCTTCGTCCACGCGATCGTTGATGCTGGTGAGAAACACGACCGGAATGGACGCGGTTCGCGGCTCGGCTTTCAGCCGCCGGCAGACGTCGAATCCGTCAAGGCCTCGCAACTTGAGGTCGAGGATGATGCACGCGATGCCGCCAGTCGCGGCCTGGCTCGAACGCGTCGAGCCTCGGTCCGGCGGCAACGACTTCGAACTCGTCCTCGAGCGCCTGCCGAACCGCCGTCAGCGCCATCCGATCCGCGGCGACCAGGACTCGCGGCGCGCGCCGCGGCGCTCACTCGGAGACTCTTTGCATGAGGTGTGTCCGGAGCTGCACCAGCCGGCCGCGCCAGTGGCAAGCGTCAAGCGCAGCTTTGGCCAATTGATTAAGATCGATGCTCCGTGATCCCCAGGCGCATCGGTCTTCGTTGGGTGGTTGCCGCGCTGGTCCTCGCCACCGTGCTTCCGCTCGGGCTGGCCGCCGCGCTTGGCGTGCGGCGCGCCTGGCGGCGGCAAATCGCCACGGTCGAGCGGCAGAACGTCGAGACGGTGCGCGCGATCTCCGTCGCGATGCGATCAGGAGGTCGAAACGACCACGGCGGCGCTGGACTTCCTCGGCGCACTGCATGCGCTTGATGGACCGGACCTCCAGGCCTTCGACAACCTCGCGCAGCGCCTGGTCGTGCGGCGCCCCGACTGGTCGGCAATCGTGCTGACCGATCCCCGAGGGCGGCTGCTGGCGACGACACCGGCCCGCGATCTCCACGATGCGGCGTTTCGCGCCAGCGAGCTGGGCCCCGCCGTGGTCTCTGACGAATCACTCCGTGGTGTCGCCGCTGTTCCAGATGCCCGGCTTGCCGGGACATTTTGTCGTGATCGCCATTCCCGTCGTTCGCGACGCGAAGGTGACCCTCGTGCTCGGCGCCCTGGTGCGGGCGGACGCCTTCAGCGCGATCCTCCGGCGGCAGCAGACGCCGCCCGAGGGGCCTGGTCGCGCTCGTCGATTCCGCGAACCGGATCGTCGCGCGGTCGGGCCAGGAAGACTCGTATGTCGGCACGCCGGTCACGGGCCGCGTTCCTCGACATCGCGGCGCGGACCAACGAGGCGGCGTGGCAGACGGAGACGCGCGAAGGCGTACCCGGTGTATTCAGCGTTCAGCCGCTCGCCGCGCACCGGGCTGACGGTCGGTCTCGCCCTGCCGCGCGAGCAGGTCGACGGTCCCTTCGCGAGGATCCTCTTGTACTCTCCGCCATCTGGCTCGGCTTCATGGCGCTTGCCGGCGGCGTGGCGCTGGTCCTTGGCCAGACGATCGTCCGCGCCATGAGCAGCGCGTCGAAGTCCGCGATGAAGCTCGCGAGGGGAGAGACCGTCGTCCCGCGCCGCTCGCGCGTTGCCGAGATCGACGAGCTCGCCACTCAGTTGCGCGATGCGTCCGACCTGCTGGCGGCCCGGAATCGCGAGCGCGACGAAGCCAGCCGGATCAAGGACGAATTCCTGATGACGGTGTCCCACGAATTGCGGACGCCGCTCACCGCGATTTACGGGTGGGCCCGGATGCTGTCGACCGGCCAGATCCGCGACGCGCAGCGACCCCGCGCGGCCCAGGCGATCGAGCGGAACGCGTCGGCGCTTCAACAGCTCGTCAACGATCTGCTGGACGTGTCCGGATCGTGTCGGGACGCCTGCGCCTCGACGTGCACTCGGTCGTGGCGGCCGACGTCGTGAGCGCCGCGATCGACGCCGTGCGGCCGGCCGCGGTCGCAAAACAGATTCGCGTGCACGACCGCGATCCCCGACGCCACGCTACGCCTGTCCGCCGATCCCGACCGGCTGCGGCAGGTGATCTGGAATCTCTCTCGAACGCCGTGAAGTTCACGCCGGCCGGCGGCAGCATCGAAGTGCGTGTCGTCGCGGAAGCGGACGAGGTCGCGTTGACGGTTCGCGATACCGGTCCGGGCGTCGAAGCCGACTTCCTGCCGCACGCCTTCGATCGCTTCCGGCAGGGCGCGGCCGGCACGACCCGCGCGCATGGCGGTCTCGGGCTGGGCCTGGCGATCGTGCGTCACCTCGTGGAACTGCACGGCGGCACGGTGTCGGCCACCAACAATGCACCGGATGCCGGCGCGACGTTCCGTGTGGCGTTACCGGCGCTTGCCTCCGTCGAGCCTCCGGAGCGACCTGACGGTTTCGCCGGAGGAAGGCGGTGCTGGCCGCCGCCCGGTGCGCGCCAATCAGCTGGACGGCCTCAGCGTGTTCGTGGTCGACGATCACCAGCACACGCGCGAGATGATCGCGACCGTGCTCGAGAACGCCGGCGCCGATGTCCGCGCCGCGGCGTCCGCGGAGGACGCGCTGATGGTTCTCCAGACCTGGCAGCCCCAGGTGATGATTTCCGATATCGAGATGCAGGGTCAGGACGGCTACGAGCTGATGCAGACGCGTGCGATCGCTGTCGGGGAATCGCCAGCGGCTCGTCGCCGTCGCGCTGACGGCGCACGCGCGGCCCGAGGATCGGCTGCGCGCCCTCGAGGCCGGGTTCCAGTGGCACCTGACGAAGCCGATCGATCCCGCGCGAGCTGGTGGGTGTGATTGCGTCGCTGGTGGCTCAGGCCGGCGAGGTCAGCTCGCCGGCCTGAGGACTGAGGATGAAACGCGGTCTTACTGTCCGGTCGCCGACCGCTGCGCCGACGCCGGCAGCGTGTACGCGATGTACTCGCCGGAATAGTTGCCGCCGCTCACGGCGACGATGATGTACTGCTTGCCGTCGACCATGTAGGTCATCGGCGAGCCGCTCTGCTGCGCCGGCATCCACACCGCGCCGACTTCCTTGCCGGTCGTCTTGTCGTACGCGCGCAGCATCGCCCCGCGCGGATGCTCCGGCGTCGTCGTGACGATCGGGTCGCCCGCGATGACCAGCGTCTTGGTGACCACGACGCCGACGTTGCCGCTCTGCCCGGTCTTCGGGATCGTCTGCGCCGCGCAGCGCCGGATGATTGCGGACGCCGTCGGGCGTATCGCCGTGCGGCGTCGACCACACCAGATCGCCCCTGTCGAGATTGATGGCGACGATCTGGCCGTACGGCGGCTTGACGATCGACAAGCCTTGAACCGTTGCGCCGAAGCCGCCACCGCCGCCGCCACCGGCCGCAGCCCCGCGCCCGCCACCGCGCCGCTCCTGCCGCTCCGGCAGTCGTCGGCGCGGGGGTCGGTGGGGAGGCGGCGGCGTCGCCGCGCGCTGCGGGCGAGGCGCGTCGGCGGCTTCACCCTCGCCGCCACCGACAATCGCGCGGAATGTCTGCCCCGCGGTGCCCATCACGTAGTCGAGATCCGAGAATTCCTTCGGCGGCGCCACGAGACCGAGCGGCGCGATGCACGCGTTGCAGGCGTGCGAGAAGAACGTATGCAGCTCCGGGTCGTGACGCAGAGCCCGGCCAGTTCACGCCGCCGCTCAACGTGCCCGATGTCAACGCCGCCACCGGCCCTTCAGCTTGCTGACGAGCGGTGGCAGATACACGGGACCGAGCCGGTACCGCTTCGCGGCCTCGAGGCCGGCGGCCTTCAACTCGGGCGTGAAGTCGATCGAGATCGCTTTCGACGACGCCGCCGCGCGAGTACGGCGGCGGCTTGGTCGGGATCGGCTGCGTGGGGCTGGTCTTCTCGCCCGGCACGTCGGTCTGCGGCACCGGCTTCTCCTCGATCGGCCAGACCGGCTGGCCGGTGATGCGATCGAACACGAAGAGGAAGCCCTGCTTGGTCGCCTGCGCGACCGCCTTGATCGGCTTGCCGTTCACGTTGATGTCGGCGAGCAGCGGCGCTGCCGGCATGTCGCAGATCCCAGATCGGGTGATGCACGATCTGGTAGTGCCACTTGCGCTGGCCGGTCTTCAGGTCGACGCAGACGAGGCTGTCGCCGAACAGGTTGTTGCCGGGACGATGGCCGCCGTAGAGGTCCGACGTCGGATCCTCGACCGGCAGATACACGAGCCCGGCTTCCTCGTCGACGGTGATCTGCGACCACACGCCGGTGTTGCCGTTGATCGCCCACGATTCCTTTTCCCACGTGTCGTTGCCGAACTCGCCGGGCCGCGGAATCGTGTTGAAGGTCCACAGCAGCTTGCCGGTCTGCGACGTCCCACGCGCGCACGAGTCCCTTGGTGTTGTTGTGGGTCTTGACCGTCAGCCCTTCGCGGAACGACGACCCGACGATGACGACGTCCTTGGCGACGGTCGGCGTCGAGTGGAGACCGATTTCGCCGGTCTCGAGATCGATCTGTTCGCCCTTGCCGACCAGCGCGCCGACCTTCATGTCGACGATGCCGTCCTTGCCGAACGAGCTGATCGGCGTGCCGGTCTTCGCGTTGAGCGCGACCAGGCGATAAGCCGGTCGTCACGTAGCAGGATGCGATCGTCGCCTTTGCCGTCCGTCCAGTAGCGACAGGCCGCGGCCCGAGAGCTGACGCGGCGCCGCCACGGCGCGCGCGCCTTCGCGTTCGGCGTGCACCCAGATGATTTCGCCAGCTCTTCGCGTCGAGCGCGACGACCGACCGTCGCGTGCCGCCGGTGGCGTAGACGACGCCCTTGACCATCAGCGGCGTGCCTTCGAGCTTGAACTCGGGGCGCGTGCCGAGGTTGTCGGTCTTGAACCGCCACGCGACCTCGAGCTCGTTGAAGTTGCTGGCGTTGATCTGATCGAGCGGGGAATAGCGCGAACCGCGCACGTCCGCCGTGTAGTGCGTCCAGTCGCCGTTTTTCGTGCTCGGCAGGCCGGGTGCCTGGCCCGACAGCCGGGCCGCCGCCGCCAGACCGACCACGCTGGCAAGAGAGGCCGCCGCCAGGACGGTTCGTCGTGAGATTCCTGTCATTCGTGAACCCTTTTCAATGAGAGAGGATGAATGCCGATTCTACCCACCTTTCGGCTTGAGCTCCAGCTTCGGGTAGTAAGCGCTCGGGCTGCTTCAGGAATTTCTCCAGCCACTTCCGGCCGGCCTCCTGAGGCGTGAAGCTCCACGCCTGCCGGTGATAGTTCCAGTCGTCCGGATTGAGCGGCCTGCGCCCGCTCGAAATATTTCGCGGCGAGCTCGGTCGCGGCCGTCCTGCTGGAACCAGACCGCCAGCTTGAAGCGTCGCCTCGGCCTCCAGTTCCGCGGCCGAACGCGGCTTCGACGCGCCGCGCGAACTCCTCGTCGGAGAGCGCGTAGCTGACTGCGCTCGCCGTTGGTGACCCAGTCGCGCAAGCGCGGCGACGTAGCAGCTCGCCTTCGATCTCGAGCGCCTTGCCGCCGTAGGTGTCGGTCCGCGTCGACGTCCACGCCGGTTCCGCCGGCCGCACGACGCGGCCTCGCTCGTCGATCCAGACGCCGGACGGCACGTTCACCAGCTGGAACGCCGAGCTGACCGTGTGCTTCGTGTCGACGAGCGTCGTGAAGGTCGCCTTGGCCGCGTCATGCACCACTTACCGGCTGCGGCTTCGCCGCCGGTGTCCTGCGCCGCGGCGACGATCTCGAAATTCTTCTCCTTCAGCTCCTCGTAAACCTTCTGCCAGCCTGGCAGATCGAATCGGCAGCCTCACCAGGAGGCCCACGTCACGACGAGCACTTTCTTGCCGCGAAGACTGGCAGGTGCACGGGCCGGCCGGCGCGATCGGGCACGACGAAGTCAGGCGCCATGCGTCCTTCGAGGAAGCTGCCGCGCAGCGACTGGATTTCGCCAAAGCTCCAGACCTGCGCGCGTCGAGGTCGGCGACGACCGGCTGTCCGATCTTCTTCGCGAACGCGCGTGAGGTCGAAGTACTCGCCGCGCACCATCGTCCTTTCGGAATCGGGATGCACAGGTCGGCGCGGCACGCACCCTGCGGCTTCACTTCGAATTCGTTGATCGAGGGAGGTCGCGCTTGCGGACCCACAGGGCGTCCTTCGGCTGCTTCGGATCGCGGCCGATCGCGCGCAGCGCGATCCGCCTTGTCATCGTAGGCACCGTGGCGGCGGCGGCGGCACCGCGCCAGCCGTAGCTCGCATTGGAATCGAGCGCGAGCGAGGCTGGAATCGAGCGCGCCCGGCGCCATCGACGCGGCGGACATCAACTGCAAGAACTGTCGTCGTTCCACGGCAGGGCCACTATACTCCCCGTCGGGAGGTTTGAGGATGCCGGCGACCGTCCTTGTCGTGGATGACGATCGCGACCTGACGCGGCTGATGGCGAAATTCCTCAAGCTCGAGGGATTCGGCGCCGCCGAGGCGTGCAACGGACAGGAAGCGCTCACGTACGCTTCGCGGTGGCGGCGACGCGAGCGTCATCCTGCTCGACCTCCGCATGCCGGTGATGGATGGGTGGGCGTTCCGCCGCGAGCAGCAGGAAGATCCGGCGCTGGCCGCATCCCGGTCGTGTCGTCCTGACGGGCGATCGAGGGCGATCACGAATGAGACACCTCGGCGCGGCCGCCGCGTTTCACAAGCCGGTCAGCTTCCCTGACGTCGTCGACGCGCTGCGCCGGCTGTGCGAAGACGCCTGACCGCGCGTTCTCATCGCCTGCCGGCGACGATCACCGCGAACATTCCGCGCCGCCATGCCGACGTCCACGATAGAAGCCGGCGCTCTGCGAGCAGCGCGAGCTCCGCGTCGAGCGAGACGTAGACGTCCTCTTGCACTCCATGCCGCGCAGCAGCGCTTCGGCTTTGCGGGTGCTGTGACGATTCGCGCAAATGGACCATCCAGGCGTCGCGCTGCGCTCGCGCAGCGCGTCGGGTGCGACGGCCGGATGACAGTCGGCGCTGATGAACACGCCCGCAGGATTGAGCGCCGCGCGAATCCGCGCGATAGAGCCGCGTCTTCGCGCTGCGCGTGCGCACGTGATGAAGCGCGATGGAGGCGACGACCGCGTCGGCGCGCGGCAGCGCCGCCCGGACGAAGTTCGCGGTCTGCAGCGTCGCCCGGCGTCCGAGGCGTCGCGCAGCAAGCGCGAGGGATGCGGCGATCGGCGCGTCGATGCCGATCACCGACGCCTTCGGCGCGCGTTTCAAACAGCGAGCGGCGAGCGCTCCCGTCCCGACGCCGAGCTCGACGATCGTGCGCGCCCGTGGCGTCGACGGCGTTCGCCGCCGCGTCGAGCATTTCTTCGTAGGCGGGGATGAACGTGCGGATCCGCTGATCGTATTCGGCGAGCTCGATGCCGAGGTGCGAGGCGACGCTCATCGTTTGCCCAAATGCCGCCTGTAGCGCCGCGCCGTTCGGGCGCGCATCGCCGGCTGCGGCCGCGACCGGTCGCTGACGAGCTCAGCGCGACAGGCGCCGGCTCGTACCAATCGTGGGGACGTTGACGTACGAGCGATCGAGCGCCGCGGTCGACTCGCAGCCGAGCAGCTTCAGCGTGCGCACGAGTTCCGTCCGCAGGATCTCGATCGCGCGCGCGACGCCGGCCTCGCCGGCGGCGGCGAGGCCGTACGCGTACGCGCGCCCGACGAGCACCGCGCGCGCGCCAGAGCACAGCGCCTTGGCGACGTCGCCGCCGCGGCGGATGCCGCCGTCGAGCAGCACTTCGACGCTGGCCGTCCACCGCCGTCGACGACTTCCGGCAGCGCGCGCAGCGTCGCCGGCACGCCATCGAGCTGGCGGCCGCCGTGGTTCGACACGACGATGGCGCTGCGCGCCCGCCGCGATCGCGCTGCCGCGCGTCGTCACCGATGTGCACGCCCTTGACGACGATCGGGCCCTTCCAGAGCTCGCGGATCCACGCGAGGTCGTTCCAGGTCACCGACCGACTGCTCGAGCGCGGCGCCGACGTCGGCGTATCGCCATCGGTCCGTCCGGCAGCATCGACGTTCGGAAAGTTCATCAGGCCGCCGTCGCCGAAGAAGCCGGCCAGCCACCGCGGCCGCGCCAGAATCTGCGGCGACGAACGGCAGCATCGTCCACGGGCTTCCGCGTCAGCAGCTCCTTGACGCCGTTGCGGACGTCGCGCTCGCGCATGCCGGCGACCGGCGGTGTCGATGGTGAGGACCAGCGCCGGAGTAGCCTGCCGCCTGCGCGCGGGCGATCCGCGCGCGTCGCGACGCTCGCGTCCGCCGACGCAGATACAGCTGATACCACGCCGGTCCGCGTCGTCGCCGCCTTGACGTCCTCGAGCCGGCATCCCGGACAGCGTGGACAGGATAGCGTCGTGCCGGCGGCGCCGGCCGCGCTCGCCGCCGCGACTCCTCGCCGCGCGGATAGAACAGCCGGCTGCTGCCGACGGGCGCGAGCAGGAACGGCAGCGTCGAGCGGCGTGCCGAGCACCGTCGTCCGCAGGTCGCGCGCCGGCGTCGCGACCGCGCAGCGCGGCCGGAAGCGTGACGTCGCTCGAACGCCAGGCTGTTCTCGCGCAGCGTGATCTCGTCGTCCGCGCCGCCGTCGATGTAGTCGAACGCGAGCCGCGGCAGGCGGCGCTGCGCCGAGGCGACGCAGGTCCGCGATGTTGACGACGCGCGGTGGGGCTACCGTTCTCGACATCTTTGCGCGATTCTACTCAAAACAGGAGGCACGCCGATGCTCGCTCGCCGCCGCATGCTTGGCACGACGCTCTTTGAGGCCTGCCTCGGGTCCGCGATTCCGGCTTCCTTGTCCGCCCGAAGCCGCACCGCGGCGGACGCGGGAGCCGGACGAGCAGAACAATGCAAAATGTCGGAGCAGCCAGTTGACGAAAATCGTCGACGCGCTGAAAGACGTCCGCAGAGCGATCGAAGCGCCGCCAGGGCGCCTTCGTCGAGATCCTGCCAATCCGCCAGAAGCAGGTGGACTATCTGACGCGCGACGAACAAGTTTCCTGACTTCATCGACGTCGGGCTGGATGTCGTGGTTTGCCGTCCACGACTGGCACATCAAGCACCTGCAGCAGCCGGCGCTCGGGCGCGACGCCAACGGCCGCTACACGATTTCGGTGATGGGCACGCAGCTCGTGATGCGGCCCGATCTGGCGCCGACGCCTTTATCAGCGCGCCGCACTGAGACAGCCGGTGACGTCGCCCCGGGAACGGCGGAGACGGAGCGAACGGGATCACGCACACAGAGAAACAGAAGCAGCGGAGAGACGAAGCGGAGAGCAGCGTTCGACGGGCGTCGTGAAGCGACGCTGCGCTGTGATCGGATCGGATCGTGAAAAATCGAGCGCGACCCAGAATCATCCGATGATTCGTTTTCAAGGGATCTAGATCCGATTGCGCCAGTCGGCCTGCGGTCACGCGAGGCCGACCCGTCGAATCCGGAGGTCGTGTCGCGTCACTGCCGTGCTTCTTCTCCCGTTTAACCTCTGTCTGCTCCGTTGCTCCGTGGTTAACCGTCTTCGCTCTGTGGCCGCCGTTCCTGTTCGCTCCGTCACCTTCGTTCACTCGGCGCGCACGGCGGTCAGCGGATCGACACGTGCTGCCCGGGGCCGCGCCGGCAGCAGCCCGGTCATCAGAGCCACAACCGTGAGCGTGACGGCCGCAAGCACGAACGACAATGGATCCGCGGCGCCTGAAGCCGAACAGCTGGCTTTCCACGAACCGCGCACCACTGAGAGGGGCGAGGCCGACGCCGAGCGCCAGTCCGACGACGAGCAGGGCAGCGTCGCGGAGGATCATCCAGACGAGACCGCCGCGCCGGTGCCAGAGGGCCATCCGCACGCCGATTTCGCGCGTCCGGTGGTGGACGGCGTGCGCCAGCACGCCATAGAGGCCGATCGATGCCAGCAGCAGGGGCGAGCGCGCCAGCAAGCCGACCAGCTGCGCGGCGAGACGCTGGCTGTCGAACGTGGCTGCCACCTGCGAACGCAGTGTTCGCGTGTCACTGATCGGCAGACTGCGATCGATCTCGGCGACCGCCTGGCGCACTTCATTGGAGACGGCGCCGGCGTCCCCGGCTGCGCGAATCTCGAGCCGCAGTCGAGTGAACTGACCTCGCTTCCCGCAGCATCGGGACAAAGACGATTCCGGCTTCCTCGTCTCGCGCGCCGTGAAACTGCGCGTCGCTCAGCATCGCCAGACGATCTCGTGGCCGGGTGCGTCCGCGTTGAAGCCGAATTTGGCCACTGACGCCGCGACCGTCGGGAAAGAAGCGGCGGACGAACGCGGCGTTGACCATCGCGACCTGCGCGGACCCGGCTGTGTCGCGAACACCAATCGGGCGTCCACGAGCTGCATGCTAAGCGTTTCGACGTACGCGGGCCCGACCTGAATCGTCTCGAAGCTGACGTCCTCGCCAGGCTTCGGCGTGTAGCCCTCGATCCCCGTGTTCATGCTCCTCCAGCCGCTCAGCGGGCTGCATCACGCGAACGTCGCGCTCCGGACACCGGGCAGCGCGCTCAGCCGATCGTACAGCTTGCGATAGAGGACCCCGACGTCCGCAGGCTTGTAGCCGGCCAGCCGCGGATTGAGCCGCGCGAGCAGCACGCGATCGCGCGATCGAAGCCGAGCGGCCGCTGCTGCAGGTTCAGCAGGCTGCGCGCGAAGAGTTTCGCGCCGACGAGCAGCACGAGCGACACGGCAATCTGCGCGGCAACGAGCGATCTCGCGCTGCCGAGCCGCCGGCGCGCGCGACGCGATCGCGCGGCCGCCTGACTTCATCGCCGTCACGAGATCGACGCGGCCGGCGCGCAGCGCGGGCGCGAGGCCGAAGAGGATGCCCGCCGCGAACGCGATCGCGATCGTGAAGACGAGCACCGTGCCGTCTCAGCGATCGCATGCACCGGCGCCGTCGGCGAGACGACGAGCGCGAGGAGCGCGCCAGCGACCCAGCGCGCGAGCACGACGCCGCAGGCGGCGCCGAGCGCCGCCAGCAGGCCTCGTGAGGAGCTGCCGCACCAGCCGCGCCCGCGCGCCGAGCGCCGCACCGACATCTCCCCCTGCCGCGCCGCCGACCGCGCCAGCAGCAGACCGCCGACATTGGCGCACGCGATCACCAGACCAGCCGACGACCCCGAGCAGGATCCGCAGCGATCGGAGCAGAGCCGCCGCAGTGGAAAACCCCGCCGCCGTCGTCAGCTCGACCCGCGATCAACGCACCTGCGCTCGGCGTCAGCCGCGCCCGCCTGATTCAGGAACTGACGCAGCGCGCCGTCGTGACCGTCTGCGCCCAACGCGCTCTGCGTCGACTGCGGAGCGCCCGACCAGCCGCAGCCAGTGAACGCGTCCCGGCGCGCGTGAGTACGACGCCGCAGCTCGATCTGCGGCTGGAACGCGAGCGGCATCCAGAAATCCGGCGGGCGGCGGACGCGCTCGCCGAAGAACTCGCGCGGCGCCACGCCGACGATCGTGAACGCGGTGCCGTTGAGAAGGGCGTGAGCAATACGTAACTGAACGAAGTACAC
>ERZ1370068.10137-contig-8860_pt1 | contig 27048 bp, 47 predicted proteins | sample MGYA00561227_ERZ1370068 | MGnify/ENA primary metagenome ERZ1370068 (study PRJEB38410, sample SAMEA6850437) | metagenome | study: Metagenomic assessment of the ecological functions of the soil: analysis of the soil microbiota associated with the...
CCAGTTACGTATTGCTGGTTTTCGCGGTCGTCGAACTGGTTCTGGTGGGGTACTGCCTGAGCCGGGTCTGGCGCTCGTCGGCGGCAGGTCAGATCGTCATCATCAGTCCGACCCGGCTGGAGATTGCGAGCATGGATGGCGGCGCGCCAGCGCGTTTCCATCTGTACTGGGCGCTGTCGCGCTGGTGCCGGGGGCATGGCAGTGCGCCGACCCGGCTTCTGGTGCGCTCGTACACGGACGCGGGAAGCGAGGATCGGCGCGTTCCTCAACGACGAGGAGCGCAGCGATCTGGCAGGCCGGTTGACTAGGGTGCTGGCGCAGATGGGCGGTGCCGACGCAGCGATCCGCGTCAAGGCGGAAAGTGCGGGACGCGTAGAACAGAATTAAAGCGGCGCGTCGGCGGGCAAGGCCGGACTGCGACAGGCTTTGCATCGCGCGCGCGCTGCGACAGAAGCGAATTTCGATTCAAGGTGACAACCGATGAAGTTTTTTGATTCCAGCAAGCGGGTGGGTGCCGGTCTCGGTCTCGGGGCACTGCTGGCGATGGCGAGCAGCGCCGTCTCGGCCCTGCCGGTGCCGTGGCAGCTCAACATGACACCGGCGTGACTCAAGACCTCGCCAGGAGGTCTACCAGATCCACATGTGGGCGTTCTATGTCTGCTGCGCGATCGGCGTGATCGTGTTCGGCGCGATGATCATCGCGATGGTCGAGTTCCGCAAATCCAAGGGTGCGGTGCCGGCCAAGTGGAGTCACAACACCAAGGTCGAGATGGTCTGGACGGTGCGTGCCCATCCTGATCCTCGTCGTGCTCGCCGCGCCGGCGACCAACGTGATGATCAGCATGGCGCATACCGAAGATTCGCAGATGACGGTGAAGGTCACGCGGCTATCAGTGGAAGTGGCGCTACGAATACATCAACTGGGGCGACAAGTCCTACCACGTCAATTTCATTTCCAAGCTCGACGGCGACAGCGACCGCACGCGCCAGCTGAAGTCCGGCCTTGACCTGTTCGCGGTCAAGGCCGACGGCGAGAATTCCTACCTGCTCAACGTCGATCATCCGCTCGTGCTGCCGACCGACACCAAGGTGCGCTTCGTCGTCACCGGCGACGACGTGATCCACGCCTGGTGGGTGCCGGCGCTCGGCTGGAAGCAGGACGCGATCCCCGGCATCATCAACGACGACTGGACCGAGATCCACGATCCGGGCATCTACCGCGGCCAGTGCGCCGAGCTGTGCGGCCAGGACCACGGCTTCATGCCGATCGTGGTCAAGGCCGTGCCGAAGGAAGAGTTCCTCAAGTGGCTGACACGCAGGAGGCGCGCGCCGCGCGCCGGCTGCCGCGCGACCGCGGCCACGCTGCAGCCGGAATCACCGTGCTCCCGCCGCTCCTGCTGCGCCGAAAGGCTGACGGACGCACGAATCGAACAATCGCACAGAATTTAAGAGGTTCAGTTTATGGCTACCTACGCCGCGCATCACGACGACCACCACGACGATCACGACCACAAGCCGCACGGCGTTCTTCAATCGCTGGGTCGTGCTTCGACCAACCACAAGGACATCGGCACGCTGTACCTGATCTTCGCGTTCACGATGTTCTTCATCGGCGGCGCGATGGCCGATGGTGATCCGCGCCGAGCTGTTGCAGCCGGGCCTGCAGTTCGTCGCATCCGTACGTTCTTCAACCAGATGACGACGATGCACGCGCTGGTCGATGATCTTCGGCGCGATCATGCCGGCGTTCGTCGGCCTCGCGAACTGGATGGTGCCGCTGATGATCGGCGCGCCGGACATGGCGCTGCCGCGCATGAACAACTGGTCAGCTTCTGGATCCTGCCGTTCGCCTTCTACGCTGCTGCTGCTCGACGCTGTTCGTGCCCGGCGGCGCGCCGGCCGGCGGCTGGACGCATGTATCCGCCGCTCGTGCTGCAGGGCCGGCGACATCGTTCGCGTGCCGTGATCTTCGCCGTGCACCTGATGGGCATCTCGTCGATCATGGGCGCGATCAACATCATCGCCACGATCCTCAACATGCGCGCGCCCGGGCATGGACGCTGCTGAAGATGCCGCTGTTCGTGTGGACCTGGCTGATCACCGCCTACCTGCTGATCGCGGTGATGCCGGTGCTCGCGGGCGCGGTGACCATGCTGCTGACCGACCAGCTACTTCGGCACCAGCTTCTTCAACGCGGCCGGCGGCGGCGACCCGGTGATGTTCCAGCACATCTTCTGGTTCTTCGGGCACCCCGAGGTCTACATCATGATCCTGCCGGCGTTCGGCATCGTGTCGGAGATCATCCCGACCTTCGCGCGCAAGCCGCTGTTCGGCTACGCAGGCGATGGTCTACGCGACCGCCTCGATCGCGTTCCTGTCGTTCATCGTCTGGGCGCACCACATGTTCACGGTCGGCATGCCGCTCGGCGGGCGAGCTGTTCTTCATGTACGCGACGATGCTGATCGCGATCCCGACCGGCGTGAAGGTGTTCAACTGGGTCGCCGACGATGTGGAAGCGGCTCGATGACCTTCGAGACGCCGATGCTGTTCGCGATCGCGCTTCGTGTATCCTGTTCACGATCGGCGGCTTCTCCGGCCTGATGCTGGCGATCGTGCCGGCCGACTTCCAGTACCACGACACCTACTTCGTCGTCGCGCACTTCCACTACGTGCTGGTGCACCGGCGCGATCTTCGCGATCATCGGCGGCGTGTACTACTGGCTGCCGAAGTGGACCGGCCACATGTACAACGAGACGCTCGGCGAAGGTGCACTTCTGGCTGGCAGCACGGTATTCGTGAACGTGCTGTTCTTCCCGCAGCACTTCCTCGGGCCTGGCCGGCATGCCGCGCCGCGTTCCCGACTACAACGTCGGCGTTCGCCGACTGTCAACCTGGTCGCACGATCGGCGCGCTACGGCTTCGTTCCTGACGCCGATCATGATGTTCGCCTGCATCGTCTGCGCACGCTCGCTCGAAGAGCGGCGCAGAAGGCCACAGACGGTGTCTGGGAAGGCGCGCGATGGCCTGGAGTGGACCGTGCCGTCGCCGGCGCCGTACCACACGTTCGCCACGCCGCCGGTCATTCAACGACAGCGACCTGGCGCACGGCGACGTCACGCGCTGAGTAAAAACCCCATCCGGCGCTTCGAGGTCCAGCGATGCTATGCAGCGTTATGAATCAGCCAGCACGCCACCTCGATCCCGACGCAGCGCCGCGCCGGCATCGCCGCACGGCGTGGATCGTCGGCGGCATGGCGTTCGCGATCTTCGTGCTGTTCTTCGCTCGAGCAGGGCATCTGGCGCTGATGGACGCGCAGTCAACGCAACCGACCGGTCTCCTCAAGCGTGCAGCTGATCGCGCTGCGGCTGGCATGTTCCTGTTCGGCTTCGCCTGCGTGCCGATCTCACCGCATCGCCTGCGAACACGGCTATCTCGGCAGCCGCCTGCGAACGCGCCGCGACAGTCGCGAGCAGCGTTGCCGGCGTTCAGCGCGGACGAACACGCTGCGGTGACCGTGCAGTTCGTCGGCAACGTCAACAGCGCGCTGGAAGTGGCAGTTCGCGCCGGAAGTCCTCGATGCGCGTGCATCCCGGCGCGCTGAACGAGGCATGGTTCGATGCGACCAACCGACGCGCCGCAGGCGCATCGTCGGCAACGCCGCGCCGAGCGATCGCGCCGAACAAGGCCTCGCTGTATTTCAACAAGACCGAATGCTTCTGCTTCACCGAGCAGATGCTCAACGCCGGCGAATCGCGGCGCATGCCGGTGCGCTTCATCGTCGACCCGACGCTGCCGGCCGACGTCGGCACGATGACGCTTTCGCTATACTTTCTACCGCAACGACGAAGCCACGGCGCAGAAGCCCTGCCGAGCAGACCGCGTCGGCGAACCGGCGCTCGGAACGCCTGACTAAGCACGATCTGCGACGATCCGTCGCATGATCCATGGCCCACGCCTCGGACGACGACATGGCACACGCCAGCACCACGGCGCCTATTACGTCCCGCACCACAGCCGCTGGCCGATCCTCGGCTCGATCGGCGCTGTTCACGTTCACGGTCGGCGGCGCGGCAGCTGTGGCTGAACGGCAACTTGGGCCGCAGACGTGTTCATCTCGTCTCGGCATCGCGTGATGATCCTGTCGATGATGCTCGGCAGTGGTTCGCGCACGGTGATCGGCGAATCGATAGCCGGGCATCTACAACCAGCAGGTCGACACGCTCGTTCCGCATGGGCATGATGTGGTTCATCTTCTCCGAGGTGATGTTCTTCGCGGCGTTCTTCGGCGCGCTGTTCTACGCGCGCAGCTGCTGTCGGTGCCGTGGATCGGCGGCGAGGGCGACGGCGCGCTGACGAACGTTCTTCCTCGTGGAAGGGCTATGCGCCGGCATGGCCGACCAACGGCCCGGCGACGATCGGCGGCGACTTCGAGACCATGCCGGCCTGGGGCCTGCCGCCTGCTGAACACGCTGATCCTGCTGTCAGCTCCGGCGTCACCATCACGATCGCGCACCACGCGCTGCGCGCCGGCAACCGCAGCGCGCTGCTGATCTGGCTCGGCGCGACCGTATCCTGCTGGGCGCCGCTGTTCCTCGACTTCCAGGCGCACCGAGTACCATCGAGGCCTACACCAAGCTGAACCTGCACTCTCGGCAGCGGCATCTACGGCTCGACGTTCTTCATGCTCACCGGCTTCCACGGCATGCACGTGACGCTCGGCGCGATCATGCTGACCGTGATCTGGCTGCGCTGCGCTGAAGGGCCACTTCACGCCGGACCACCACTTCGCGTTCGAAGGCCGTGGCCTGGTACTGGCACTTCGTCGACGTGGTCTGGCTGGGCCTGTTCCTGTTCGTCTATGTGCTTGCTGAAGAGACTTTGAGGGGCTGAAGGGCCAAGGGCTGAGGGCTGAAAGTCGAGCGCGGGCGTGAACCGCGAAGCGCTTTTTCGCCGCCTCAGGCCACTCGGCCCTGAGCACTATCTTCTCAGCCCATGCGGCTGAATGACGCCGGTGAAGATACCGACGATGATCAGCAGGATCAGGAATACCGACAGACCGATGCGCCATGTAAGCGCCTTGACGCGTGCGGTCGGTCTTGCCCTTGTCGGTCATCATGTAATACAGACCGGCACCCAGGTTGTATACGATCACGATCAGAAACAGGATGATGAGAGCTTGGTCGGCATGGCGGGATTATAACCCCGATGCCCGGCGACGACGCGGCGCTGGCGGCGCGCATCCTGGTTCGCGATTGCGCTGACGGTTGGCGGCGTGGTGCTGTTCTTGCGGCTTGGCGAATGGCAACTCGATCGCGCCAGCGCTGCGCGCAGACGCTGTGCCGACGCGCCCACGCCGCGCCAGCACGCGCGCGTTCGAGGATTTTGCCGCGGTCAGCGCCGAGCCCCGCCGGCTGCGCGCTTTCCGCACGTGGCGCGTCAGCGGCGGGCGTTTCGCTCAGGCGCGAGGCTATCTGCGCGACGAGCCGGGTGCGCGCGGGTCAAGGTCCCGGCGTCGAAGTGATCGGCTTCGCCGTATGCGCCGTCGACGGCAGCGCAGCCGCACTATGCTGGTCGACCGCGGCTGGGTCGCCTGGGCTGCGTGCGGCAGTGACGCGCAGCCGGTGGCGCCGTCGCTGCCGGACGGCGAGGTCGAAGTCCGGTGGCCAGCGTACGGCGCCGTTTCCCGGCAGCGGATCGCGTCCGGGCGGCAACGCGCCTGGCCGACGCAGGAGAGCGTGGCGCGAAGCTGACGCTGTGACGGTCGATCCGGCACGAGATCGGCAGCGGACCTCGAGCCGGCTCGCTGCTGCCGCGCGTGCTGCTGCTCGATGCCGACGCTGCCGGCGGTTTCGTGCGGACCTGGACGCCGCTGCCGCGCTGCCGCCGCGGCGCGGCATCCGGCCTACGCGTTCCAGTGGTTCGCGTTCGCCGCTGGCGGCGCTGGTCGCTGTTCGTGGCTCCGGCACTGGAAGAAAGTGGACAGACTGAAACATCGTGGACTCGACAAACCTGTAATCGCCTGGTCCTGATCGCCATCGTGCTTGCGTGTCTCGCCCCGCGCCGCTGGCCGCCGCGCTGCTGCTCAATGCCTCAGCGGCTGGCGGCCGGCGGCGACAGCGCAACTCTGGCGCGCTCGGTCAGCCGCCGCCGGCCGACGTCGGCGACTGCGCCGGTGACGCTCCAGGGCGGCGGCTCCAGACTCGACTCTGGCGCGACCCGCAGTGGCACTGGACGCTCGTCGGCGCTGCCGAACGGCGACTGCGGCGCAGGCCTGCCAAGACGCGCCTGGCCGGACGTGCGTGCGCATGCGCCTGATCGCGCAACCGCAACGCCGAGCGCCTGCGCGTCGCTGTCATCGCGGTCGCAGCGTCTGCCGGCAGCTGGCTTCGCGCAGGCGCGCGGCGCCGCTGCTGGCCGGCAGCGACGACAACGGCGCGCTGGCGCGGCGTACCGTGCCGCGGCTGGTCCGGCGACGCCGGCGCTCGCGCTGGTCGATCCGAACGGCCTGCTGATGCTGCGTTACGGCGGCCGGCGCTACGATGCCGACGTTGCTGCGCGTGCGCCAGGATCGTCTGGTCAGGTGGTGCATTGAAATGCGCTGCGTATCGCTTTCGACACCGAACTCGTCGACGGCGGGCTTGCGCCGGCTCCGCGCTGGGCCGCCGCGAGCGCTGCGCTGTTCGCTGGATCGTCGTGTTCGGCGCGTTCGTGCGTGTCAGGCGAATGCACGGTCCTGTCGTGCCCGGACTGGCCGACCTGCTACGGCCAGCATGACCTGGCCGACACAGGCGCACGAAGTGGCGCTGCGGCGAACAGCGCGCTTACCGGACCGGCCGGTCGAAAGCCGAACGCTGAGGCCTGGCGCGAGCAGGTGCACTCGCATCCTCGCTCGGCGGGCTGAGCCTGCTGACGCCCGCGCTGGCCGCGATGGGCGCTACGCGCGGTGGCGGCGCCGCGACCTGCGTGGACCCGCCGGCGCGCCGCTGGCCGCCGCGGTAGTGATCGTCGTTCCAGGCCTTGCTCGGCATGTGGACGGTCGACCGCTGAAGCTGCTGCCGGTGGTCGTCATGGCGCACCTGCTTGGCGGCCTGCTGCTGTTCGCGCTGCTCGCATACGACGGCGACTGCGCCTTACGCTGGCCGCCTGCCGGCACTGCGCGGGACGGCGCAGCTGCGCCGACTGAGTCGTCGTCGCGCTCGGCCTGCTCGCGCTGCAGATCGCGCTCGGCGGCTGGACCAGTTCGAACTACGCCGCGCTCGCCTGCGGCAACGATTTCCCGAAATGCCTGGGCTTCCTGGTGGCCAGCCGACCGATTTCCGCGAGGCTTCGTGCCCTGGCGGCGTCGCGTGCAACTACGAAGGCGGCGTGCTCGACACGGCGCGCGCAGTGCGCGATCCAGTTGCGCATCACATCGGGCGCTGCTCAGCGTCCCGCGACCGTCGGCACCGTTGCCGCTCGCCGGCGCGCCGGCCGTGCGCACCGCGCGACTGGCGCGGCCGGTCGGCACACTGCTGCTGCTGCTGCAGGTCGCGCTCGGCATCGGCAACGTCGTGCTCGGCCTGCCGCTGGCGCTCGCGATCGCGCACATACCCGGGTGGCGGCGCTGTTGCTGTGGTGTGCGTTGCTGGCGCGTGTACGAGCGGGCGAGGCGGAAAGGCAAGACTGCCGGGCAGAGGGTAAAGAGCGTCCGTTACGCGTGCCCTTAAGATCCGTCCATCTCCCGTCTCCCTTGCTCCCCTAATTGCTGCCTTTGTGCAGCGTCCTGAGTCCAATTCAAGCTCCACCAATAACGCCATGCCCCGTCCATCGTGCACCAATACCTCGACGCAAGCCGCGCGTCGTCGCGCTGATCGTGTTCACCGCGATCGTCGGCATGTTCCTCGCGGTGCCCGGCATGGTGCCGCTGCGGCCGCTCGGTGCTCGGCATCGCTCGGCATCTGGCTGGCGGCCGCCTCGGCCGCCGCGATCAACCACCTGATCGACCAGCGCATCGACCGCGTCATGGCGCGCACCTCGCATCGGCCGCTGGCGACCGGGCACGCTGACGTCGACGCAGGTGCTGGTGTTCGCCGTCTGCCTCGGCGCGGCGTCGATGGCGATCCTGATCGCGCTGGTCAACCTGCTGACCGCGGCGCTGACGTTCGCCTCGCTGATCGGCTACGCGGTCGTCTACACGCTGTGCCTCAAGCGCGCGACGCCGCAGAACATCGTCATCGGCGGCGCCGCCGGCGCAGCGCCGCCGGTGCTCGGCTGGGCCGCGGTGACCGGCGCACGTGCACCCGCACGCGCTGCTGCTGTTCCTGATCATCTTCGTCTGGACGCCGCCGCATTTCTGGGCGCTGGCGATCTTCCGCCGCGACGACTACGCGCGCGCCGGCGTGCCGATGCTGCCGGTGACGCATGGCGTCGAGTTCACGCGCTGGCACATGCTGTTCTACACGATCCTGCTGGTGATCGGTGACGCGTGCTGCCGTACCTGACCGGCATGAGCGGCCTGTTCTACCTCGGCGGCGCGCTGGTGCTCGGCGCCGGTATTCCTCTACTACGCAATCGAAGCTGCTGGATCCGCCGGACGAGCTGTTTCGCGATGAAGGTGTTCAATTATTCCATTGTATACCTGATGGCGCTGTTCGCATTCCTGCTGCTCGACCATTATCTCGACGCGCCCGTGCTGCGACACGGCATGATGCCGTTGCAACGCGTCACCCGAACGCAGCTGGCCTAACGCTGTCACGGAGCTAGTCCGCGGCGTCGACGACGGCTTCAGCAGCCGAATCGGTGGCGCCCGCGTTCGCCGCAAGTGCATAGCGCTGGGCAAGCACGGCGCAGACCATCAGCTGGATCTGGTGGAACAGCATCAGCGGCAGCACGATCGCGCCGACCGTGCTGCTCGCGAACAGTACGTTCGCCATCGGCACGCACCGTTGGCCAGGCTCTTCTTCGAGCCGCAGAACAGGATCGTGATGCGGTCCTCGCGCGCAAAATCCCAGGCGCTTGCCGAACTGTGCGGTCGCGAACAACGCGATCGCAAGCAGCACGCTGCACAGCACCGCGAGAGCACGGCCAGCGCCTCGATCGAGACCTGGTGCCACAGTCCTTCGACGACTGCGGCGCTGAACGCGGTGTAGACGACCAGCAGGATCGAGCCGCGGTCGACCAGGCCGAGCACCTGCTTGTGCCGCTCTGACGAAGCCGCCGATCCAGCGCCGCGCGATCTGGCCGGCGACGAAGCGGCACGAACAGCTGCAGGACGATCGCGCGAATCGCGTTGCCGGGCGCGCTGACCGCGCCTTGCGCGTGGATGAGCAGATTGACGAGCAGCGGCGTCAGCACGATGCCGATCAGACTCGAGAACGACGCACTGCACACCGCGGCCGGCACGTTGCCGCGCGCAATTGAGGTGAATGCGATCGACGATTGCACGGTCGACGGCAGCGTGCACAGGAACAGCAGGCCGAGCGCCAGTTGCGTGCCGACCATGGCGGACGCCAGCGGCATCAGGCCGACGCCAAGCAGAGGGAACATGGCGAACGTGCACAGGAACACCAGCAGGTGCAGGCGCCAGTGCGTGACGCCGGCGATGATCGCCTCGCGCGACAGCTTAGCGCCGTGCATGAAGAACAACAGGGCGATGGCGAGGTTGGTGATCAGCGCAAACACCGTGGACGCCTCGCCGCGGCACGGCAGCACGCTGGCGAGAATCACGGTCCCGATCAGGGCGATCGTGAACCTGTCGAAGAGCAGGGCCAGGTGTTGTTTCCACGGCGACCTAAAGGATGGCGATTGGCACGTTCATCGGCGCATTATGCGACACACGCTGCTGGACTTTCCCGGTCGGCATGCCTAGATTGCATTGCATCGTGTTCAAGAAACCTTGCGCATCGCCGGCTTGCCCGATGCTTCGGAGGTGATTTTCCTGCAACAGGCGGATACTCATATGACACAGGTCTACGATTTCAAGGCCACGACCATCGACGGCGACGAGCAGTCGCTCGGTGAATACAAGGGCAAGACGATGTTGATCGTCAATGTCGCCAGCAAGTGCGGCTTCACGCCGCAGTACAAGGGTCTGGAGGACTTGTACGAAGAATTTCGCGACCAGGGCCTGGTCGTGCTCGGCTTCCCGTGCGACCAGTTCGGCCACCAGGAACCCGGCGACGAGGAAGAGATCAAGAATTTCTGCGCGCTGAATTACGACGTGCAGTTTCCGCTGTTCGCCAAGATCGACGTCAACGGCAACGATGCGCATCCGCTGTACAAGTATCTCAAGCAGGAAGCCAAGGGCGTGCTCGGCAGCGAGGCGATCAAGTGGAACTTCACCAAGTTCCTGGTCGGCAAGGATGGCAAGGTCGTGCGCCGCTACGCGCCCACGGACACGCCCAAAGGCATCGAGAAAGACGTTGAAGCGGCGCTGTAAGCTGCGCCGATGGTGACGCTGGCGCCGGCGGCGGACCGCCACGCCCTGAACCGCAGCGAGGTGCGTACGCTCGCGCTGGCGGCGCTCGGCGGCGCGCTCGAGTACTACGACTTCATCATCTTCGTCTTCCTCGCCGCGCCGATCGGGCAGCTGTTCTTTCCACCGGACACGCCCGACTGGCTGCGCCTGCTGCAGACCTGGAGCCTGTTCGCGGCAGGCTACCTGGCCCGCCCGCTCGGCGGCGTGATCATGGCGCACTTCGGCGACCGCAGCGGGCGCAAGCGCATGTTCATGCTGTCGGTGTTGATGATGGCCGTGCCGACGCTGCTGATCGGCCTGCTGCCGACCTACGCCGATATCGGCTACGCCGCGCCGCTCGCGCTGCTGCTGCTGCGCCTGCTGCAGAGGCGCGGCGGTCGGCGGCGAGGTTCCCGGCGCGTGGACATTCGTCGCCGAGCACGTGCCCGGAGCGGCGCGTCGGCTTCGCCTGCGGCACGCTCACTGCCGGCCTGACCGTCGGCATCCTGCTCGGTTCGCTGATCGCCGGGGCCGTGAATCAAAGTATACAATGCCGCAGAACTGCTGGCCTGGGCCTGGCGCATCCCGTTCCTGGTCGGCGGCGTGTTCGGTTTTCTCGCCGTGTTCCTGCGCCGGCTGCTGGCCGAGACGCCGGTGTTCGAGGAACTGCGCCGGCGCCGCGCGCTGGTCGAAGGCATGCCGCTCAAGGTCGTGCTCGCCGGCCACGGCCGCGCCGTCGTCGTCGTCATGCTGCTCACATGGGTGCTCACGGCCGGCATCGTCGTGGTGATCCTGATGACGCCGACGCTGCTGGCGCAGATGTGTTCGGATCACGCCGGCGCGCACCCTGGCGGCCAACACGCTGGCAACGCTGGCGCTGTGCGTCGGTTGCGTCGCCTACGGGTTGCTCGCCGATCGTATCGGCGCCGCACGCGCGCTGCTGGTCGGCTGCCCGCTGCTGCTCGTCGCCACGTACGCGTTGTATCTCGGCGTCGCTGCAAATGCCGATGCGCTGCCGGTGCTCTATGCGCTGGCCGGATTCTGCGTCGGCGTCGTCGGCGTGATCCCGGCGTTGCTGGTTGCGGCTTTTCCGCCGGCCGTGCGCTTCACCGGCATTTCGTTTGCCTACAACGTCGCCTACGCAATCGTCGGCGGGGTTACGCCGCTGGTGGTTGCCACGCTGGATGAAATCGGTCGCGCTGGCGCCGGCGCACTACGTTGCCGCGTTGTGCGTGGTCGGCATCGCCGTCGCCTTGTTCGTCGGCCGGCCGCGCGCGGTGTCTGCGGTGTCGCCCGCGTAGAGCCGGACCGGCACCGTCACATTCCGGCAGCGCGGCAGCATCAATCGGTAGCCGATGCGGCACGCATCCGCGGGCAATGGCGCGAACGAGTCGGGCTCGCCATAATCCTGCACGACAAGACCCAGGGGAAGAGTCCGGCGTGATCGGAAACGTCGAAGCAATCCGGCGCGCGCTGCGTCGCCGGGACGTGTGCTGTTCGCCAGCCTGATCGGTACGACGATCGAGTTCTTCGACTTCTACATTTACGCCACCGCCGCGGTGCTGGTCTTTCCGAAGCTGTTCTTTCCGGCCGGCGACCCGGCCTCCGCGACATTGCAGTCGCTGGCCACGTTCGCGCTCGCGTTCTTTCGCGCGCCCGATCGGTTCGGCGCTGTTCGGCCACTTCGGCGATCGCATCGGACGCAAGGCGACGCTGGTTGCGGCGCTGCTGACGATGGGTCTTTCGACCGTCGCCATCGGCGCTGCTGCCGACGTATGCGTCGATCGGCGTGGCCGCGCCGCTGCTGCTGGCGCTGTGCCGTTTCGGGCCAGGGCCTCGGCCTCGGCGGCGAATGGGGCGGTGCGGTACTGCTGGCGACCGAGAACGCGCCGCCCGGTCAGCGCGCCTGGTACGGCATGTTTCCGCAGCTCGGCGCGCCGCTCGGCTTCTTCTGCTCGACCGGGTGTCTTCCTGCTGCTGACAGCGCCGCTGAGCGACGCCGACTTCTTCGCCTGGGGCTGGCGCATTCCGTTCCTGGCCAGCGCGCTGCTGGTCGTCGTCGGCCTCTACGTGCGCCTGAAATTGACCGAAACGCCGGCATTCCTCGAAGCGGTCGAAAGCAACGAGCGCGTGCGCCTGCCGATGTTCGTCGTGTTCCGCGAGCACTGGCGCATGCTCGTGCTCGGCATGTTCGCGGCGCTGGCCACGTTCGTGCTGTTCTACCTGATGACCGTGTTCGCGCTGAGCTGGGCGACATCGGCGCTCGGTTATGCGCGCAAGGATTTTCTGATCCTGCAGATGATCGGCGTGCTGTTCTTCGCCGTGAGCATCCCGATCTCCGCCGTGGTTGCCGATCGGCGCGGCCGGCGCGCGATGCTGCTCGTCGCCAGTGTCGCCATCTTCGTGTTCGGCCTCGCCTTTGCGCCGCTTTTTCGCGCTGAAGGCCGGCGGCGGCGCGCTCGCATTCCTCGCCTGGGATTGTTTCTGATGGGCCTGACCTACGGGCCGCTCGGCACGGCACTCGCCGAATGTTCCCGACGGCGGTGCGCTACACCGGTGCTTCGCTCGCGTTCAATCTCGCCGGCATCGTCGGCGCGTCGCTGGCGCCATACATTGCGACCTGGCTCGCCGGCAAGTTCGGACTCGAGTTCGTCGGCTATTACCTGGCGCTGGCAGCGACGCTGACGATCGTTGCGCTCGTCCTCGATAGAGCGCAAGCGTATGGATGGCGCAGACGCATAGAAACTTTTTGACGCGGATTGACGCAGATAAACGCGGATGGGCAGGGAGCAACTCGGATAGAGTCAATTCTGGAAGATGGATGTTCCGTGCACTCTTTTCCGCTCTTATCTGCGTCAATCCGCGTCAATCCGCATCCAAAAATCTGCGCCGATGTTGGGGATCAGGCGGACAGTGGCGGCTTCGTTGCCGGCAGGAGACGGCGCAACTCATCCTTCTCGTCATCGCTGAGGCTGGTCTCGGACATCTTGCGCAGAAGGTCGTCGAGGCGTTGCTGCTGGGTCTGACGATCGAGCTGCGCGAGTGCGTCGAGAAACTCCGTGCGCCATTCCTCTTCGCCGCCGAGGAACTCCGATGACCGCGAGTTTCTGCAGCGCGCGCAGTTCCTCGCGCTCGCCGAAGTGCATCGAGGATGCCGGCCGTCGAAATCTCCAGCCGCTCGCGGCACAGCGCGATCAGTTCGACCAGCAGCGGAATACCGGCCTGGCGCAGCGTCGAGAACAGATGCGGCGGTTGGATCGCGGCCGCGAAGCCCGGGTTCTGCACGATCAGCGCAACGGCGGTGCGCACCAGCGTGCGTTCCTGCGGGCGTGCCGGTTTCTTCGCCGCCTGCACCGGCGCTTCGATGCGCAACTGCACATTGGCGCGCCGGTCGAGTTCTGCCGAGCATCAGATCGCGAAACGCGCCGTCCGGAATCTGCGTCAACAGCGGACGCGCGCGCTCGGCCAGGCGCGCTTTGCCGTCGAGGCTGGTCAGGTTCACGTCCTTGCCGAGTTCGGCGAAGAAGAATTCGCTCAGCGGCGTTGCGTCCTTCAGGCGCTGCGCTCGAACCCGGCCTGGCCCTCGGCGCGCACCAGCGAATCGGGATCCTCGCCGTCCGGCAGGAACAGGAAAACGCCTGGCGTCCGTCGCGCATACGCGGCAGCACCGACTCGACGGCGCGCCAGCCGGCCTGGCGGCCGGCGCGATCGCCGTCGAAGCAGAAGTATACATCTGCACAATTTGCGGAACAGCAGTTCGGCGTGGTCGCGCGTCGTCGCTGTGCCGAGCGTGGCGACCGCCTGGGTGATGCCATGCTGGAACAACGCGATCACATCCATGTAGCCTTCGACGACGATCAGGCGCGGGATCTTGCTGTGCGCCTGGCGCACCTCGCCATAGCGCGAACAGCTGCTGGCCTTTGTGGAACAGCGGCGTCTCGGGCGAGTTGAGATACTTTGGTCCGGGTGTATCTTTGCGTGCATCCTGCACGCCAGGATCAAGAACCGGCGATCCATCGCCGGACTTTTCAACAAGGCCAGCGGCGGGAGTAGCGTCAGCGGCTTTCTTGAGAATGCGCCCGCCGAATGCGATCACGCGGCCGCGCCGATCCTGAATCGGAAACATCACGCGGTCGCGGAAGCGGTCGTACTTCGTGCCACGCTCGCCGCTGGTCAGCATGCCCGCCTTTTTCCAGCAACGCGATGCGCTGCGGCGACGTGCCGAGCGCGTTCTTCAACGCGTCCCATTGATCGGGCGCGTAGCCGAGAGCGAAGCGTTCGGTCGTCTGCGCGTCCAGGCCGCGTTCCTCGAAATAGGCTTGGGCCGTCGCGCTGGAGGCGAGCGCGCGCTGATAGAACCTGGCGGCAGAATCGAGCAGCGCGTAGAGGTCGGTCGAGTCTTCCTGCGGTGCGCGCCGTGCGCCGCCTTCGTACGGCACCTTGAGGCCGACCTGGTTGGCGAGTTCCTCGACCGCGTCGACGAATTCGAGCCGGTCGTAGTCCATCAGGAACTTGATCGCGCTGCCGTGCTTGCCGCAACCGAAGCAGTGATAGAACTGCTTGGCCGGGCTGACCGTGAACGACGGCGAGCGCTCGTCATGGAACGGGCAACGCGCCGACCAGTCGCGTCCGGCCTTCTTCAGCGGCACGCGCTGCTCGATGATGCTGACTATGTCGACGCGCGCGAGCAGTTCGTCGATGAATTGATCGGGGATGCGGCGGCCATGCTGTCTGGGATGCCACGCGCCGCCTGAAAGGACGAAGCCGGGCGAACCCGGCTTTGGCGTCCTGGAATGGCCGCCCGTCGCGGTGCGCGTCAGCCTTGCGTTGCGAGCCTGGCCTTCACCAATTCGAAAGCCTGCCCATATCGGTGCGGCCGGCGACCTTCGGTTTGACCAGTCCCATGACCTTGCCCATGTCCTCAGGACCGGCCGCGCCAGCTTCGCTGATCGTGGCGGCGATGATCGCATCGACTTCGGCGGCGCTGAGTTGCGCCGGCATGTAGGACTGGATCACGCCGATTTCGAAGGTTTCCTTGTCCGCCAGGTCGGTGCGGCCGGCGGCCTGAAACTGGGATACCGAATCGCGACGCTGCTTGAGCATCTTCTCGAGCACGCTCAGCACCTGTGCATCGTCGAGCTGGATGCGCTCGTCGACTTCACGCTGCTTGATCGCCGCATTGATCAGGCGGATCACGCCGAGGCGATCCTTGTCGCCGCCTTTCATGGCGGTCTTCATATCGTCGTTGAGCTTGATTTTCAGCGTCATAGCATCAAATTCCGGAAGCTGGAAAACGCAAACGGCCGACGTTGCTTGCGCCACGTCGGCCGGCAGAATCTTGTTCAACACAGCCGGCTCGCGCCGGCTGGCGCGCCGATCAATACAAACGCTGGCGCTTGGTCACGTCGCGCGAGACGCGGCGCAGATGGCGCTTCACCGCGGCGGCGGCCTTGCGCTTGCGTTCCTGCGTCGGCTTTTCGTAGAACTCGCGCTTGCGCGTTTCGGCCAGCACGCCGGCCTTTTCGCAGGTGCGCTTGAAGCGACGCAGAGCGAACTCGAAAGGCTCGTTCTCGCGAACTTTGACGTTGGGCATGGAGGCTCCACTGCTTACGCTTTGACCCGAGACCGCGGGCGAGCCGCGTGACGCGTTTTACCGTGCATAAACCAGCCAATTGCCAAAGTCGGGGCCATGCGTCCTGGGCATAGAAACCTCCTGCGACGAGACCGGCGTGGCCGTTTACGACACCGGACCGCGGCCTGCTGGCGCATACCGCTGTACAGCCAGATCCGCATGCACGCGGACTACGGCGGCGTCGTGCCGGAGCTCGCCTCGCGCGACCACGTGCGCAAGCTGCTGCCGCTGATCCGCGAGACGCTGCGCGAAGCCGGAATGACGACCCGACGACCTCGGCGGCGTCGCCTACACCGCGGGGCCGGGCCTGGTCGGGGCACTGCTGGTCGGTGCATCGTGGCACGCGCGCTGGCCTGGTCGCTCGAGGTGCCGGCGATCGGCGTGCATCACATGGAAGGGCACCTGCTGGCGCCTCTGCTCGAGGCCGATGCACCTGCAGCCGCCGTTCGTGGCGCTGCTCGTTTCCGGTGGGCATTCGCATGCTGATCGCGGTCGCGGCGATCGGCCAGTACCGCCTGCTCGGCGACACCCTGGACGACGCCGCCGGCGAAGCCTTCGACAAGACCGCCAAAATGATGGACCTGCGGCTACCCGGGCGGGCCGGCGCTGGCAAAGCTGGCCGAGTCGGGGACCCCGGGCCGCTTCAGGTTCTCCCGGCCGATGACGGACCGCCCAGGTCTGGACTTCAGCTTCAGCGGCCTCAAGACCCAGGTGCTGCTCGCCTACCGGGCGCACGCCGCCGATCCGGGCGCCAAGGCCGACATCGCGCGCGGCTTCGAGGACGCGATCGTCGACACGCTGGCGATCAAGTGCCGCCGCGCGCTGGCCGCGACCGGCTGCAAGCGCCTGGTCGTTGCCGGTGGCGTCGGCGCCAACCGCACGCTGCGCGCGCACTCGCCGAGGCCGCGGCGCGCGAGCGGCTTCGCAAAGTTTACTTTCCGCGCCTGGAGTTCTGCACCGACAACGGCGCGATGATCGCGCTGGCCGGCGCGTTGCGCCTGCAGGCGGGCCTGCATGATGACACCGCGATTCGCGTGCAGCCGCGTTGGGACCTCGAGAGTCTCCCGGCGGTGCTAGAATTCGAGTCATTCCGGCGCAAGCCGGAATCCAGCTTTGCCGTTTAAGAAACGCAGACGCTGGATCCCGGCTTTCGCCGGGATGACGTAACTCTTATGCTCCTTCCCGATTCCGCGATTCCCGATTCCCGATTCCCGATTCCCGATTCCCGATTCCCCATGGACCTCGTATTCATCGAAGACCTGCGCATCGAAACCGTCATCGGCATCTATGACTGGGAGCGCAAGATTCGCCAGGTCGTGGCGCTCGATCTGGAAGATGGCGTTCGACAACCGCAAGCCGGCGGCGAGCGACGACATCGGCGATACATTGAACTACAAGGCGGTCAGCAAGCGGATGATTGCATTTGTGGAAGAATTCCAGCTTTCAGCTGGTCGAGACGCTCGCCGAGCGCTGCGCGCAAATCGTGCTCGATGAATTCAAGGTGTCGTGGTTGCGCCTGAAATTGTCCAAGCCGGGCGCCGTGCGCGGCTCGAAGGCCGTCGGCGTCGTGATCGAGCGCGGGCACGAAGCCGTAGCGCATGACGCGCAGTCTACCTGAGTCTGGGTTCGAACATCGAGCCGCAACGGCACCTGCGCGCCGCGCTCGCCGAGCTGCGCGCGCAGTTCGGCGACATCGTCGTCTCGCCGGTCTACCGCTATCCGGCGGTCGGGTTCGACGGACCGGATTTCCTCAATCTCGCCGTCGGCATCGACACCGATCTCGAACCGCAGGAACTCAACGGCTGGCTGCACGCGCTCGAAGACCGCAACGGCCGGCGCCGCGACGTGCCGCGCTATTCGAGCCGCACGCTCGATATCGACATCGTCCTGTACGGCGATCGCGTGCTCAAGGGCGCCGGCAATCTCGAAGTGCCGCAGCGCCGAACTTTTGCAGAGCTTCGTGCTGCAACCGCTTGGCCGACATTGCCGGCGGCGTGAAGCATCCGCTGCTGCAGCAGACGATGGCCGAGCTGCGGACGGCTGGCATGGCCGGCAGGAACGGCCGGCCTCGCGTGGACATCAACGCAGGCCGGAAAAGTCGGTCGATTGAAAGGCGTCGCCGGGCGGCGCCAATGCTGAGCGACCGCGCGGAGCAAGGCTTCAGCACGCCACAATGATCGCGCGACGAATCAGATGCGCCAGCGAACGGCCGCCGTCGACGCGCGAAGGATCTGCCCGGTCGTAGAACGCTGGCATCGCGCCAGCAGGAACAGCACCGCGCCGGCAACGTCTTCGGGCGCGCCGGTGCGTTGCAGCGGCGTGCGCGCGATCAATTCGGTCTGGTCAGCGTAGGCCTTGCCGACTCCGGCCAGAGCACGGCACCGGCGCCACGCCGTTGACGCGGACCTCGGGCGCCGAGTTCCTTGCGCCAGCGCCAGCGTCATCATCGCCAGCGCCGCCTTGGCCATGCAGTAGACCGCGATGCCCGGGCAGCGGCCGTTGCGCGTAGATGTCGACGAGATTGACGATCGCGCCGCGCGCCGCGCAGCAGCGCAGGAGCGGCGGCCTGCGCCAGGAACAGCGGCGCGCGCGCGTTGCTCGGTGAACAGGTCATCCCACTGCGCGGCGGTGACCGTGCCGATCGGCGTCGGAAAGAACGCCGAGGCGTTGTTGACCAGCGCGTCGAGCCGGCCGAAGCGCGAGGTACACTTGTCCACAATGTGCGGAAGCGTGCGCGATGTCCGCGAGTTCCGCCTGGATCGCCAGCGTGCTGCCGGCGCGACCCTGCTCGAGTTCCGCGCACAACGCGCCTGCACGTCGGCCTGAGCGAGTGGCGGTAGTGCAGCGCGAGGTCGTAGCCGGCCGCGTGCAGCGTGCGCGCGATCGTTGCGCTGACGCGCCTGGGCGGCGCCGGTAATCAGGGCGACCGGGCGTGGTGACTGTCGGCTGAGTGCATGGCTCTTCGGTTGCGATCAGGCGCGCGGATTGGATTAGGATTGCGGCCGACCTGCCGATAGTACCGCGCATGCGCACCGATTTGCCCGAACCCGACGCCGATGCGCGCGCTCATAGGCGAGCGGCTGGCTGCGCTGATCCGCAACGAGATCGCCGCCGCCGGCGGCGCGCCTCGACTTCGCCCGCTACATGGAACTGGCGCTGTACGCGCCGGGCCTGTGGCCATTATAGCGGCGCGCGGCGAGTTCGGCGCGGACGGCGACTCTCGTCACCGCGCCGGAGCTCGGCTTCGCGTTCGCGCGTTGCCTGGCGCGGGCGCTCGCGCTCGGCATTGCGCGAAACCGCGCGGGCGACATCCTCGAACTCGGCCCCGGCAGCGAGCGCGCTCGCGCTGAACCTGCTGCTGGAACTCGAACGCTCGACGTGCTGCCCGGCCGCTACCGGCCTGCTCGAACGCAGCGCGCGACCTGCGCGCACGCCAGCGCGCCGCATCTGCTGCAGCGTTGTCCACATCTGGAAAATTGACTCGAATGGCTCGGATGCGCCGCCGGCGCAGCCGTGGCGCGGCGTCTCGTCGCCAACGAAGTCATCGATGCACTACCGGTGCGACCTTCGCCTTGCGCGACGAGGGCCGCTGTGCGCGCGCGCGGTCGGTGTCGATGCGGCAGGGTGCCTGGCCTGGCGCGAGTGCCGGCCGATGCCGTGCTGGAGCGCGATGTGGCGCTGGCGCTTGGCGCACGCATGCCGACGTTGCCGCGGCCTTATCTATCCGGAAGTGCGGGCCGATGCTGAAGCCGTGGTTGGGCGGAGATCACGCAAGCACTGGAGCAGGGTGCGGTGTGGTTCGCCATCGTGACGGTTGCCACGACGCGGATGCGTACTACGCCGCAGACCGTCGCGACGGAACGCTGCTCTGCACCACTACCGCCATCGCGCCCGCTGACGATCCGTTCTTTCTTCCGGGGCCGCAGGACATCACCGCGTGGGTGGACTTCGGCGCGTTTGCTCGCGGGCCGGTGCCGCTGTCGGCTTGAGCGCCAATGCGATCACCTCGCAGGCAACAAATTCCCCGATCGCGCATGGGCTCGATGCCGTGTTCATGGCCGGCCAGCGAACGTGGCCGGCAGCGAAGCTGAACGTTACCGTCTGGCCCAGGAAGTCAAACGGTTGACGTTGCCGGAGCAGATGGGCGAGCGCTTCAAGGTTGGGCGGTCCTGCGCCGCTGAACCCGTCTCCAAGGGCCAAGCGGTGTGTTTTCGCCGCCGTCGCGTCGTGTTGTTTTTGCTGGCGGCGATCTTGTTTACGCAAGCCGCAAAATCTTATAGTAAAGCTATCTCACGGCATGCTGCGACTTCGCCGCGCGCCAGGCGCGCATTGTCAATGGCGGCAGACCCCGCAGCGGATGGTCTCGTCGCGTGCTCGTCAGCCGACTTCCCCCCCTGCACCAGGCTCGCCGCCCGAACGACCTGAAGGATTCCACGATGAAACGCTTGTTGTCGCTTCGCCGCTGCTTTGGCAGCCTTGTCCGCGTCGATCGCGTGGGCACAGGAGCATGGGCCGGTCGAGGTTTCGGCGGCGCTGAAGCACGACTCGCTGCCCTGGCTGCGCAACACGGTGCCGCAGCCCTGATGGCTACAAGCGCTGGCACGAGCGCGACGAGCACGTGGTGCCGCGCTGCCGTATTTCCCGCCGAGTCAGGCTGACGGCGCGTTGCAGGACTCGGCGCGCCGCAGCCCGACAGCGCCGACGTTCCAGAGCGGCGCGTCGACGGCGTCGGCGCCGGCTTCACGGACCGAACGGCACGTTCAGCGTCGATTCCCGCGCCCCCGACACTGGTCGGCGCGTGCCCGGAGCGTTACGCAGTACGTGCAGGTCGTGGCAGCACCGGCCTCGCCGTTTTCGACAAGGCGACCGAGAATGTCGTCTACGGCCCGGTGCCGACGAACACCCTGTGGTCGGGCTTTGGCGGCCAGTGCGAGAACGACGACACCGATGGCGACGCGGTCGTCGTCTACGACAAGGCAGCCAACCGCTGGATCGTCTCGCAGTTCGCAGTGGGCATGACGCCGTACTCCGCAATGCGTCGCCGTGTCACATACGTCCGGATGCGACCGGCGCGTGGTATCGCTACTCGTTTTCTTACGGCAGCGTCTTCCCGACTACCCGAAGATGGGCGTGTGGCCCGACGCCTACTACGAAACGCTTCAACATGTTCAACGGCAACTCGTTCAACGGCTCGCTGCCTGTGCGCGTACGACCGCGCCTGATATTCCCGACGGGCGCAGCGGCGCGACGCAGCAGTGTTTCCAGTTGGCCAACATCTTCGGCGGCGTGCTCCCGTCCGATCCTCGACGGCGCGACGCGCGCCGCCCGGCGGGTGCGCCGAACTGACATGCTCGAACTCGGCGCGAATTCGCTGAACCTGTGGAAGTTCCACGTCGACTGGGCCAACACGGCGAATACGTCGCTGACAGGTCCAACCATCCTCGCGGTCGCGGCGTTCACGCCGGCCTGCGGCGGCGGCGCCTGCGTGATTCAGCCGGTGCACGAGCAACTCGACGCGCCGGCCGATCGCGTGATGCATCGCCTGGCTTATCGCAACTTCGGCGATCACGAATCCCTCGTCGTCAACCACGCCGTCAAAGTCGGTACGCCTGATGCAAGAATCCGTACAGCGGCGTGCGCTGGTACGATCCGCAGTCCCGGCGCGACGCCATTGATCGTTACCAACAGTCGACGTTCTCGCCGGACTCGAGCTTTCGCTGGATGGGCTCGATCGCAATGGATGCCGACAGGGACATCGCCCTTGGCTACAGCGTATCGAGCGCAACGGTCGCCCCGGCGATCCGCTACACCGGGCGACTCAGCGGCGATGTGCTGGCCAACACGATGCAAGCCGAAACCACCGATCGTTGACGGCGGTGGTTCGCAAACGACCGGGCCTGGATCGCTGGGGCGACTACAGTGCGATGACCATCGATCCGATCGACGATTGCACGTTCTGGTACACGAACGAGTACCTCAAGACCGATGGCACGTTCAACTGGAGCACGCGCATCGCGGCTCGCCCAGGTTCGCCGGCTGCAACGCGACCAAGCAGAACCACAGACCATCAACTTCACATCGAGCGCGCCGGCGGCGCGGTCTGCAACGGACCGGCGTATGTCGTCACGGCCACGGCGACGTCGAGCCTGCCGGTGACCTTCACGATCGCCGCCGCGTCGGCGACGGTGTGCTCGATCACGGGCAGCACCGTATCTTTCATCGGCGTCGGCACCTGCACGATCAACGCCAACCAGTCCGGCAGCTGATTACAACGCCGGCACTGCGGGTGCAGCGGTCGTTCGGCGATCGGCCAGGCCGCGCAGACGGTCGGTTCTCACGTCGACGGCGCCCGCTCCCGGCCGCCTACCACGCAGCGGTACCTACACCGCGACCGCGACGGCCACGTCCGGGCTGCCAGGTCACGTTGTCGATCGATGCCACGTCCGGCGGCGATTCCTCGCACGATCGACGGCAGCAGCAGCGGTTCCGGCATGTGTCATTCATCGGCATCGGCAATCCCGCAAGATCGACGCGAATCAGGCCGGTAACGTGAACTACACGGCGGCTCCCGCGAAAGGCTGCGGCAATCGTTCGCCGTCGGCAAGGGAGCCCAGACGATTTTCATCTCGATCTCGACCGCGCCGGGCACCGCGACTGCGGGTGGCCCGACTTACCGGAGTGCTGGCATCGGCGACGTCCTGGCCTGGCCGTCAGCGTCGCCATCGACGCCGGCTCAGCCGCGGTGTGCCAGCCTCGACGGCCGCACGACCGGTTCCAGGAGACGTGCGTCGTTCATCGGTGCGCGGCACGTGCAAGATCAGCGCAAGTCAGGCGGGCGATGCGCAGAATTACGGGCGCCGCCGCACCGGCGCTGCAGTCGTTTGCCGTCGCGCCGGGGCCGCCGGACATCGCTCGAGTTCACGACGCAGCCAACCGGCATCATTACGGCCGGCGACGCACTCGGCGCGATCGCGGTTACCGAGAAGGACGCATTCGGCGACGTGATCAACGACAACGCCAGCGTTGTCGATTTCACCATTGCTCTCCTGCGGAGGCTTCGACTGGGGCAGCGCGACGATGAGCCATGGCGTGGCGAGCGCTGAGCAGCAATCAGCGCTTCTACACGACGAGCTCTTACCAGATTTCGCGAAAACCGGCGCCCTGACCGGTACGAGTGCGTTATTCAGCGGCAGGACGGCGGCAGCAATCTGGTATTCGCGGATGGTTTTGACGGTTGCCATCCATGAGTTCACGGCGTCGCGCCGAAAGGCGCAGGCCGAACTTCATGTTTGCAGTGAGCTGACGTTTTCCGGCTTGATTGGCGTCAGAATGATCCGGACATCGTTTTGCGCCGGTAGCGCTCCCTTTACTTCGAGTTCAAAGCACTACGGACAGGAAGTCTGACAGTTTCCGAAAAGCCGCGGCATTCGTGCTTGGCGCATTGTCGTTGTTCGCGCTGGAACTGGCGGCCGCGCCATTGCCCGCATCGCCGCCTGCCCGGAGTGCTGATCACGCAGGCGATCGATCCGGCGCAGAGCGCGGAACTTGCCGGCATCACGCGCCCCGAAGCGCTCAATCCCGGCAACGATCGCGGCCGCGTCAGACGACTTCGTTCTGCCCGACCTGCTGTTGCAACTGCGGCGCCCGGCGGATCGGGAGCTCGCGCTCGAAGCGCTGATCGACGCCCAGCAGGATCCAGCCTCGCCGCAATACCACCAGTGGCTGAGCGCCAGCGACTTCGGCGCCCTGTATCGGGCGGCGCAACAGGACATCGACACGGTCGTTGCCTGGCTGCAGGCGCAGGGCTTCGCCGTCGACCGCGTCTACGAAAGCGGCATGACGATCGCGTTTTCCGGCAACGCCGGGCGCCGTGCGCAAGGCGTTCGCCGCGGAAATCCACGTGCTCGACGTCGACGGCAACGCGCACTATGCGAACGTCCGCAACCCGCGCATTCCGGCGGCGTTGACGTCGGCGGTGCGCGGCGTCGTCGCGTTGCACGACTTCCAAGCCGCGCGCGACCTCGCGGCCGCGCATCGCGCCGGAGTATTCGATTGCGGGCGGCGCCCGCGCCGTGGTGCCGGCGGATCTGGCGACGATCTACAACCCTCACGCCGCTGTTCAGCGCGAGCAACAAGGGCTCGGGCATAACGATCGCGCTGATCGAAGCCGACGACATCGATGCGCTGGCCGACATCAACACGTTTCCGTTCGGTGTTCGGCCTCGGCACGTCGTTGTTCAGCCAGACGCATCCCGGCGGCTGCACGGATCCCGGCGCCGTCATCGGCCTGACTCCGAAGCCACGCTCGACGTCGAGTGGCGGCGGCGGCGGCGCTGGCGGCGACGCTGCAGCTCGTCTCCTGCGCCAACCTGTTCCGACGCGCTGGCAGATCTGGTCAATGCGAACGCAACGCCGCCGGACATCAGTGAGCATCAGCTTCGGCGAATGCGAAGCCGCGCTCGGTGCGACCGGCAATGCATTCGTATCGTCGACCTACCAGCAGGCGGTGACCAGGGCATCTCCCGTGTTCGTGGCGAGCGGCGATCAGGGCGCGGCAGGTTGCTTCGATACGTCCGGACCTGACGCAGGCCGACTTCGGCATCGGCGTCAATGGCCTGGCGTCGACCGTCTACAACGTCGCCGTCGGCGGCACCGGATTTCGGCGACACCAATCGCCGGCACCGACGAACACGTACTGGAACACGTCGAACACGGCGCAATACGGATCGGCCAAGTCCTACATCAACGAGATTCCGTGGAACGATTCCTGCGCGAGCAAGCTGATCGCCACGTTCAAGGGTTTCGCGACGACGTATGGTTCAAGCGGCTTTTGCAACAACGCAGCTGGTGTGGGCTTTCGACCAACGGCCGCGGGCAGCGGCGGACCGGAGTGGTTGCGCGACCGGCGCACCGGCCGTGGCCGGCGTAGTCGGCGGCAGCTGCGCCGGCACGGCCAAGCCATCGTGGCAGACGGGATTTCTCGGCAACCCGACCGATCACGTACGCGATATTCCGGATGTTTCGCTGTTTGCCGCCAACGGTGTCTGGAACCACTACTACGTCTACTGCTTTTCCGATCCGCGGCAGGATCCGAACAACAACCACGCGGTCTACGGCAAGCCCTGCACCGGAGCGCCGAGTGGTTGGAGCCGGGGGCGGCGGCACATCGTTCTCGGCGCCGATCATGACCGGCATCCAGGCGCTGGTGGAGCAAAAGCACGGCAAGGGCATGGGCAACCCGAATCCTGCGTACTATCAGATCGCAGCTGCTGGAATACGGCGCAGCCGGCAGCACTACATGCAATTCGAGCAACGGCAACGGCGTCGACAGCAGCTGCGCGTTCTAGACGACGTGACGCAGGGCGACATGGACGTGAACTGCGCCACCGGCACGGCCAATTGTTATCGTCCGTCCGGCACACATGGCGTGCTGTCGACATCGACGAGCGCCTATCAGCCGGCCTACGGCCCGACGACCGGTCTGGGATTTCGCGACCGGCCTGGGTAGCCTCAACGCCGCCAACCTCGTCGCCAACTGGCCGCTCGCAACCAGAACTGAAATTCACGACGCAGCCGGTGAGCGGCGGCGGCCGGCAGCACGCTGGCCGCGATCAAGGTCAGCGTCGAGAACGCCAGCGGCAATGCCGTGGTCGGAAATACTTCCGCGGTCACGATCAAGTTCGGCAGCAACCTCGGGTGGCGCGACCCTCGGCGGCACGCTGACCGTCGAACGCGGTCAACGGCGTGGCAACTTTCAGCAATATCACGGTCAACAAGACCGGAACCGGCTACACGCTGGTCATGCCAGCGACGGCAGCCTGACCGGCGACACGAGCAACGCGTTCAACATCACGCCGGGCGCGGCAGCCAAGGTTCTGTTCACGTCCCAGCCACCGTCGTCGACGACAGCGGGCGCGAGTTTCGGCACGACGGTGACGATCCAGGATTCGTCGGGCAACGTGGCAACCGGCAATACGTCTGCCGTGACACTGGCACTGACGACGGCAAACGGCGCCACGCTGGGCGGCATGCAGACGCTCAGCGCGGTCAACGGCGTTGCCACGTTCACAGGACTGTCGATCGACAAGGTCGGCGGCTATACGCTGACCGCGAGCGACGGGGCGACCTGCGTCCGCGGTCAGCATCTCGATCAGCGATTTCCCACGGCGCCGCGGCGCAGACTCGCCTTCACTACGCAACCGCCGGCGGAAGGCGTCGCCGCGCCGGGCGGCAGTTTCGGCGCGTCGGCGGTTTACGGTAGAGGACGCCGCTGGCAACGCGGTCTGCAGGCAATGGTTTCTGGGCGATCAGCTCTGGCCATGGACGACTCCCGGCGGCGCTGCGTTCTTCCAGTGGAGTCGACGGTCGCGAAGCCGCGGTCAATGGCACTTCAAAGACGACGATCAACGGCCTGTCGGTCGACAAGGCCGGCGAAGCGCGCGACGCACGACCGCGACGGATGCCGCGCTGACGCCGGCGGTCAGCGGCGCAGCTTCACGGTCACCGTCGCCGTCGCCGCCGAAGCTGGTCTTCACGACGCAGCCGGTCGATTTGCTGGCCGGCACCGTGTTGCAAGTCGTGGTCGCGATCGAAGATGTTTCCGGCAACATCGCAAGCGGCGACAACGCCACGCAGATCAAGCTCGTCAGCAGCGCGTGTTGCCAGCGCCCCGATGGCTTCAGCGACGGCGGCCGGCGGCGTCGCGCAATTCAACAACCTGCGCCTGTACACCGTCGGCAGCGGCCGTCAGCTGCAGGCGTCGTCGACGATGGCCGAGCGCCAATGAGTGCGACCTTCAACGTGAGCGCCAATTCCGATCTGATCTTCGCCAACGCGTTTGGGCCCTGCCAGCCTCTAATCCGGCGGGCGATCGGGCACTGCGCCGCGGAGGCGAACCAGTCAGGTTTTATCGAGGTGCGGCTATGGCGCGCACACGCGCATCGCGGATCGCCGTGCCGATCCGAGCAATACGTAACTG
>ERZ1370068.2218-contig-1376_pt1 | contig 27043 bp, 43 predicted proteins | sample MGYA00561227_ERZ1370068 | MGnify/ENA primary metagenome ERZ1370068 (study PRJEB38410, sample SAMEA6850437) | metagenome | study: Metagenomic assessment of the ecological functions of the soil: analysis of the soil microbiota associated with the...
AAGTTACGTATTGCTCATGATTGCGGCGCAATTGCTCGGCATCGAGCAGATCGGGCTGGCTGCGCTCATCGACAAATACTTTGGCGTTACGATTGAAAAAGCAGGGCAGAAGTCCGACTGGTCGCGCCGACCGCTGAGCGAGAAGCAACTCAGCTACGCGGTCAACGACACGCGCTTTCTCGCGCCGCTCGCCGACCGTCTGGCTCGCGAGCTGAGCGAACGGAGGCCGACTCGAGTGGCACGTGGAAAGTTGCCGAGCGATGGTGGAGTCGACGGGCCGTGATAAGTCACGCGACCCCGACGATGCTTGGCGAATCAAAGGAACCGGGCGGCTGACCCGCCGTCAACTGGCCTATCTGCGAGAGCTCTGGCTTTGGCGCGATGAGCATGCGAGACGCGCGAACCAGCCGCCTTTCAAGGTCTTTGGCAATCAACAAATATTGGAACTCATCATGTGGGCGGAGTCTCACCCCGGCGTGCGGCTGCAACAAGGACCCAAGCTGCCGCGAAATATTCGCGGCTCATTGCTGACGACACTCGAAGAGGCGATCACCCGGGCGGCTGAGATGTCCCAGGCGCAGTGGCCGGAAGCTGAGACGACGCGAACGAGACGAGGCCCAAGCGCCGAGTGCTTGAAACGGATCGACGCGCTGCGTGGCGCCTGCGCGCGCATCGCCAAAGAGCTGGGGATCGCCGCTTCGACTTTGGCGCCTAAAGCCGCGCTCGAGGCCATCGCCCGGAGCCGGCCTCGGACCGTCGATGAGATTATGGAAAGCGGGAGACTATTGCGCTGGCAGGCCGAACTTCTGCAAGGGCATGTGGATGGGGCTTGAATGAGATCGGGACGGTTCCAGTCGTTCCAAGCGTTCAAAACGTTCCAGTCGTTTAAGAATAGCTGGCGCGACCGGCTCCAAGACTTTTGCGTCTAACCAGATTGCGATGGGCATTCTCGGTACATCGTCTACGGTAGGAAGTCACCGACGCATACTGCGTCGCGGATTCTCCCTTAAATGGGTTGCGCATATCCCGTAAACTTCCTCGGGTTGTCGCACAAAATCTTTTCCACGAGACTCGGCGGCGACAGATCTTTTTGCGCGTTCTCACATACTTCACATAGATTTTACCCAGTCTCAACAGGAAATCTTTTAAGAAAGCTTCTCTACAACCGAGTGGCCAAAATTTCATCTGAAAATTTCGCTAGTTTGTTGTGAGGTCTTGGGTCCTGACAATTTTGTCTTTAGGCTGAAGATATGAAATCTAAACTGACATGCGTGGTCAGGTACGGCGTGTTCGTCGTGGCTCTATTTTACGGGCCTGAAATCCGGCTGTGGGGTCACGACGTCGGAGAACCGGAATTAGAGAAGCTGCCAATCTGGAAGGAATGCTGCCGTGAGGGAGACTGCTTTCCGCAAGCTGTCAACGTCCTCAAGAAGACGGAGAACGAAAAGACAATATCGGTGGACATAGAAGGCGTCGAAGTATTGCCGTTGAAAAGGAAAAGTTCTCGCCGGTGCCGAGCAGCCGCACGTTGGGTTTGCTACATCAATCCCAACGGGAAATCAAGGACGAGAACATTCGCTGTATTCTTTATCCGCAGAAGAGTGGAACCACGTAGGTCAATTGGGCGGGAGAGCGATGCCGAAGGTGATTCGCTCCCGCTCAGACAAGGGCTGGACTCCCTGTTGCCGAGTGCAGCCTCGATCTTCTCCCGCGAGAGATCGGCTTTGCCGCCGACGGCGGCCTTGATGTCCGTTCAGAACGGACAACCGTTACGGGCCGCTACTCGGATTCGCGGGGCGGGCCGAGAGCCAGCCGGAACACGCCCTGAATCGTTCCTACCAGGATTCCTGCCTCGCGTCCTTCAAAGGATCAGCAGGAGGTAACCCAGTGTTCGAGCTGTTACCTCAAGATGAACCGAGCGGCGGTGGTAGTACGTAGAATCCCGAACTGATCGACGCATTCATTTTGCTGTCCTGCTTACGCCGGCAGCGGCGAGACGCCGAAAGCTTCTTGTGAAAGTGAAGAAACAAACCGTAGAGAATGACCGCCAAAATCGCACGCCACCAGCCAATCTCGCCGATTTTTAGTGAGTTGCGGCCCTTGATGATTGCAAAAAGGGGACGTTCTGAGGTCAGGGCGGCGAATCGGATTCCAGGCATCGCCGAAAGCTTTCTTGCGTTTTCGATCGATCGAAAAAGGTCCTCCCACCGCCAAGATCAGAAAGCTGCCAAAGAAAACCACAGAGGCGAGATCGCCATTAAGTGTCAAATGAGTAAGGGACCAAAGACCGACGCCCCACAGAAAAGGATGGCGGGTAATACGTTGGATACCCTTGGCCGGTTCGCTCTCAGCCAGGAAAACGCCACCTCCAACGGCGGTTGGATTCGGCGATGTGAACGCGAGCGCAACAAAGAAAAAGGCCGCCAACATCACGATCAGTGCGACTGGTCGAATCATATACAGCTTTCCCCAAAGCTGAATGTATTCAGCCTGGCCGTAGGCCCGACATAGCCAGATGATTCCGATCAATGACATCAGCGAAACACGCCTCGGAACGGTCGCTTCGCCGATCAACCCAACGATCTTACCGCGCAGTGCAGTGCCCGAGATAAAAAATGAATGCCGAGGAAAAATATCGTCGCCGCAAGAAGTGAACTCACTTCTCCTCCTTTCGCTAGGATTCGTCAAGCCGCCGCCTTTATCTATACCATAATCAATCCGTGTCGAATGCCGAGAGTCACGGCCTCGGCGCGATTGGAAGCGCCAAGTTTGGCGAAGATTGAACTGATGTGAAATTTGACCGTATGATCCGAAATGCTGAGTTTCGATGCGATCTCCTTGTTACCCAGTCCCTCGGCGATCATACGCAGTACTTCAATCTCTCGCGGGGTAAGAATCTGACCCGAAGGATCGAGTTCCGATTGTTGCCCGGGACGAATTCGGGACAGCATGGAGTCAAAAATGTCCGGATGTAACGCAACTAGCCCTGTTGCGGCTGCTTGAATCGCAGCAATAATTTCTTCAGGCGTCGCATATCGCGGTAGTATTGCGCGCAAGCCTGAGCCCAAGACATCAACTGCCAAGCTCTCTGGATCCTCGGTTAGGATCATTAGGGACGAATTAACGAGAGCGCCGCCCGATTGGATCGCGGCCGACAATGACTCATCCGATGGAGAATCCAGATCCAAAAGCACAACTTCCGGTTGTAAATCCTCAACCCGAGTCAAATCGTCGATCGAGAAAGTTCCAACGACTTGGAACCTAGGGTCCGCAGTCAGCAGAGACGTCAGTCCTGCTCGTACGACTTCGGACCTTGCTCCTATAAGAACACGTATCACGCGAGACTTACCTTACTCGCTCGTCTCAGTTATTCTCCGCGCACCGATCGTAATGTTGACCTCGATAGTTTTGCCACCCCGGATTATCGATACCGGTACTCTCTTGCCCCACAGATTCTGGTTCGAGAAAGGCTTGCAAGTCACGAATGTTACTCACGGCTCTGCCTTCGAGAGCTACTATCACATCACCGAATAGCACACCGGCCTTGTCACCGGGCCCCTCTGGCTCGCACGCTCACAACGATTAATCCGAATCTCCAGATAAGTTCAGCGCGCTCTTCAAGTTTTCCGGAAGCGGCATGGGGCGCATACCCAGGCCAAGATACCCCATGCTCATGTGTCCCTTTTCCAATAGATGTGTGACTACACGATTCACTGTAGAAACAGGAATGGTTAACGCGATATTTCTTGACAACCCTAAGCTATTGATACCCAAGACACGCCCGCGTGAATCTGTCAGCGGACCACCCGCTGCGCCAGGGTGGAGCGCGAGGTCCAAACCGACATATTGATCGATGAGTCCGCCACGCCAGGTACGCCAGCTACCGCTCAAAACACCCACAATACCCAGAGTCGCGTTAAGACCTTTTCTGTGCACCACGGCCGATAGCTAGAATTAAATGACCTACCTTGATCTGTGAAGTGTCGCCAAAAAGCGGTGGAGAAAGTTCTGCATTGTCAATTTTGAGCAGAGCTAGATCCGTACTCGGATCAACACCTGCCAGCTCTGCCGCGACCGTTCGGCCACTTGTCAAGATTATGGAAATGTCGTCAGTCCGTGCTTATCGTGTGAGCAGCCGTGACGATGATGCCGTCACGCCAATAAACGCCGCTCGAAGACAAACGACGCCGGGCGTTAACTGCGACCACAGATGGACTGACTTGCTCGATGACATGAGCCAGATCACGCGACAAAGCGTTCAACGTAATTTCAGGTTCGGATATGCTTTCCATTTGGAATCCTCCAGTATTTTAATTCAGTCGGAACACCGAATTCGCCTCCATTTAAACATAAACATTTCTAAGTGCGGTCGGTATCGGCCAAATGGGTAGGTCTTGACCTGGGAAAAGTAAAAACTGAATTAGGTCGGGGGCGAAATCAGATCAATGTCAGGGGCTAACGAGCTCAGTGAAAACCGCGGACGGAAACCGTCCGCCGGCACGAGTCTAGTGGTAAAACCTAATGCTGCCGAACAGCCCTGCATCACCGCGGAGTAATGACGAAATCTGTGTTGCCACGTTTGCGGTGAAAATTAAATGTTCAGAAGCGCACCTATCCCGTTGCAGTTCCGCGCCGATCTCGGCGCTTAAAACGGCGGTCCAGCAAGTCCGCTTTCACTTTCTTGTTCGGGATTTTTCTTTGGTTCCGGCGCCGCCAGCGTTTGCGCTGTCGGTGTTGCGCCAGAGGCCTCAGCGAGCGGCTTCCATGCCAGTCTTCCCTGCGAAATGCGCTCGGCGTTTTTGACAGGCGTTATGTGGGCCTAGCAAGACCTAATCATTTCTCCGATCGTAGAATCTCTGGCGTGTGTGATGGAAGAAAACTGTGACTGGCGCTCACTGCTTCGATAGAACCTGCCTGCAACTTCTTCGCACCTTCCGGTGGCTGTACACTTGCCCGAGAGAATTTCTCTCGCCGCGACCGGTTTACCGTAATACTCTGCATTGGCCTCGTCCCGAGTGGCGATTATCGTACCTTCCAGGGAGATGCCGGCGAAAAGGCCCTGGCTGCGGCTGTAGGTATACATAGCCGCCTGCGGGGCGACACCGGCCTCGGCGGTACGTCCGACAGGACCCGCCGCTGCGCCCGCGGCGGCGCTGAGCGTGACGTTTCCCTTTTAGCAAACGCGTCGACGGCCGCTGGAGTGTTGAGGACAATTACAAGCTCAGCGATTTCAGCCCCAGCCTGAAGGCCGGCGCCGAGCCCGCCCGTACCGATTGCCGACGGACCGCTCCAGCCCTTGTCGGTCCCGCGCAACGACAACGCCGGTCCCGCCTCTGACACTGCCAATAAATCCGACTTTCGTAACGGTCAGGATGGCTACGCCTCTGGCGGCGCGCATTACCGCCGGCGGAATTGCCTTCTCCGGAATCGCGTCGAAGCGTTCAATGATCGCCACGGCTTGATCAACATCTCCCTCGCATGCCGTCACGTCCGGGAGCGAACGCAGAACATGCGCTGAGTAGAGCTGCAAAATACAAGAAAGATACTAGCCTTCATGCTGGCACTTACCTCTCTTCCGTCGATGCAACGCTGGAGGCCCATGACGCATCTTACGGATACGGTGGTTTGAATTTCCCTCTGCCTCAAATTCCGGCCTGAATATTTCGACTGCTTTGACGAGATGGCCGAGTGTCGCAATTCAACGCAGTAACTCACTAGCAGCTTACACACCGTGACTCCAGCTTGTCAACAACTCTTTCGTCGGAGTTTATCTACAGTTCGTAGAATATTGTCTACACAGATAGAAATCGTTGCTAGACCCTCAAACGCGTCCATCCTAAAAACATCTCCATGTTTTTATTGCATTGAAGATCGCGCCCCAAACCTAAAAGTTGTTTCTGCTTTGGGCACTAAACTTGCTCTCCCTTTAACGGGACAAGAATAATTAAAACCTGGGAGGTGCTCAATGCAGCTTAAAGTGACAGCGCTTACTTCACGATCGCGAGGCCGCCAAAGCGCCATTGAGGAATTAAAGGGCGCCGGCTTTACCGATACAGATCGATTCTCGTTGCGATGCACGATGAAACCGAGCAGAAAAGCCTTTTGTTGAGGAGGCTCACGCACGAGCCCTAGCGGGGATGAAATTCCCAGCTTGCCCGACCTTAGTTCTGGGCAGGTTCTGATTATCGTCGAAGCCGACGAACGCGCATCAGACGCGGTGAATATTCTCAGCCGCAACAATGCGGTTACGGGAGGAGTCCGTATTCCACAGACATGACAAAGATGTATAAGGTAGTAATTATGCTTTCTTGATCCAGCGTCGCATCCGGCGTGACTCCAGTTGGACGGCTACAAAAAGCCCGCTGGTGGTGTCGTTATGGGAATCTAGAGCGCTCCGGCATGGGGAAAAGTCGCCGAAATTGAACTCGCTCCGGGAAATATCGTATTCTGATGCCATGGCAAGAAAAGCGAAGAGGAAGAACCAGAAAGTCGAACCGAAAAAGTACCGACTGGGCGATAGGTCAGCCATTAGTCTTCCCGCCCCAAAGGAATCTAACAGCCGCTTAGCCCGAGAAACGGTAGCGGAAGTGATAAATGGGCCTTTCAAACTCAACCGCCAAAACCCGAAAAAAGCTAAGTAATCCTACAAACAAACCATGCGCGCCGCCGCTATCATTCGATAAAATTCTACAAGACACCAGGCGTTACTTTCAGGGCCGTGATGACTCGCACAGGGTCGAGTCAGTCGACCGCCCACTGTGGTGCTGATGGGTCAGCTCTCAATGAATTTTCCCTGACGTTTATGATAGGGTCTTGAAAGCATGGCAAACCAAACAAGAGGTTCGTGCTCCTACCAGTGGCCACGCGATAGATTTTGCGACGGAGGACCACGACGGTCTCTGGAAACCGCGGCCAAGTTTCAATCCCGTAAGCGGAGCTTTTGGTATCACGGTCTACAACGATGGCGTAAAAAGGGTTTAGTTCCAAAGAACAGGCCGAAGATGCCACCATCCATTGGGTGAAACAATGGATTGATGAAAATCTCCCGGAATCACCACGCCCCTGAACCGATGCTAATGCCTGAGTTCGGCCGCCGTGGGCAGTCGGCTGCAGCGAATGTTAGGCAAGAGCCTCAATGGAAGTGCTAGCACTCAACCGGCAGGGACCGAGAGTGATCAGCCTTTGCCTAAACTTCGGCATGATCCGAGTGTTTTCTTTGTCTGCTTTTCTCTGTCGAGATCATCTGCCCAACGCTAGTCACCAACCTTCGGGTACTTCCAAGTCTGAGTCATGAAGCTGGGCTTTTTCACGAGTCGCATTATATCCCGTAAAGTGTTTTCGGATTGTCGCATAAAATCTTTTCCACGAGACTCGGCGGCAGATCTTCGCGCAGCTCTCATCTGCGTCACCAGATGAGCTTGTTCCGCGCAGGATCGTTGTGGCCGTAGTCGGAGCCGGTGAGACAGGTGGCCTTCACCGGTGTATTGGATCAGGTAGGGAATATCTTCGTCGGCCTCGCAGGCGACGAAGAAACGGCAATCATCGAAAAGATCTGCCGGGGATTGCCACGATGCCTTCCAGCGCTTGGTGTTGTCGCGCCGTAGTTTGTGGATCAAGTACGGGATCCAACTCGCGGACGCTTCGATGAAGCCAAAGCGTAGTTTGGGAAACATGTCGGGAATCTGATTGAGCACGAGATCGCGAAACGCGTGCAGCGGTGGGAAGCCAGAGTGAGACCATTGGCGATTGCGCTCGAGATCGAACATCGCGGTGACGGCCGGCGTTCCGGAGCCGGTGTGAATGCAGACCGGTAGATCGAGCTCCATCGCCCGTTTGATAGACCGGGAAAAAGTACGGGTTGTCCAACGTCAAGTTGCCTTCCATGCCGCGGAAGAATACGCCGACGGCGCCGTTTTGCTTGGCCCACTTCAACTCCTTCACGGATTCCTCGATGCAGCGCAGCGGCGGGGATCGCCACCCAGTAGGATGCGGCCGTGACTCTGCGCGCAGGCTTGCGCCATGAAGCGGTTATAGGCGCGGCACAATGCCACGTCGAGCTCGGCGTCGTCCGTGAGATAGATCAGAAACAAAGGTCGGATAAACGACCTGAGCCGCGATGCCGCCACGATCCATATCGGCAAGCCGGGCCGCGACGTCGGTCAGCTCTCGGCACCCGACCTGAATATCGCGTCTGTTCGACTGGATCTTCGAAGCCGATGGGGTGACGAGACGGAAGCCGCCTTTGCCGACCGGCTTAGGGAAAATGTTGCCGTCGATGAGCTCAGGTCGCATTCCAGCCGCCGTATAAAGGTGTCGTCCGGCAGAGACAGCAAAACCGGTCTACGCGGGTACATCTTCTCGTCGATCATCTGCCACATGGCTTCCGATTCGGCGATATGAGTATCGGCATCGATCACACCGGGCATAATTCACCTCCACTTATTTACGGGAATGAAACTCAAATCTACCAGCTGCGAGATCGTAAGAGTTTTTCGCTTTCGGATTGTCCTTGGCTATGTCGTCGAGGGCGAGTTGCATCCCTTTGATCGTCGGCTTGGCGTCGTCGGGGAGCGCGCGGACGCGCTGATTGTAGTCGAATTCCCCGATCGCACGGTCGTTGTGTACGCAATTTCTCCATGGTTTTTCGAACGGCGACTTCTTTTGACTTTTGTAATAGCGAATCCCTTCCGTATACGCTTTCATGAAACGGCGCACGACGTCGGCGCGCGCTTTTGAGCAAATCATCGCGCGCGATAATGGCGACCTGTTGGTACACTCGATGTCCTTTTCGATGAAGTCCAACAATAAGTTAAGATTGCTTTTTCTGCGCGATTTGCACGAGACCGAGGGTGAGAACGGCGGCATCGATGCTGCCGGCTTGGAGCGCCGTGAGCCGAGTCGCGGCGCCGCCGACTTGGGTGATGCTGACATCGGTTTTCGGGTTCAAGCCAAATTGCGCCAGAGCTAGTTTGACCGCGAAGTCGTCGGTGCTGCCGAAACGGCTGATGCCGATTCTTTTGCCTTTGAGCTGCGCCGGCGTCGTCTGATATTGGCGAGCGAGACGAAGCCGTAGGGCAGGCGATTATTGACTCCGCCGATGATCTTGCCCTGGACACCTTCCAGGTAAGCGTAGATGAACGGAGTCCCGCCCGTGCACATGAAATCGAGACTGCGACCGACCAGCGCTTGCATCGACAGCGTGCCGCCGGCGATGTAGATCACTTCGGCGTCCAGTTGATGCTGTTTCAGAATACCGGCGTCCTTGAGCGATGCTGAACAGCACGGCTTCGGTGCTTGCCGGTGAATTGGTGCCGACGCGTAGAGATGTCGCCTGCGCGCCGGAGATACTCGGTTCGATAAAAGAGAGTGCCGCAGCGAGGAATGCCCAACCGTGGCAGGTCGATGGAGAAAAGCGTTTCATTGAAAAAGTTTCTTGCGGCGGTTACGACGTTAGCCCGGCTGCTGAAACACTTCTATCGGAGTCCTTCGACCGGGCTCAGGACGAACGGACGCTTAGTGCGATCATTGATGGTTTTCCGTTCATGCTGAGGCCCTCGAAGCATTCCGAAGCTTTTTCAGCAACGTGCTAGAGCTAAAACAATTGCCCAAACCTGTCAACGAGAAATCGCCGGCCGACAAGGTTGCAGCCGAAGGGCGACTTTGCCTATAAGGAAACAATCAACTCTTCGCTCATCTTAGGGGACGACAGCATTATGGCGACGATCAAATTCCTCGATCCGAGGGTGACGTTAAATCCCAAAGACCGGCCGCTGGTGCCGGGACTCGATACGCTTGAAGGGCGGGTTATCGGCATCATCGACAACGGTCAGGCCAACTCGACGGCGATGTTCCAAGAGTTGGCGCAACTGATTGGAGAAAAATTTCATACCAAAGAAGTTCTGTTCAAGACCAAGCCGACACATATGCAAGGGCGCGCCGAAACCGATTATGGAGGAAATCTTAAACCGTTGCGACGCGGTGATTACCGGTTTGGGCGCTTGAGGGTCTTGTACGTCGTGGAGTGTCCACGACGCCATCGAGTTGCAAAGAAAGGAAAGCCAACGGTGACCGCTCTGCCAGTCGATTTTATGGAACTGGCGCGCACCGAGGCTGAGTTTTTCGGCTTGAGCAAGCTGCCCTTGGTGGAAATCCCACATCACCCGAGCGGCGCGCGTCCCGGCGAGCACCGGGCCGATGCGGAGGAGCAATTGATTTGGTGAACGAACAGCTGCGGCTGAGCGACGCAGGATTGAAATAGTTATTGAAGCAACGGCGCAAGGACTGATAACTTACGGCGCTGCGATCGAAGTTTGCTGGACGATACTTACCACCGGAGGAAAGATGGCAGAACAAAGCCGAGGCACTCCCGAAGTCTGGGCGGCGGGGATCGGCCGCCAGAGCAACGCCCAGTACGGTTCCGACCTGATGGCCGAGATGTTGCGCGAGTTGGGGATCAAATATATCGCGCTCAATCCCGGCGCGAGTTACCGCGGTTTCCACGATTCGCTGGTCAACTTCGAGTCCGGCAAAGGGCCGGAGATGATCATGTGCACGCACGAAGAGATCGCCGTGGCGATCGCCAACGGCTACGCGCGCGCCACCGGCGAGATCATGGCGACGGGCTTGCACAACATCGTCGGCTTGCAGCATGCCAGCATGGCGATCTTCAACGCCTGGTGCGACCGCACGCCGATCCTCAATCTCGGCGGCGGCGGGCCGCAGGACACCACCAACCGGCGCTCGACGGATTGGGTGCACATGGCGAACGTGCAGGGTTTGGCGGTGCGCGAGTATGTCAAATTCGATGACCAGCCGAATACGGTGGACGCCGTCGCCGAATCTTTCTTGAAGGCCTATCGGATCGCTATGACCGAGCCGAAGGGGCCGGTTTACATTTGCCTCGATAGCGACGTGCAGGAAGCGAAGATCGATAAGCCGATGGTCGTGCCGCACGCGCAATTCTTCCGTCCGCCGCCGGGGCCGGGGCCTAATCCGGAATCGCTGCGCAACGCGTCGCGGCTTGCTGGCCGAAGCCGCAGTGGCCGGTGATCGTCGCCGGCGAAGTCGGACGCAATCCCAAGGCGCTGCCGCCGATGCTCGATCTGGCCGAAGCCCTGGGCGCGCCGGTCGTCGATTCCGACGGGCGCTTTGCTTTTCCGAGCACGCATCCGTTGAATTTGACCAACGCGCGCGAGGACGCCTTGCGCAGCGCCGACGTCGTGCTGGCGCTCGACGTGCCGAGCTTGGGCGTGCCGCTGGGGCCGTCGGTGCGCGAGCGCGGCAACTTTCGCGCCGATCATTTCGCCGAGCTGCAAAGTGATTCATATCACGCTGCTCGATCTCGAGCGGCAGAGCTGGGTGAGCGATAACATGTGGCTGCTTGCCGGTGCACGTGCCGATGGCGGCGGATACCGCGGTGGCGTTGCCGCACGTTGCTCGAGCAGGTGCGCGAGCGCTTGAGCGCCAATCAAGGATTCCGCGCAAGCAGGTGCAGGAACGCCGCACAAAGGTCGAAGCGATCTATCACGAGACGCGGCAAAAGAGCCAGGAGTGGATCGAAAAAACCTGGGACGAAAAACCGATCTCGCAGGCGCGCTTTTTCAGCGAGATCAACAAGCGGGTGCAGGGAAAATCCTGGGCGCTGGTGTCGTCGCACGGACGGCGCTGGCGCGAAGCGATCGAAGTGACCGAGCCGGCGCACGGCATGGGCGGCGGTCGCGGCGGCGGCGTCGGTTATGGACTGCCTTCGTCGATCGGCTCGGCGCTCGGTTTCAGAGAAAGCGGCCGGCTGTGCGTGAGCATTCTCGGCGACGGTGATTTCTTGATGACTTCGAATGCGCTCTGGACGGCGGCGAAATACCAGATCCCGCTTCTCGTGGTCGTGCTCAACAACCGTTCTTATTACAACGACGAGGAGCATCAAGAGCGCATGGCGCGCGCGCGCCAGCGGCCGGTGGAGAACAAAGGCATCGGCATCCGCATCGAAGAGCCGGCGCCGGATCTCGCGGCGATCGCGCGCGGGCGTTCAGCGTCGATGCTTCGGCCCGATCACCGAACCGGATCAGCTCGGCGCCGACGCTCGACAAAGCCGATAGCGATCGTCGAAAGCGGCAAACCGGCGGTGGTGGATGTGATCACGCAGCCGCGACAATCAAGCGGCAAAAGAGATCAGATGGATAAATTCGATCGAGGAAAATCTGATCGCGGTGCTGACCCGCGAAGGGCTGGAAGCGCGAAAGCAGGGGACTTGGAGACAGTTTTGCAAAATCATCGAGCTTTACATGGCGACTTTGAAGACAGCTGCACTCGGTGAATCTGGGTGCGGAAGAACTTGGTCCGGTGTTTCGCCCGGAGTGGACAGGGAAATAGGATTAAAGAAAGATTTCTCCTTCGGTCGAAATGACAAATACTCTGGTGTGTGACTTAAATGGTGTCATCTCGAACGAAGTGAGAGATCCTCTTCATCTACCTCGATTTGAAGCGCAAAGGAGTTTTACCATGGCCGTCGCAGAAAAAGCCGCTCTATTACTTGTCGATTCATGAAGCGCAGCAACTTATTAAGGACCGCCAACTCTCGCCGGTCGATTTGACCCAGGCGGTGCTCGAGCGCATTCACGCCGTCGATGGCAAGCTGCACGCTTATATCAATTTGATGGCGGACAGCGCGCTGCGCGAAGCCAGTGCGGCCGAGGCGGAGATTGCCAAAGGCAATTGGCGCGGGCCGATGCATGGCATTCCCATCGCGGTGAAGGACCAACTGGACGTCGAGGCGCGCCGGCGCGGCATTCGCCAATTTACCAAAGGCGTGGGCGACGCGACGGCAGTGCGGAAGCTGCGCGAAGCGGGCGCAATCATGATGGGCAAACTGCACATGAGCAGCTTGCCGGATGCTGAGCTGCCGATTCCACGCAATCCGTGGAACACGGAACATATCACCGGCGGATCGAGCACGGGCTCGGGCGCGCGCGTTGGCCGGCGGTTTGTGCCTGGGTTCTCTCGGCGAAGACACCGCGGGCTCGATTCGCAATCCGTCGGCATTCTGCGGTCTCGCCGGTTTGAAAGCGACCTATGGGCGGGTTAGCCGTCACGGTCTTGCACCGCTCAGTTGGTCGCTCGATCACTGCAGGACCGATGGCGCGGGTCGTCGAAGATCTGGCGTATATGCTCAACGCGATCGCCGGCCACGATCCGAACGATCCGACGTCGAGCAGTGCGCCGCTGGCCGATTATGCGAGCGCGCGCTGCGTGCCGACGTGAACAGGTATGGTGATCGGCGTGCCGCAGGCTTACATCGACGAATGCGCGCCGCGCACGGCGCCGATCGTATTGAAACGGGTGGAGGAAGCGATCAGCGAGCTTAGATCGTTGGGCGCGCGCGTGGAAGAAGTTAAGATTCCAACGCTCCACTTGGCGACCATTGCCAACGCCGTCATTTACTACAACGAGTTTTGGGCGGCGCACAAAAGCGACGCGGCCACCATATTGAAGCACCGGCGCGGCGCAGCGACGCGCGCGGATTTACTTGGGCTTGCTGACGGGGTCTGCCGATTATATTCAAGCGCAGCGCATTCGCAGCCGCTGCCGCGCTGAGCTGGCCGACGTTTTTCAGAAGGTGAATTGCTTGGCTCTCCCAACCAGGCGGGCCCGGCGCCGCTGATCAAAGACGTGGGCCCGATCGATACGTTGTTTAAACATGTCGTGCCGGAATTTCACGGACCGTTTAATTTGACCGGATTGCCGACGTTGTCCGTGCCGTGCGGATTCTCCGAAGACAATCTCCCCATCGCGTTGCAACTGGTGGGAAAGCCGTTCGATGGTGTCTGTTTTGCGCGCCGGTTACACGTATCAGCAGCACATGAAATGGTATGAGCAAAGACCGCCGATTTAGGATCGGCAAGAGCCGCTAGGCAACAGGCAATAGACACGACGGCGGTAGGGGCGACCGGCCGGTCGCCCGACACATCAAAGGAGCACGGAAGACAATGGACATACAGCGAATCAATCCGCGTGAATGGAATTGCAGCGCGGCGGTTTTTGGCGATCTGGTTTTTCTCTCCGGCACGGTAGCCGATGACAAATCGCTCGACATGAAGGGCAGACGGCCGAAGTGCTGAAAAAGATCGACACTGTTCTCGCCAAGGCGGGCACCCATAAGTCGCGGATTTTAAGCGCGACGGTTTATATGGCCGATGCCGGTCTCAAAGACGAGATGAACGAAGCCTGGATGGCATGGGTCGATAGGTCGAATTTGCCGACCCGCACCGCGGTCGGCGCCGTACTCACTCCCGGCACACTGGTCGAGATCACGGTCTGCGCGGCGAAGTAAGCGGCTGCGCCGCCAGCCCATTTTTTCCCATAGCTGCATCGCGATTTCGCGCAATCGGGCTCGGTTTGAGCCCGAAAAGGCAGGAGGTTTGACCTCCCTATTGGCCTCGAGTTTCGGGCTTGCTATTCATCTTTTTTTGACATAAGAACTTGTCCCCAATATCTCAGGGTGTTTCACTGATGCAACTGGAAAGGATTTTTCGAGAGTCTGAAGGATAACTCGTAGAGGACTGGTAGCCTATGCCCGAACAACGCTGCTGACGCTGGAACAAAGTAGCCGAATATTTAAACGTCGATAAATTCACCGTCTATCGACTGTTAGCGGACAAGTGAGCTGCCGGCGTTCAAAGTGGGAAATCAGTGGCGCTTCAAGAGAAAAATGATTGAGCATTGGTTGATGAAACACTCCAACGTCAGGCGCAAAGATACCCAGTAAAAAAACGCGCCATCTTATGGTTAACCTCACAAGCTCTTATTCACTCCGCTTCTCTGCACACCGCTTCAATATTGTAACCGTCGGGATCGAGGACGAAGGCGCCATAATAATTGGCGCTATATTGCGGCGCGTAATCCCGGTTCGCCGTTGTTTCGCCCGCCCGCTGCCACCGCGGCGCGATAAAAATCGTCGACCAGCGTCCGTTTGGTAACTAGAAAAGCGATGTGCGTGCTCGCCACGTTCGGCTTGCCCTGGTAAATCCACAGATCGGCGCGCGGCGGCTCGCGCAAATCCCGCGCTCGCGGCGGGCCGCGCCGGTGTCACGTCGTATTCGCGCAGTAATTGATAGCCGATCGGGTTGAGCGCTTGAGCGTAAAACTTTTTACTTATCTCGATGTCGCTGACTGTGATGCCGATAGTGGGCGATCATGGATTACCCTCTTTGGTTTTCTCCGAAACGCCGTTGGCAGCGCGAAACTTTTGCAGCTGCGCAGACGCCTGACTCGGTGAACACAAGCAACCGCAAAAAATCGGCAAGGCAAGCCTCTTCATAGTTTGCTTCTCCGTTCAATATCCGCTCGACTGGATTCTCTGAATGAACGTAGCGTCAAGGACGGTTTCCGGCTTCAACGTGGAGAGCTTGGGATTGGTTCGGGACAGGATAGAGTAAATCTTTTGCAGGCCTTCGGGTTTGGGCTGCAAGTCGTTGCTGTAGGCCGCGACCATCGCGTTGTAGCCGATTTCCGCATCTTCCACGCGGTTAAGCCGGAGTTGTTTGGCCATCGTCCTTAGGACAGCCGGTTTGTTTTCCGGTTTTTGAAAGAACCGCAGCGAATCGATGGTTCCCTTAAGCAACGCTTCGTAGGTCTTTCGCCTCCTGATGTGCCGACGGTCTTCCTGACCACCAAGGACGAGCCGACGTAGGGAATCGGCGCACGGCTTAAATCGAGCAGAAGCGTGTAGCCTTTTTTCTTGAGCGGCGCGCTGAAGGTCGAGCCCATCCAGGATGCTTGGGCGCGGCCGGTTTCGAAAGCTTGGATGCGCGAGGGCTGATCGCCCAGAACGATGAAACGGATGTTGTCGCGGTCCGGATCGAGTCCGAGGTAATCCAGAGCCAGCATATTGTTCGCCCACCCGCCGCCGCCGACACTTTGAATCGCGACCAATTTGCCCTTAAGATCCTCGGGTCTCTTGAACTCAGGGCGAGCCATGAAATCCCCTTCGGGGCGTTGGAACAGCGCCCCGATGATCACGACATCCAACCCTCCGGCGGCGAGATTCAAAACGGCGTTGGAGCTGGTCAGCACTGCATTCACATCACCGGAAACCAACGCCGACGCGGCGAGCGATCCAACGCGCATGTAAATGACCTCGACGTTGAGGCCGTGCTTGCGATAAAAGCCCTGATCGACGCCGACCCAGAGCACCGCGGGATTTTCGCCGCTCGTGCCGTTCGCGATACGGAAATTGACGGGAGATTGCGCGCGCGCCGCTTGGGTCGCAGCGACGGCAAAAGTACTGTCGCACAGGAGTTGCGCGAGCGAGATCGTCCCATGCGTAAACCAAAGGCGCCGTGGTTTCATGAAAGCTCCTAAGAAAATAATTGGGTTAGCGGCCAGAAGAGTAAATCATGAGTGCGTGAGCTGTCAAAGCGTCGGTTCTGACGAACGCGCTGCAGCGTATTGTTAGAGCTCGCTCGAGTATCAGCCGGATGCCGACGAATATTAACGCGAAGCGCTAGGCCGCGGATGATCCATTTGCCGCCGACCCGATTCGATAAGCGCGCGCCCACTTGCGCTCCGAGGACGACCCCCACCGCTAGTATCGCGGTCCTGCGCACGCCGTGCTCGAAAGCGCCGTTGGCGATGTGCACCAATGTTCCGGTCAAGCGCCATCACCGCCAAGACGAAGTGCGACGTGGCGGTGGCGATATGCACCGGGAAATTCAACAAGCGGCTCAGTGCGGGGACATGGATGAAGCCGCCGCCGACGCCCAAGAGGCTCGAAATAAAGCCGACGAATATGCTGAGCACGATGCCAACCACCGGATTGTAGGCGTAGCGATAGCGAGCGCCGTCGGCATCGACCAATTCGCGCACGGTCCAGCGCGCCGGCTTCTCACCGTTCGCGCCGCTGGCTGGCTCTCGTGCGCTGCATGTGATCATCCTTGGCCGACAGCCAAAGGAAAGCGCCCGCGACGATCATCAAGACGCCGAAGATGATGTCGAAGGCATAGCGCGGCACGTAAGCGGTCGAGACGGCGCACCCAAGATCGCGCCGGGAATCGTCGCCACCGCGAAGATGATGCCGGACTTGTAGTCGATCCGCTTCATGCGGGCGTACGCCCACCGAGCCGGAGAGCGCGTTAAAAATACCACTGCTAGGGAAATGCTTGTGATCAGCTCGGTGTTCTCGTTCGGATAAACGATGAGAAGGATCGGCACCAGGATAAACCGCCGCCGGCGCCGATCAAGGTACCGAAAGCGCCGATCGCCAGTCCAAGCGGAAACAACCAGAGGTAAGTAAGCGGCATTTTTATGCAGTGACCATTAAAAAGTATTCGATGAGGACGCCGGCGATGGCGACGTGACCGCAAAATTATCACGAGATCCGATCTTGATGAAGTGGGCGGTCGCGGCGCCCTTCCGCTCTGTGATAGGAACGGACCGGCGCCACGGGGCAAAGAGAGTTGTGTCTAATTTGGGGTTAAACCGTAGAAGCGTTCGGCGTTGCGATAGCGCACTGCATCTTTGTCCGCTTCGGTGAGCCGCTTGTTCTCGTCCAACTCTTCGAGCTCGGCTTTGCACGTGTCGTTGTTCACTTCGTGCGGAAAATCCGAGGAGAAGATAAACGGCTTGTTGCCGACGACGCTGACTGCGAAAGGCAAGGTCGAGCTCGTCGCCCTCGACGCCGACGTAAATGCGATCTTCGTCGACGTGGCGCTTGATGTAATCGGTGATCGATTCCTTTTCGCGCAGCTTCAAGAAACGGCCGCGCGGATCGTATTGCACATGGCTGTTCCAGGCGCGCTCGGAGCGCTCGATGCAGTTGACGAACCAGCCGGCGCCGGCTTCCATGAAACCGAAGCGGACTTTGGGATACTTGTCGAAGACGCCGTTGAAAAGAATGCCGGCGAAGTTGACCATCTGGCCGAAGGGATGGCCGAGCGCGTTGACCGGCGCGTAGGGCGTCATGTCGTCCAGTCCCATGTGATCGTGCACGCCGCCGTGGATGCCGATGCAGCATTCGAGCCGATTGGCTTCTTCGTAGATCGGCCAGTATTTTTCGTCGCCGAGATGATTCTGCGCGCCGATCACGCCGGTGCTCGGCAGCATCGCGCCGCAGAAGCCCAGTTCTTTGACGATGCGGCGCAGCTCTTTGACCGCTTCCGCCGGCTCTTGCAGCGGGATCAGTCCCAGCGCCTGAAAGCGGTGAGCTCTTGCTCAGATATTCGTCGTGCATCCAGTCGTTGTAAGCGTGGGCCAGCTCGATGGCCCAATCCAAGCTGACGACGCGGCCGAAGGACAAACCGTTGGTCGGGTAGAGCACGGCGCTGGTGAGACCGACGTCTTCCATGAAATCGATCCAGCCCTCGCGGCCGACTTTGGCGAAAGCGCCCGGCGGTAACGTATGCGCGTTGGCGGCATGCAGGTGATCGTTGGGCGGATAGGGGCCGCGCGCCGAGCCGAACCGTTCGCGATAACTGCTGCGGCATGCGCGCCGTGATCGCCGAGTGATCTTCGACGACATGGCCGTCGCCGTCGATGATTTTGTGCTTCTTGGTATTCATGGGGATCTTCCTTCTTTGTCGAAGTGTCATTCTGAGCCGCAGGCGAAGAAATCTCGCTTTACAAGCGTCGAGATCCTTCGCTCGTCGCTCAGGATGACCCTCTCGTCACGATAGGGTCAACTGATAAAACCTCTGCGAGTTGCCGAACAGGATCGCGTCCTTGTCGGCTTGCGTTGAGGTTCGGGTTCTCGCGCAGCTCTTCCAGCTCATGCTTGCAGGTCTCGGCATCGACTTCGTGCGGATAGTCGGTGGAGAAGACATAGGGCTTGTTGCCGGTGATGCGCACGGCTTCGGCGATGCTCAGCTCCTCGCCCTCGCAGCCGACGAAGATGCGTCCTTCGTCGATGTGGCGCATGATATAATCGATGATTTTCTCGCCTTTCTTGAGCTGCAAGAAAGCGGCCGCGCGGATCGTACTGCACGTGACTTGCCCAGGAGCCGGTGAAGCGTTCCATACAGGTGAGCAGCCAGGCGCAGCCGGCTTCCATGAAGCCGATGCGCAGGCCGGGGAATTTATCGAAGACGCCGTTGAAGATAATTCCGGCGAAGGCGATCATCTGACTCATCGGATGGCCGAGCGCGTTGGCGCACGGCGTAGGGGCTCATGTCGTCCATCAAGAGGTTCTCATGCGCGCCGCCGTGGATCGCGACGGCGCAGCCCAAACGCTCGCGCTTCGCCATAGATCGGCCAATACTTTTCCGACCCCAGGTGCGGCATGTTGACGCCCATGGATGGCAGCATCGCGCCGGAAAAGCCAGATCGCGCACGATGCGGCGCAGCTCGATCACCGCTTCCGCGGGTTCTTGCAGCGGGATCAAGCCCATCGCCTTGAAGCGCGGGCTCTTCGACAGGTAGGTGTCATGCATCCAGTTATTGTAAGCGCGCGCCAGCTCGATGGCCCAGTCGCGGCTGACGATCTTGCCGAAGGCGAGACCGGCGCTGGTGTAAAGCACCGTCGTGCCGATGCCGACATCTTCGAGAAACAGTTCCCAGCCTTCGCGGCCGACGTTGGCGAAGGCGCCCTGCGGCGTGATGTGGCGGTTGGCGGAGTGCAGATGATCGATGGGCGGAAAGGGATTCTTGCCGCGCGCTTCGGAAAGCTTCTGCGCGACGTACTCTTCGGGCATGTACTTGACGATGCGACGCGATGTCTTCGACCACATGGCCGTCGCCGTCGATGATTTTATGTTCGTTCATTGAATGGTCCCTTGATCCTAAGTGGCTGGTACGCTTCTGATCAACTTCGATCCGGTCTTAGATCTCTCCCATTACTCCACCATTCCAAAACTCCATTACTCCAATTCTCTACCGCTCTACGCGCGTCTTCCTCGACCGCTTCGTTGACCAGCGGATACTTCTCGCACGAGCGTTTTCCAATACGCCGCGATCTTCTTGCTGTTGTCTTTGACTTCGTGCGGCACGATGCGCCAGGGCGCGCGCAATGGACCCGCGGTGCAGTAGCCGGCCTCGTTCACCGCCAGTTTGAAAGCGTTTTCGCGCCAGGAAAGATTGCCGATATTCGGCCCGACTCTGTTGGTGCTTTCGAGATCGAGACAAATTTTGCTTGGCGGTTTCCAGTCCTGCGCAAGGCAGGCATCGCGCAAAGTCACGACCGGTGACGGTCCCATCCAAACGTTATAGGACCAGCAGCCCGCCGCGCCGAGTTGATAATAAGGAAACATCTGCGTCTGATTGACGAAAATGCTCATCTTGCCTTGGGTGATGCTGCATCAGCTCGACAAATTGCAGTGGCGTGCGATGGCTGTCCTTCATGCCGACGATATTTGGCTTCTCGGTGATTTTCTTGAAAGCGCTCGACAGGAATCGTCACCCGATGATGCGTCGGATTGTGATAAATCATCACGCCCATCTTGGGCAGCGCATCGGCTACGTCGTGATAGAACTGCACCGCATTGTCCACGGTTGCCTGATAATAGAAGCGCACACCGAGCAGCAAACCATCCGCGCCTGCCTCTTGAGCGAATTTCGCCTGTCGAATCGCCTCGCGCGGATTCAAATTCGTGCAGCCGACAAACAACGGCACGCGTTTCTTCACTGCCGCGACGGTCGCTTCGATTAGTTTTTTGCTCGTCCCACAGCAGCGTATGAAACTCGCCGAAGCTTCCGGTGGTCGTGAGCACGTTGACGACCGCCGTCGCGAATCAATTTGTCCACGGCGCGCGTAAGCTCGTCGGTATCGACGGTATTCGTCGCATCGATCCGATCGCCGTCTCTTCGTCGTAAACGCCGGCATCATCGCCATGATGCCCTTCAGATCATTGGTTGTGACCATGTTGGTGTGCTCCTTCAATTCGGTTTTGCCGGATTCTCCAACAGGCGGAGCCGAGAGTCAAGGCGAATGGCTTCGACCTCAAGTGCTCCGCGGCGAAGCGTGTGGTTTTGTTATTTCCTTCCGTGATTGCTTGAAATCTCGACACGGTTCATCGTTTAGCGCTGCAGTTTCTCAATGCGCGAAAAATACTCGATTCGGGTTTTTTCATTGCTCGGCTCTGATGATACCGTGCTAAAGCGACAGGTGCCGCACTGGGATGGATGCGTGGCTGTTTTCGAACGGCGGCTCTGAAGAGCGAAACTCCCGATGTTTCAACTGATCAATGGAACCATGAATGCGCCGAGTGCAGGCACTGAGATTCGCCACGGCGACGAATTCGACCTCGTCATTTCGCGGGGCGAGTATCTGCGACGGTTGCCTCTTTTATCGTGAAGAAGTTGAATGCCTTTTTGGGAAATCGAGGCGACAAGCAGCATCTTCATTGACTAGAAAAATGTGGCTTAGTTCCGCGACATTGATTTGATCGGCTTCCTCGGCCTGCTTCAGCTGGCGTGGGGTGCGCTGGCGCGCCGCGCAATCTCCGCCAACGTCCGGCGGGATACTGCCGAGCGCGGTTTGGCCGCGGCGATGTCCAGGTTGGACGCGGCTTTGTCGCGGTGCTTGATCAGGAGCCATTGTCGACCGCGCATCCTCACCAGCACCCATGAGCCCTTGAGCTTTGCGCCGTGAGGGTGGAATTCTGAGATCGCCCTTGGCGAGCGCCGCGTCGACATCGTCGACTTCCGGCTCCCAGGTGCCGCGATCCCAGATCATCACGGTTCCGCCGCCGTACTCGCCTCTCCGGAATCACGCCTTCGAACCGGCTGTATTCTGATGGGGTGGTCTTCGGTCTGCATGGCGAAGCGTTTGTCTGCCGGATCGAGGACGGACCTTTGGGAACGGCCCAGGAAAGCATGCACGCCGTCATGCTCCAGGCGGAAATCGTAATGCAAGCGGCTCGCGCGGTGCTTTGGACGACGAATTCCAGAGCTTTCTTACGCGATCGCTTCAGCTTGCCGGCAGGCTCGGGCGTCACCTCGAAGCGGCGCTTGCGGTTGTACTCGGCGAGTTTGCCGAAGATGCTCAAGTCGGGCGCGAGGCGAACGGGTTTTCTTAGTCGGTTGGTTCATTTCGTCGCATGCACTCTTGGCTGGTCGCTGCTTCTATTCTGGATAAAGCAGATTCACCGCAGAGGCGCTGAGGACGCGGAGTTGGGAAACTTCTTTGCAAAAACCTCTGCGAACTCAGCGTCTCCGCGGTGAACCAACCGACGTCGAAACACGACGACCCACGAGCACGGTACACGAGTCCTTGCTACTTGCTTGCCTCATCATTCAGATCGAACTCCGCGATAACCGGCGCATGATCGCTGGTGCCCACCTCGCGATAGGCGGCGCACCGGGCGGCTTTCGCCGCCAAGGGTTCGCTCGCCAGGATGTAATCGATGCGCCAACCGATGTTGCGCTCGCGCAACTTGCGCCAGGGCGCCCACCAGGTGAAAAGATTATCGTTGTCCGGGTCGAGCGCGCGGCCGACGTCGACCAGCCGCGCGCCAGAGATGCGCTCGAAGATTTCTCTTTCCTCTGGTCGCTGGCCCACCACGGTGGGATTGCGCTCTTTGGGGTGCACGTCGCGTTCGCTGCGCGCGATATTGATGTCGCCGCACAAGACGACGCGCATGCCGCCGGCGTGGGCTTCGCCGATGAACGCCTCCATCTGCCGCAAAAATTCCATCTTCGCGGGAAAATCTTTGCCGCCGTTCGGCACATAGACCGAGACGAGAGAGAAAATCGCCTACCTGCGCGGTCACGATGCGAGTTTCGACATCGAAAGTGGGATGGCGAAACTGCGGCTCGTCGGCAAATGCGTCGCGCCGGATGTGCAGTCCCACGCCCGAGTAAGCGCGCTCGCCGTGCCAGTAACAGCGATATCCCTGCAAGCTCGCACGAGCGCCGCCGGCACCTGAGCCACGGTCGATTTGAGCTCCTGCAGGGCAGATCACGTCCGGCCGCTCGCGCTCGATCCATTCAAGAACCTGAGCCTCGCGCGCACTGGATCCCGTTAACGTTCCAGGTGGCGATTTTCAGCATTTGGCGAAATTATAGAAAAGAGCGTAGGCGATGTTCAAACACAGGGAACTGCTGGATGAAAGATTCGAATGGTTCTCCGCGGAACTTCGCTGTCGTGCGCCGCCATCGCTTCTGTCGGCACGCGCGATTTGACCAGGTCTTGAACCTCGGTCTTTGTTGATACCCTTGATCAGGCGGTCTCACCGTCGAATAGTGGAGCTTTAGATGGCGGGCGACTGCGATCTGACTGTAGCCGTGGTTGGTCGACGGCATCTCGAGATTTGTTCGGTCCCGTGACCGTTTCTCTTTTCCCACCCTCCTTCAAATAGCTTTTCCAAACTCGGACGGCCGATAAAGTCTCTTGGCGCTTTGGGTATCTCTCGGGCCTTCTGCTTGCCTGTTACATGCCCGCGCAGCGCCTCGGCGAATCCTTCCAATCCCAAAAGGCTCTGTGCCTCCAGATTTTCCCAGATGGTGGCGCCGCTGACTCCTTCCGCTACGTAGCTCCGGTATTTCTGCTGCCCGGGCCACGCCTCTGGCCAAAATAGGCGAGGATCTCATCCACCGTGAGACATCGGGGATAGTAGCCAGTCCGCCCAGTTGCCCGGTAAGCTGCTCACAGGCCCACAGCCGGGGATGGTCGACCGCCTCGGCCCTCACGGGATTAAGCACTACGTAGCGGCACACTTCGAGAAAGTGGCTCTCCTTCTGAACCAAGATTCCCCTTAAATCGCCCCTGAAATAGATGCCCGACTCGGTGGTGGCGTCGATTGAATAGCTTGAGTGTAAACGCCGTTCGAGTTCGGCGCATCCCTTGGATAAGTTCCCATCCGGCGTCTCGATCACCAGATGATAGTGATTATTCATCAGACAGTAAGCGTGGACAGATCCAGTGAAAGCGCTCGGTGACTCGGAAAAGGGTAGCGAGAAACAATTCGCGGTCGGTATCGTCCCTAAAAATCGCCCTCCGCTCATTGCCCCTGAGAAGTGACGTGGTACAGCGCCCCGTCGTATTCGATCCGTAGTGGGCGAGCCATGGAACGGAAAACATAGGAGACCAAAGATAAATTGTCAAGTTATCAAAGACTCCGACCCCCAACCGTTGTGTGACCCCAACCGTTGTCGGGATCAAAGTCGCTTTCTGCAACGTCTGGTGACTGCTGCTTTTCGCGGGCTTTGCGACTTATTTCACCGTGACAACGACGCTTGCACTGATGCCTTCTTTATTGCGAAATTTCATCATCGTGCTTCCTGGTTTGACTCCTTTAATCAAAATGGTTTGATTGGTCTTCTCATACGAGACATCGACCAAGTCCTTTTAGAGATACTCGTTCGGGTTGGATCGACACTGCCTCCATCTTCCACTTCCAGTTTGACGATTTGGCCAACGCCTACCTCGACATCGTCATCAGATAACCTAATTGGTGAAGGGAGCCTTTTTCGGATTTGATTGTCGACCAGTTCCTCGATGTGTTTATCCCTCACGGCCAGATCGGCTCTACTGAGCTCCAGATCGTTTTTTGCCTGAGTCACCTGTGCGCTGAGATTGACCAAGCGGCTGCCCCGTAGTTCGGCGACGGTTTAGTCACTTCAATGTTGGCTTGATTTATTGCCGCGTCGATTGCATTGGCTGCGTTGGTGTAATTTAACGCTTTCTCCTTGTTCCTCGACTACCGCCGTGACTCCCGAAACAAAGCCGGTGACCAGCGGTACGATGCGGAGCGCTTGAATGCCGGCATTGGCTGCTGCCAATCCGGCGGTTGCGGAAAGACCGGCTAACCCTATTAGCCCGGCAGCGTATAATCCCCATTCGTTGAGTGTGGCGCGCGAGCGGTAGGCCGCGGATAAGTTCGTTGCATACTCCAGATAGTTGCGATAATTCGCGCAATTATCGACCTTTGCATTTTCGTCCAAGCCGCACCAGGTGCGCGCTTCGTTGCTCGGAGTAAATTGTGGATAGTCTGGACGTATGCCGAGAACGGGAAAGCTCGTGGCTGCGCAACTAGACAAGAAAATCGATAGGACGCAGACGAATACAAAGAGGTAATCGGAAGTATATGCTCTAGTAGTATTCCATGGCCGGCTTTCAATTGCGGAAGAATATGCTTTGTGCATCGCAGCTCTCCTAGTGTTCCGGTAATCTTTTGTGGGCAAATCCACGGCAAAGTTTGGCCCGCAGACTAACCTAGCTCGCCGCAGAAAAGCAAAACCATTAGCCAAATATTTTCGCGTAGAATTACGGAAGGAGAACTACAGAGATTGAGCGAAATGATGATTCTTGTCTAAGGTGACTTCCCACTTCTTGGGTTGGTATCGTCAACGTATTCGCCATTGCAGAACTTATAGTGTCAGGTCTTGTATCTTGACTATTCTGATCGAACCAATAATTGACCTTGGGCGAAGTTATTACCTCTTCCAATCGGCCGGGTCCAATACAAAATACTTATAAGACTGTTATAAGTTTTTCTTATATCTCTGGACCTTTGTTTCGCGTGGGTTAATGCTAGAGCGGTGTCCGCGGGTGCGTCGGAGTGAAACGGAAAAAGGGTAGGCAGGTTGCCCGTGGGATTCAGGGATACATTTGGGTTTGACGGGCGCCTGAGAAGAGAAAAATTGTGTTTCATTGCGACTTATCGGCGCCGACCTTTCGGTCTAGTCCAAGGTATTGGTTTGCCGAGCAGGGGACGGGGACCGACGAGGGCGGGAGTTTGTTTGTAGCCGAGGTCTTGCAGGCGCTCGGCGGTCTGTTTGGTGAGGGCGGTGAAGCTTGGGTTGCCGCGCCTACGCAGGTCGCGCAGGAGTCTAACTAGGCAGTAAGTAAACGCGCCGTAGGCGCTGGCGCCGTCGCGGTATTCGTAAGCCAGCTCTTCTTCCTGGCACGCTTCCATGATGATCGGCAGATACGCGCCCTTGTGGTTGAGCTCTTTGCGCTCGCGATCGTAGCGGGCGTTGGGCAGGCCGCGGAGCGCCACGGCGCGGCCGATGCGCCGGGTCGCGCCGTTGGTCCCTAGATATTCTTTGCCGGCCCGCGAGCGCGCCAACGAGCGATTCTCTGTTTCCATATTGCGCTCCACCCACATTTCCATTTCGCTATCCCAGCGCAAGGCGCGATGACGCACGTCGTCGGGCGGGTTGATGCCGCGGGCGCGCGGCCCGCCGTCGCGTGTGAGCCCGCCCGAGTGGCAGCAGTCGAAAATCGCCGCGAAGCGGGCGCCGTAGGGAAGCTGGCTGTAGAACTCGACGAACTGATTGTCGGTGACCGCGTGCTCAAGGCTCCAATCGAAATCGTACGGCACCAGGCACTCATCGAAACGGTCGACCTCTTCCTTGGCACCGTAGGCGGGAATCTGGGCGCCGTGGCCGGAATAAAACAGCACGCGCTCGTCGCCGTCACTGACGTCGTCGAGGAGCCAGTGCAGCCGCTCCATGATCGCCGCAGCAGTGGCGCGCTCATTCAGCACGACGCGAATATCTTCGGACTGGTAACCGGATTCTTGGAGCGCCGAGCTCATCAAAAAAGTATCGTTAACACAGCCCTCCAGGCGGTTTGCGGGGTTGGGATAGTCATTGATGCCGATCAGCAGCGCGCGCCGGTTGGGCGGAGCGATGACGGTACGGGTCAGGCGCACTTCGCGCGCCAAAGCGCGTGCCGGCTGAACCGATGCGATATCGAACCAGACGCGGGCTTGGGTATTGGCGTGGTTGAAGTAGTAGATCGGGTCGTGATTGAGCACGTCGTTGGGCTTGTCGAAGTGGGTCAGGATCTGGGCAAATCGAGGGCTCTGTACCCGCAGTTCAGCGGTAAAGACGTGGTCGTCGTCATTATATAAGTGGTACCACATGCGCGCGTCGAGGGGTTCGATGCGGCCGGCGAGGCAGTCGCGCACGAAAGGGTTGGCGATCTGCGATCCAAAAGTGACCAGGACCTTGCCAGCCAGACCACCTGGGTTGCGGCGAAACGTGTCATAGGAGATCAAAGAGCCCAGACTATGCGCGGCGATGACGTCATAGGACTTGCTTGCGAGCTGTTTCAGCAGGCGGGCGCGCAGATTGGCGCGCAAGCAGCAATACGTAACCGAACGAAGTACAA
>ERZ1370068.3386-contig-2496_pt1 | contig 27042 bp, 44 predicted proteins | sample MGYA00561227_ERZ1370068 | MGnify/ENA primary metagenome ERZ1370068 (study PRJEB38410, sample SAMEA6850437) | metagenome | study: Metagenomic assessment of the ecological functions of the soil: analysis of the soil microbiota associated with the...
ATTGTACTTCGTTCAGTTGCGTATTGCTGCCCTTTTCAGAGCCTTTATCGGGCGTTCCTTCGCTACCAGGTGCTGCTCTTTCCGCCGCAGGACCTGCCGCCCGCCCGACAGGTCGAGTTTGCCCGCCGCTTCGGCGAGGTGCAGATCCACGTCATGAGCCAGTATCACGCCGACGGATTTCCCGAGGCTCTACCGGCTCTCGAACCTGGACGAGAACGGCAGGCCGAACGGGGCCGCCATCCCGGACCAAGGGCACGCTCGCCTGGCACACCGACGGGTCATGGCACGCGAGTCACCGGGCAGGCGACCATCATCTACGGCGAGGTCATGCCCGAGAGCGGCGGCGAGACCCACTTCTGCGACATGTACGGCGCGTACGAGCGGCTGGATGCGACAGTGGAAGGCGCGCCATCGCCAGCCTTCGCGCCGTCCACAACCTGGATTTCTCGCGCAATCGCCGCCATGGCGAGCCGATGACCGGAGGAGCAGCGCCGCGCGCGGCCTCCGGTGGATCATCCGATCGTGCGCACGCACCCCGAGACCGGACGCAAATGCATGTACCTGGGGGACCACGCCGAGATCATCGTCGGCATGCCCTACGACGCGGGTCGGGCGCTGATCGAGGAACTGAATGCGCTCATCGTGTATCCGGACCTCTGCTACGAGCACCGCACTGGACGACGCGCGAGATGATCGTGTGGGATAACCGCTGCGTAATGCACCGCGCGACCGGCTACGACGACGCGCGACGCAAGGCCGTGTCATCCGGCGCTGCACCGTGCTCGGTCAGGTTCCCCGCTAGGAGCGGCAAAGGCCCCGCTTAGAATCAGGTATTCTGGACGACGATGTTCGGGAACTTGGAGGTCATGTCGCGCTGCGACTCGGCGATCTTGACCGCCACGCGGCGCGCGATCCGCTTGTAGATCTCCGCGATTTTTCCGTCCGGATCCGACACCACCGTCGGCCTGTCCGGAATCGGCCTGCCGCTGGATCGACTCGTCGAGCGGCAGCTGGCCGAGCAGCTCGGTCTTGTATTCCTTCGACATGCGATCGGCGCCGCCCGCGCCGAAGATGTGGCTCTCGTGGCCGCACTTCGGGCAGATGTGGAACGACATGTTCTCCACCACGCCGAGGATCGGGATGCCGACCTTCTCGAACATCTTGAGGCCCTTGCGCGCGTCGATGAGCGCGATGTCCTGCGGCGTGGTGACGATGACCGCGCCGGTGACCGGCACCTTCTGCGCGAGCGTGAGCTGGATGTCGCCCGTGCCCGGCGGCAGGTCGACCACCAGGTAGTCGAGCTCGCGCCAGTTCGTGTCCTTGAGGAGCTGCTCGAGCGCCTGCGTCACCATCGGCCCGCGCCAGACCATGGGCGTGTCGATGTCGATGAGGAAGCCGATCGAGCTCGCCTGCAGCCCGTGCCCTTCCATCGGCTCGATGCGCTTGCCGTCCTTCGACTCCGGGCCGGCCGGCGATGCCGAGCATCATCGGCTGCGACGGCCCGTAGATGTCGGCGTCGAGCATGCCCACCGACGCGCCCTCGGCGGCGAGCGCGAGCGCGAGGTTCACCGCGGTGGTCGACTTGCCGACGCCGCCCTTGCCGGAGGCGACGGCGATGATGTTCTTGATCCCGGGAACGAGCTTCACGCCGCGCTGCACGGCGTGCGCCACGACTTTCGACGACACCTTCACCGCGACGTTGGCCGCGCCCGCCGCCTTCAGCGCCTCGATCACCTGGCGGCGGATCGGCTCGTGCTGGCTTTTCCCGGATAGCCGAGCTCGATCTCGAGCGAAACATCGCTTCCGGAGACCTTGATGTTGCGCGCCGAGCGGGTGCTGACGAAGTCCTTGCCGGTGTTCGGATCGACCAGCGTCTTGAGCGTTTCCTGGACCTTCGCTTCAGTGACAGACATGCTTGAAGTGTAAGCTAAAATCGCCGTCCCTCATGGCGCTCATCCCGCAAGCTCTTCGTCACCACCGCTTTGCCCTATGCGAACGGTCCGTTCCACATCGGGCACATCATGGAATACATCCAGGCCGACATCTGGGTGCGCTTCCAGCGGATGCACGGCAACGAGGTGCATTTCGTCGGCGCCGACGACTCGCACGGCGCGCCGATCATGCTCGCCGCGGAAAAAGCCGGGCAGTCGCCCGAAGCCTTCATCGCCGCGATCCAGAACGGGCGCAAGCCGTACCTGGACGGCTTCCACATCAGCTACGACAACTGGCATTCGACGCATTCGCCGGAAAACACCGAGCTCTCGCAGGACATCTACCGCAAGCTGAAAGCGGCCGGGCTGGTCTACACCAAGCCGGTCGAGCAGTTCTTCGACCCGGTGAAGGGCATGTTCCTCGCCGACCGCTACATCAAGGGCGAATGCCCGAACTGCGGCGCGAAGGACCAGTACGGCGACGCGCTGCGAGAACTGCAGCACGGTCTATGCGCGCGACCGAGCTGAAGAATCCCTATTCCACGCTTTCCGGCGCGAAGCCGGTGCTCAAGTCATCGGAGCACCACTTCTTCAAGCTCTCCGACCCGAAGTGCAAGAGCTTCATCCAGGGCTGGCTCGAGACGCCCGGCCGGCTGCAGTCCCAGGTGGTGAACAAGGCGAAGGAATGGCTGGAAGGAACGGGCGACAAGGCGCTTGCCGACTGGGACATCTCGCGCGATGCGCCGTACTTCGGCATCCGCGTGCCCGACATCGAGGAAGAGAAATACCTCTACGTCTGGCTCGACGCGCCGATCGGCTACCTCGCTTCGCTGAAGAACTATTGCGCGAAGAAGAAGCTCGACTTCGAAAGACTGCTCGCCGACCCGCGCACCGAGCAGATCCACTTCATCGGCAAGGACATCATCTACTTCCACACCCTGTTCTGGCCGGCGATGCTGAAGTTCGCCGGCGCGCCCTACAAGGTGCCCGACCACGTCTTCGTCCACGGCTTCATCGGCGTTTCCGGCGAGAAGATGTCCAAGTCGCGCGGCACCGGCATCGATCCGCTGCGCTACCTCAAGCTCGGCATGAACGCCGAGTGGCTGCGCTACTACATCGCCGCCAAGCTGAACGCCAACGTCGAGGACCTCGACTTCAATCCCGAGGATTTCCTCGCCCGGGTGAACAGCGACCTGGTCGGCAAGTACGTCAACATCGCCAGCCGCGCCGCGAGCTTCATCACACAAGCACTTCGGCGGAAAGCTCGCGTACCTGGGCGATACGCGGCCGCTCGTCGAGGGCGCGCGAGGCGGCGGCCGCCGCCGCCGCGCAATCCTACGAGGGCCGCGAGTTCGGCAAGGCGATCCGCGACGCGATGGCGATCGCCGACCGCATCAACCAGGACTTCGACGCCCACCAGCCGTGGCTGATGGCCAAGGACGCGAACAAGCACGCCGAGCTGCAGGACGTCTGCTCGCGGGCGCTGCACGCCTTCAAGCTGCTCTCGGTGCTGCTCGCGCCGGTGCTGCCGCAGCTCGCGCAGCGCGTCGCGCGCGATTTCTTCGCGCTGGGGCGCGAATTCACCTGGTCCGACGCCGAGGTCCTGCCCGAGCGGATCGCCGCCTATCAGCACCTCATCACGCGCGTCGAGGAGAAGCAGCTCGACGCGCTGTTCCAGATCGCCGAGGAAAAGAACCCCGTGGAAAACACCATCTCGATCGACGACTTCAACAAGCTCGACCTCCGGGTCGCGCGCATCGCCAGAGCCGAGGCGGTCGAGGAGGCCGACAAGCTCCTCAAGCTGACCCTCGATCTGGGCGAGGGCACAGCGCACCGTCTTCGCCGGGATCAAGTCCGCCTACGCCCCCGAGAAGCTCGAAGGGCGCCTGACGGTGGTGGTGGCCAACCTCGCCGCGCGCAAGATGAAGTTCGGCGTCTCCGAGGGAATGGTGCTGGCAGCGTCTGCCGAGCAGGAGGCGGGGATTTTTCCTCATTTCCCCCGACTCCGGGGCCAAGCCCGGCATGCGCGTAAAATAGCCCGCGTCGCGGCGAAGCTCGCCGCATGGACGGATACCCGATGGAGAGCTCTGGCCGCACGCTGGTCTGCAGCGTGCTCTTCCTCGATATCGTCGAGTACTCGAAGAAGCCGGTCGCCGAGCAGCTGCAGCTCAAGCAGGCTTTCAACGCTGCGCTCGGACGTGCGCTCGAAGAAGTGGCGCCGCGCGACCGCATCATCCTCGATACCGGCGACGGCGCCGCGGTCACCTTTCTCGGCGACCCGGAGGACGCGCTATTCGGCTCGATCTCGATGCGCGACGCGCGCGCAGGCGCTCGGCGTGCGCATGGGCGTCAACCTCGGCCCGGTGCGCCTGGTCAAGGACCTGAACGGCCAGGTCAACATCATCGGCGACGGCATCAACGTCGCGCAGCGGGTGATGAGCTTCGCCCGCCCGGGCCAGCTGCTCGTCTCGCGCTCGTTCTACGAAGTGGTCTCCTGCCTGTCGCGCGACTACGCGAGCCTCTTCCGCCACGAGGGCGCGCGCACCGACAAGCACGTGCGCGACCACGAGGTCTATTCGGTCGGCGGCACGCCGAGCATGCGACGCCTCTCGGACACGATGGCGCAGACCAGCGGCCACGGCGGCTTCCGCTACTGGCTGCGCGGCGTCGGACCGCTCGGCCTGCGGCGCTCCGCGCTCCTCGCCGCGCCGCTGGTCATCCTGTTCCTGGTCGCTGGCGGCGTCGCCGCGCGCGCGGTGCTCGAGAGCCGGCCAGCGCGCTCGCAGGCCGCGCGCGGCCGGTGCCGGCAGCGACGCCCGCGCCCGGTGCAGAAAGCGGCTGTCGTGCCGCGAAACCCGCGCCTGCCGCTGAGAAACCCGCACCTGCCGCTGAGAAACCCGCGCCTGCCGCTGAGACGCCCGCGCCGGCGCCAAAGAAGCAGGTCGTGGCACGCGTCGACAAGAAGCCGGAGAAAGCGAAGACCGCCAAGCCGGCGTCTGGCGCGGGCAAGCTCGAGCTCGTGGTCGCCCCTTGGGGCGAGGTGCTCGATCGACGGCAAGAGCCGCGGCATCAGCCCGCCGCTGCGAGTCGTCGAGCTCTCGCCCGGCGCCCACACCATCGAGATCCGCAACTCCACCTTCCCGGCCCACATGCAGAAGGTGCAGGTCAAGCCGGGCGAGGCGGTGCGCATCCAGCACCGCTTCAAATGACGACGCACGCCGCTGCTGCGCGCGTTCTGCTTGCGGCCGCGCTCGCCGGATGCGCGCAGATTCAGAGCATGTTCGCCGCTGAGCAAGGGACGCTCGGCGCTGAATCGAAGGCATCGCGCCAGTACGACGACGGCCAGCACCTCGCCGCGGCGAAGAGCCTGCAGAGCGCGCTCGATCTGGGTTGAGCGATCGGCAGCGCGCCGACGCCTACAAGCATCTCGCCTTCATCCACTGCTCGACGCGGACGCACCGGCCCGTGCCGCGAGGAGTTCCGCAAGGCGCTCGCCGCCGACCCGGACCTCGCGCTCGCGCCGGCGGAAGCCGGGCATCCCGTGTGGGGCCCGATCTTCAAGGCGGTCAAGGCCGACGCCAATCCATTCGGTGTTGGACTCAAGCAGTTCGACGACGGCGACTACGACGCCTCGGCGAAGAGCCTGCAGGTTGCGCTCGACCGCGGCCTGCCGCCGAAGGACCGCGTCAGCGCGCTACAAGCATCTCGCCTTCATCCACTGCGCGAACAACCGCATCGCGGCCTGCCGCGAGGAATTCCGCAAGGCGCTCGCCATCGGATCCGGCGCTCGAGCTGTCGCCGGCGGAGGCCGGCGCATCCCATCTGGGGACCGATCTTCCGCTCGCTGAAAGGCAAGAAGTAAGCGCCGCGATGGAAGCGCCCAAGCTCGGCCGTTACGTCATCCAGTCCGAGATCGGCCGCGGCGCGATGGGCGTCGTCTACAAGGCGACCGACTCGGTGCTCGAGCGCACGGTGGCGGTGAAGACCGTCAACATGACGCTCGAGCAGGAAGGCGCGGACAAGTACGAGGCGCGCTTCTACCAGGAGGCGACGCGCGCCGCGGCGGCCTCAACCATCCCAACATCGTCACCGTGCACGACGTCGGCAAGTCGGGCGAGGTGATCTTCATGGCGATGGAGTACATCGAGGGCGTCGAGCTGCGCTCGCTGATGGGCGAGGGCCAGCGCGTCGCCGTGCCGCAGGCGGTGGCGATCGCGGCGCAGGTCGCCGAGGGCCTCGCCTACGCGCACCAGCACGGCGTCGTGCACCGCGACATCAAGCCGGCGAACATCATGGTGGCTGCCCAACGGCCCGGCGAAGATCACCGATTTCGGCATCGCGCGCGCCGCCGCGCGCGAGCGAGCTGACGCAGACCGGCATGCTGCTCGGCTCGCCGAAGTACATGTCGCCCGAGCAGGTGATCGGCAAGCGCGCCGACCACCGCTCCGACATCTTCTCGCTCGGCGTGATCCTCTACGAGATGCTGTGCGGCGCGGCGCCGTTCAACGGCGAGAACGTCACCGCGCTCATGTACCAGACCGGTCAACTTCGTGCCGCCGCCGCCCAGCTCGGTGAACAGCGCGCGTGCCGGAGATGCTCGACTTCATCGTCGCCAAGATGCTCGCCAAGCCGGTCGAGGAGCGCTACCAGGACGCGCACGAGGCGACGCGCGACCTGCGCGAATGCGAGCGCCAGCTCGCCGCCTCCGCGATCACCCCGCAGCCGCACAGCACTTTGCCCGGCGTGCGCACCGGTCCCGCAGATCGCCAACGCGCATGCGCGCACCGTCGTGCTCGCGCAGAGCGTGAACCGCGACCGCGAGGCCGACAAGGCGCCCGTCGGAAGCCGCGCCCGCCGAAGCTCCGCGCAGCGCATCGCACCCGTCCTTCGATTCTCTGGAAGCAACGCAGCGCCTCGCCGCCATGACCGGCGCGGCAACCACCTGGGCGCCGCAAAGCGCGACGCAGGCCGTGAGCGCGCTGCCGCGCCCGGCGGCCGCACGCTGGCGCCGCCGCGACTGGCTGCTTGTCGGGGGTGCTGCGGTGCTCGGGCTGGTGCTGGCCGGCGCTATCGCGCGGAAGCGCGACTAGTTCTTACTGCTGCCGGCCGCCGCAGGTGGTCGGCATCGCGCTGACCGGGTAGCCCCTGCAATTCCAGCTCACCTTGCCGCCGGCAATCGCGGGCGTAACAGCGATCTCGAGCGCGTTCTTCTCGTTCCAGCCGCGGATCGCGCCGTTCGTCCTCGACGATCCACTTCATCTCGCCGAATTTCGGGTCGTTCTTCGGCGGCAATCTTCACGTCCTTGCCCGAGCCGGCCAGGTTGCCGGCCTTCTCCGCCGCGGCGGCAACCGGCTGCTTGGCGGGGTCGGCCCCGGCGACCAGCGCCTGCGCGGCTTCCTTCGAATCGGCGCCCGCCTTCTGCGGCAGCACCACGGCGACCATCAGGAAACCGACCAAGGCGAGCGCCGCGATGACCAGCAAGGCGATTCTTCATTTCTTATCTCCCTAGTACCGTACCTCTTCCGTGCGCGACTTTAGCATCAGCTAAGCTCCGCCGCATGGTGGCACGGCAAATTCGTGTCAGCGGGCGCGTGCAGGGCGTGGGCTACCGCGCCCGCTCCGGCAGGTGGCGCACAGCTCGGCGTCACACGGCTGGGGTCGCAATCGAACGGACGGAACAGTCGAGGCGTTACTGCAGGTGCTCGCGCGGGAAGCGGTCGATGCGCTGACCGCTTCGGGCGCCGAGGTCCGCGGGGTTCACAAGTCGCCGATCTAGTCGTGACCTCGACCGCCGAGCACGAGCCAGCCGCATTTCCAGTCGTCGAGCCTCGCACCTGGCCAGCTGACGCGAGTCTTGACCGGTTTGCCGAGAAGTGCAGCCGCAGGTTCTCGATCTGGCAGTCGCCCATCGCCTTGCGAGTTTCGACGGTGGCGCTGCCGACGTGCGGGAATAGCACCGCGTTGTCCAGGGTGAAGAACTCCGGCGGCACGCGCGGCTCGTCGGCGAACACGTCGAGGCCGGCGCCGGCGATCTTCTTCTCCTGCAGGTAGCGCAGCAGCACCGGCTCGTCGATCACCGAACCGCGCGCGATGTTGCAGACGTAGCCCTGCGGGCCGAGCGCATCCAGCACCTTGGCGTTGACCAGCTTGCTGGTCTCCGCGCCGCCGGGCGTCACGACCATCAGCACGTCGGAGTTCTTCGCCAGCGTGACCGGGTCGGGGTCGTACGGGTAGGGCACGTTCTTCTTGTTGCGGTTGTGATAGCGGATCGTCATGCCGCAGGCCATGGCGCGCTTGGCGATCGCCTCGCCGATGCGCCCGAGGCCGAGGATGCCGAGCGTCTTGCCGCCGAGCGAAGTGGTGAGCGGGTAGGGGCCTTGCGACAGCCACTTGCCGGCGCGCAGGTGCACCTCCGACTGGGGAAACTTGCGCACCGTGTTCATGACCAGCGCGATCGCCGTGTCGGCGACGCACTCGTTCAGCACGTCGGGCGTGTTGGTGACGATGATCTTGCGCGCCTTCGCGTCGTCGAGGTTGATCGCGTCGACGCCGACGCCGAAGTTGGCGATCAGCTCGAGCTTCGGCAGCTTGTCCATCAGCGCGCCGTTGACCGGCATCGTGCCCGAAGGTGGCGAGCGCGCGCACCTTTCGGCGCGCAGATCGCGCAGGAATTTCTCCTTGTCCTGCGCTTCGAAGAGCTGGTGGGTGGCGAACTCGGCGTCGAGCGTCGCCTGGGTGCCTGCGTGGCCCTTGCCGGTGAGGATGATGTCGGGTTTCATGATTTGAATTTGGCGGCGAGCGCTTCCGCGCCGCGCGCGAGGATGCCGACGTCGGCGCCGACCGCGACGAACAGCGCCGCCGCAGCCGAGCCAGTGCTTCGCGTCGGCTTCGTTGGGCGTGAGGATGCCGGGCGCCTTGCCTGCCTTGCGGATGCGCCGGATCGCCTCGTCGATCAGCGGCTTCACTTTCGGGTTGGCGATCTCGCCGGTGTAGCCGAGCGAGGCGTGCAGGTCGGCCGGGCCGATGAACACGCCGTCGACGCCGTCGACCGCGCAGATCGCCTCGATGTTGTCGAGCGCGCCCTGGGTCTCGACCTGCACCAGCACGCAGATCTCTTCATGCGCGCGCTTGGCGTAGTCCTTGACGCGGCCGAAGCGCGTCGCGCGCGCGTCGTGCCGGCGACGCCGCGCGCGCCGGCCGGCGGGTAGCGCGTATAGGAGACCGCGGCGCGCGCTTCCTCGGCCGTCGAGACGTACGGGATGAGCAGCGATTGCGCGCCGACGTCGAGCACGCGCTTGATCGTTCACCATGTCGTTCCACGGCACGCGCACCACCGGATGGCTGGGGTAGGGCGCCGCCGCCTGCAGCTGGCGTGAGCAGGCTCTCGAGGTCGTTCGGCGAATGCTCGCAGTCGAGCAGGATCCAGTCGAAGCCCGCGCCGGCGATCACCTCGACGCTGTAGTTCGAGGACAGGCTCGACCACAGGCCGATCTGGGCGCGTCCCGCTTTGAGCGCTCTCTTGAAGGGATTTTCGGGAAGATTCATTCAGAACTTCACACCCGACTCCTTCACCACCTTCGCCCACTTCGCCTGCTCGGTGGTGAGCCAGCTGCCGAAGCTCTCGGGGTGCCCGCGCGCACCTCGGTTCCGAGCTTGGCGAGGCGCTCCTTCATATCGGCGGTGTTGAGCACGCGCACCAGCTCGGCATTCAGCTTCGCGACGATGTCGCTTCGGAATGCCGGCGGGGCCGACGATGCCCTGGAACGATCCGGTCTCGAAGCCGGGCAGGCCCTGCTCGGCGACGGTCGGCGTGTCGGGCGCCGCGGCGAGGCGCTGCGGGCTGGAGATCGCGAGGGCGCGCAGCCTGCCGCTCGTGACCGATGGCCAGGTGGCGAGCATGCCGTTGAAGAGCACCTCGGCTTGCGCGCCGACGACCCCAGCGACCGCGTCCGAGCCGCCCTTGTAGGGGATGTAGGTCCACTGCACGCCGGTGCGCTGCGCGAACTCGATGCCGGCGAGCTGCGGCGCGCCGCCGATGCCGGAGACGGCGAAGTTGAGCTTGCCGGGATTGCGCCTTCGCCAGTGCGATCAGCTCTTTGACGTTCGTCGCCTTCACCGACGGATGCACCGCCAGCACGTGCGGCGAATAGGCGACCATGACGACGGGCGAGAAATCCTTCGACGGATTGAAGGGCAGCTGCGGATAGACGCTCGCGCTGATCACCAGCCCGCCGACGTCGGTGAGGAGCAGGGTGTAGCCGTCGGGCGTGCTCTTGGCGACGAAGTCGGCGCCGACGTTGCCGTTGGCGCCGGTCTTGTTCTCCACCACCACCGGCTGGTTCCAGGCCTCGGTGAGCTTCGGTCCGATCTGGCGCGCGAGGATGTCCGAAGTGCCGCCGGCCGCGTAGGGCACGATGAGCCGGATGTTCTTCGTGGGATAGCTCTGCGCGAACGCGGCACGGCGATGGCGGCAAAGCAGGGTCAGGAAGATCTTCATCAGTGGATCTCCGGCTCGGGGATGGGGGCTGTGCCTTCGAGAAAGTCGAAGTCGCAGCCTTCGTCGGCCTGCTTCACGTGCGAGCGAGAAGATCGCGCCGTAGCCTCGCTCGTATTTGCGTGCTGGCGGCGCTTCCAGGACGCTTTGCCGCTTGCTTATTTCGTCGGCAGAGATCTTCAGGTTCAACTGGCGCTTTGTCCACGTCCAGTTCGATCAGATCGCCATTGCTGCACCAGCGCGAGCGGGCCGCCGACGAAGGATTCGGGCGCGACGTGCAGCACGCAGCAGCCGTAGCTGGTGCCGCTCATGCGCGCATCCGAGATCGCGCACCATGTCGCGCACGCCCTGCTTGAGGAGCTTCTTCGGCACCGGCAGCATGCCCCACTCCGGCATGCCCGGACCGCCCGAGCGGGCCGGCGTTGCGCAGCACCAGCACCGAGTCGGCGTCGCAGTCGAGGTCGTCGCGGTCGATGCGCGCCGCCATGTCGTTGTAGTCGTCGAACACCACCGCCTTGCCGGTGTGCTTGAGAATCTTCGGTCGCCGACGGCCTTGATCACCGCGCCGTTCGGCGCGAGGTTGCCGCGCAGCCACCACCAGGCCGCCGGATTCCTTCAGCGGATTGCTCTCTCTTGCGGATGACGTCCTCGTTGTAGATCCGCGCTCCTTCGAGGTTCTCGCCAAGCGTCCTGCCGTTCACGGTGCGGCAGCTTCACATCGAGCAGGTCGCTTGCAGCTCGTGCGAGCAGTGCCCGCAGGCCGCCGGCGTAGTAGAAATCCTCCATCAGGTACTTGTCGCCCGAGGGCCGCACGTTGGCGAGCAGCGGCACCTTCGCCGAGAACTCGTTGAAGCGCTCGAGCGGCGAGCTTGATGCCGGCGCGGCCGGCCATGGCGACGAGGTGGATGAGCGCGTTGGTCGAGCCGCCCATCGCCATGCAGAGTCACGATCGGCGTTGTCGAACGACTCCTTGCGTCAGGAAGTCGCGCGGCTTGAGATCTTCCCAGACCATCTCGACGATGCGCTTGCCCGTCAGCGTCGCCATCTTGGCAGTGGTTGGAATCCGGCGCCGGGATGGAAGACGCGCCCGGCAGCGTGAAGCCGAGCGCCTCGGCGAGCGACATCATGGTCGCCGCGGTGCCCATGGTCATGCAGGTGCCGGGCGAGCGCGCGATGCCGTCCTCGATCTCCTGCCAGTCCTTCTCGCGTGATGTTGCCGGCGCGCAGCTCGGCCCAGTATTTCCAGGTGTCGGAGCCCGAGCCGAGCGTGTGTGTCGCGCCAGTGGCCCGGACAGCATCGGCCCCGCCGGCAGGTAGATCGCCGGCAGGTTCATGCTGATCGCGCCCATGACGCAGCGCCGGGCGTGGTCTTGTCGCAGCCGCCCATCAGCACCGCGCCGTCGGCCGGGATAGGAGCGCAGCAGCTCCTCGGTCTCCATGGCGAGGAAGTTGCGGTACATCATGGTGGTCGGCTTCTGCATCGGCTCGGCGAGCGACATCGCCGGCATCTCCACCGGGAAGCCGCCCGCCTGCCAGACGCCGCGCTTCACTTCCTCGACGCGCTGCTTGAAGTGCGTGTGGCAGGTGTTGATGTCCGACCAGGTGTTGATGATCGCGATCACCGGCTTGCCCGCGTAGTCGCTGCGGTCGTAGCCCATCTGCGCGGTGCGCGAGCGATGGCCGAAGGAGCGCAGGTCGTCCACGCCGATACCAGCGGTGCGAGCGCAGCTCCTCGGGGCGCTTCTTCTTCTGCGGCATGGGGAAACCAATTCTATAATGCCGCCTCTCGTCTGGAGACAAGCCAATGAAACGCCTTTTCCTTCGCCTGCTTCGCGGCGACGCTCTCGCTCGGCGCGCACGCGCAAGCCGCGCCCGCCAAGCCGATCCGGATCGTCATTCCCTTCGTCGCCGGCGGCTCCTCCGACATCGTCGGCCGCGCCATCGGCTCGAAGTTCCAGGAGCTGCTCGGCCAGCCGGCGGTGGTCGAGAACCGCCCGGGCGCGAACGGCGCCATCGCCGCCGAGTTCGTCGCCAAGTCCGATCCGGACGGCTACACGATCCTGGTCGGCTCGATCGGCGTGTTCTCGATCAACGCGGCGCTGTTCAAGGACCTGCGCTACAACCCGGTGCGCGACTTCGCGCCGATCACGCTCGCGGTGACGACGCCGAACGTGCTGATCACCAAGCCCGAGCTGAAGGCCGAACTCGCTGAAGGAGCTGGTGGCGTTCGCGAAGCAGAATCCGGGCAAGCTTTCCTACTGCTCGAGCGGTACCGGCTCCTCCGACCATCTCACCGCGGAGCTGCTGAAGCAGATGTCCGGGACCGACTCGGTGCACGTGCCCTACAAGGGCGGCGCCGCCTGCCAGACCGACATCATGGGCAACCAGGTCGATTTCTCCTTCCAGAACCTCGGCGCGGTGACCAACTACATCAAGGGCGGCCGGATGAAGGCGCTCGCGGTCACCGCCGGCAAGCGCCACCCGCAGCTGCCCGACGTGCCCTCCGCCGGGCGAGGCGGGCTTCCCCGAGCTCGTCGTGACGTCCTGGCAGGCCGCCGCGGCGCCGGCGAAGACGCCGCGAGAGATCGTCGCGAAGCTCAACGAGGCGACGGTGAAGGCGCTGCGCTCGCCGGACGTGAGCGAGCGGATGAAGCAGATCGGCTTCGATGTGGTCGCCGGCACGCCCGAGGAGTTCGGCCGCTTCATGCAGCAGGAGCTCGATCGCTGGACCAAGGTCGTGCAGCGCGGCGGGATCAAGGCCGAATGAAGGACAGTATCTTTCGTCACCAGCCGCTGACGCGCGCGATCGAGGCGATCGTGCTCGCCGGCGGAAGCGATGCGCGCGAAGCGAAGCTGGTCGCCGAGAACCTGGTGACTCGCTAACCTGCTCGGCCACGATTCGCACGGCATCGGCATGATCCCGCGCTACATCTCGGCGCTGCTCGAGGGCGGGCTTGCACGCCAACCGCGCATCCGCGCGTCAAGCCTCGATGCCGGCGCGCTGCTCGCGCTCGACGGCTGCAGGCCGGCTACGGCCAGGTGATCGGCCACGAGGCGATGGAAATGGCGATCGAGCGCGCGCGCGAAGCACGGCTCGTGCGTCATGACGCTCGGCAACTCGCCACCACCTCGGCCGCATCGGCCACTGGGCCGGAAATGGCGGTGGCGCGCGGGCTTCGTCTCGATCCACTTCGTGAATGTCATCTCGCATGCCCGCGTCGCGCCCTACGGCGGACGCCGACCGCGCGCTTCGGCACCAATCCGTGTCTGCATCGGCGTGCCGCTGCCAGGCGAGCCGCCGTTCCTGCTCGACTACGCGACCAGCGCCGTGGCGCAGGGGAAGTTGCGCGTCGCGCACAACAAGGGCGTCAAGGTGCCGCCGGGCCGGCTGATCGACGACGTCGGAGAGGCGACCGACGACCCGCGCTACGCGGTGTGTGCCGCCCTTACGGCGCGATGCTGACTTTCGGCGAGCACAAGGGCTACGGCATGGCGCTTCGCCTGCGAGCTTCTCGGCGGCGCGCTTTCCGGCGGCGGCACGTGGCACTACGAGGAATCGTCCCAACAGCGCGTGCTGAACGGCATGCTGGCGGTGCTCATCGATCCCGTGCGACTCGGTACCGCTGACGCGTTCGCGCGCGAGGCGCGGCTTTTTCCTCGACTGGCTGCGCAAAGGGCGCCCGGCGCCCGGCGTCGACAAGGTTCGTCTGGCGGGCGAGCCCGGAGCGCGAACTGCGGGCGAAACGGGAGCGTGAAGGCGTGCCGGTCGACGCGCGACGACGTGGGAGGAAATCCCCGCCGCCGCCGACAAGCGTAAAGCTCGCGCGCGAGAAGGTCCAGGCGCTCGCCGAGAAGAACTGATCTCCGGCTAGAATCCTCGCAGGAGGAGGCATGGCGAAAAAGAAGGGCCCCGACGGCGTCGATCCGAAGCATCGCTGGGATCGTCCGCTGCAGGCGCCGGGCCGCACGCAGGTCGACTTCGAGGAGCGCGTCGACTTCCGCCGGCTGCACGACTACCGCCTCGCGCGCACGCGCGCCGCGCTCGCGCAGTCCGGGCCTCGGCGCGCTGCTCTCGTTCGACCAGCACAACATCCGCTACACCACCAGCACGGTGATCGGCGAGTGGGCGCGCGACAAGCTGACGCGCTACTCGCTCCTCACCGGCAACGGCGATCCGTACATCTGGGACTTCGGCAGCGCCGCGCGCCACCACAAGCTCTACGCGCCGTGGCTGCAAGAACGACCATTGCCGCGCCGGACTGCTGGGCATGCGCGGCGCGGTCGGCGCGGATCTGACCTTGTTCAAGAACGCGGCGAAGGAGATCAAGTCGATCCTGAAGGCCGAGGGCGTGGCGAAGATGCCGCTCGGCGTCGACGTGGTCGAGCCGCCGATGCTGTTCGCGCTGCAGAAGCGAAGGCATCGAGGTGCGCGACGGCCAGCAGGTGATGCTGCAGGCGCGCGAAGTGAAGAACATCGACGAGCTGACGCTGCTCAACATGGCGGCGGCGATGGTCGACGGCGTCTACACCGGACATCGCCGAGGCGCTCAAGCCCGGCATCCAGGAATCGCAGATCGTCGCGCTCGCCACCAAGCGCCTCTACGAGATGGGCTCCGACTGCGTCGAGGCGATCAACTCGATCTCCGGCGAGCGCTGCATCGCCGCACCCGCACAACTTCACCGACCGGCTGATCCGCCCGGGCGACCAGGCGTTCTTCGACATCATCCAGTCGTTCATGGGCTACCGCACCTGCTACTACCGCACCTTCAACGTCGGCCGCGCGACCGGCCGCAGCGCACCGCCTACAAGAAGGCGCGCGAGTGGATGGACAAGGCGATCGAGCTGCTGAAGCCCGGCATGTCGAGCGACAAGATCGCGCGCGCGCTGCCGGAGGCGAAGGAGATCGGCTTCGCCAGCGAGATGGACGCCTTCGGCCTCAACTTCTGCCACGGCCTCGGCCTCGGCCTGCACGAGCGGCCGCTGATCTCGCGCCTCAACGTCGCTGCGCGAGCCGATCGAGCTCAAGGCCGGCATGGTGTTCGCGGTCGAGACCTACTGCCCGGCGAGCGACGGCGTGTCCGCCGCGCGCATCGAGGAGGAGGTCATCCTCACGCCGACCGGCGCCAAGATCATTTCGCTGTATCCCGCTGAGGAACTCCCGATTGCCAACCCCTACTGAGCAAAGCCTCGGCTGGATCGGAGCCGGTCGCATGGGCTACGCCATGGCCGAGCGCCTTGCCGAAGGGCGGCTGCGACATCGCGGTGTGGAACCGCACCAAGGCCAAGGCCGAGCCGCTGTCGAAGTACGGCGCGAAGGTGGTGAACCAGCTCGAGGAGCTGTCCAGCCGAGGACATCCTCTTCGTCATGGTGTCGACCTACGAGGACGTGAAGGACGTCATCGGCAAGGCGCTTGCACGAAGGGCAAAGCCGAAGATGGTGGTCGAGTGCTCGTCGATCTCGCTCGAGGGCTCGGCGGAGCTGCGCCAGTTCCTGACGACGCGCGGCGTCGAGTACCTCGCAGCGCCGGTCAGCGGCAACGCGAAGGTGATCAAGGCGGGCAAGCTGACCTTCGTCGTCTCCGGCCCGAAGGCGGCGTACGAGCAGGCGAAGCCGTACCTCGACATGATGGGCACCGGCTCGAGCTACGTCGGCGAGGGCGAGCTCGCGCGCATCGCCAAGATCTGCCACAACGTGATGCTCGGCGTGGTGATCCAGAACCTGTGCGAGATCACGATCCTCGCGCAGAAGGCCGGCATGCCGCGCCACGCCTTCCTCGACTTCCTCAACAAGAGCGTGATGGGCTCGATGTTCACGCGCTACAAGACGCCGGCGCTGGTGAACCTCGACTTCCACGTCACCTTCACGCCCAAGCTGCTGCGCAAGGACCTCGACCTCGGCCTCGACGCCGGCCGGGAGTTCGAGGTGCCGATGCCGCTCACCTCGCTGACGCGCGATCTGCTGCAGCAGATGATCGGCCAGGGCATGACCGAGCAGGATTTCTCGACCCTGCTGCTCATGCAGGCGAAGGCATCGGGCATCGGAGCTCAAGCCCGAGAACGTGCAAGTCGGAGACGGACTGAGTTAGCAAAATGAGGAGCTGATGTACATCGCGACCGCCGAACGTCGTTCTGCCCACCACCATCATCGGCTCGCTGCCGCGGCCGAGCGTGGTACACGCAGAACCTCGGGCGGCGCGAGTTCCGCGAGGCGATGGTCGATCGCAGCTACCGCGAGCAGTATCTCGACGCGGTGTCGACCTACCTGCGCGACCAGGAAGTCGCCGGTCTCGACATCGTCACCGACGGCGACTGCCGCTTCGATGCCGACGTCGCGCGGCCACAACTGGTTTTCCTACGCGCCGCTGCGCATGAGCGGCTTCTCCGGCGCGAACTTCTACCGCGCCGGCGGCAAGGCGGGCTTTCCGCACAAGCCGGGGCACATCCTGCACGACGTGCTCGAGACGCGCATGATGCCGGACCTCACCGGGCCGGTCGGGCGCGGCACGCTGCAGTACACCGCGGTCTGGAAGGCGGCGCAGCGGCTCGACCACGCAGCCGGTGAAGTTCGGCACCGATCATGCCCGAGCTGGTCGCGATGGCCGTGCAGGACCTGCATTACAAGGATCTGCGCAAGGCGATCCTCGGCGATCAGCGACGCGCTCAACGAGGAGCTGCACGAGCTCGCCGACGCCGGCTGCCCGGTGATCCAGATGGAGGAGCCGCAGATCCATCTGCTCGCCGCCAAGGGCCTGCGTCGACAAGGTGCTCAACCCCGACTTCATGGTCGAGGTGTTCAACAACACCGTGCGCGGCCTGCGCGCGAAGACCGAGGTCTGGTGCCACACCTGCTGGGGCAACCCGGCGCAGCAGCGCATGTTCGCCAAGACGCCGAGCTACGCGCCGGCGCTCGAGCCGCTGTAACGCGCATCGACGCCGACGTCATCACCTTCGAGACCTGCAGCTCCGGCGGCATGGATCTCGAGGCGATCGGCAGGGAGATCACGGACAAGAAGGTCTGCATCGGCGTGGTCGATCACCACACGCTGCAGGTCGAGACGCCCGACGCAGGTCGCGGCGCTGATGCCGCAGGCGCTCGAGCACATCCCGGCCGAGCGGCTGATGCTCTCGTCCGACTGCGGCATGGGACGCGAGGGCATGAGCCGGCGCCACGCGTTCTACAAGATGGTGTCGATCGTGCAGGGGACGAATCTGGTGCGGCGCGAGCGCAAGCTGCCCGAGGCAGCCTGCCTCGCCGCCGATGAGCGATTTTCCATGGTGGAGGAGGCGAAGTGACTTTCAATCGCAGAAAGTTCGTCAAGGCGGCGGGCGCGACCGCGGCGGCGTCGGCGCTCGGGTTTCCGGCAATCGTGCGCTCGCAGGCGCAGCCGATCCGCATCGGTCTGCTCACCATCAAGACCGGAGCGCTCGCCTCGGCGGCATCGACATGGAGCGCGGGCTCAGCCATCTTCCTCAAGGAGAAGAACTACACGCTGGGCGGCCGCAAGGTCGAGCTGACCGTCGCCGACAGCGGCGGCGTGCCGGCGCAGGCGCGCACCAAGATGCAGGAGCTGGTCGAGCGCGACCGGGTGCAGGCGGTGGTCGGCCCGCTCGCCGCGTTCGAGGCGCTGGCGATGGACGACTACATCCGCACGGCGCAGATGCCCGACTCTGCCGGTCGCGGGCGCCGAGGACATGACCCAGCGCAAGGCGAACCCTGGTTCGTGCGCGCGCACCTCGACTTCGCGCGCAATGCTCGTATCCGATGGCCGACTACTGCGCGAAGCACGCTGAAGTACAAGCGCATCGCCGCCATCGCCGACGACTTCGCCTACGGGCACGAGCTGCTCGGCGGCTTCCAGAAGGTGTTCGAGGATGCGCGGCGGCACGCTCGGTGCAGAAGCTCTTCTCGCCGCTCAACGCGCCGGACTACGGCACCTACATCGCGCAGCTCAAGACCGACGTCGACGGCGTGTTCCTCGGCTTCGCCGGCGGCGAACGGCTTCCGCTTCTTCAAGCAGTACAACGAGTACGGCCTGAAGACGCCGGTGCTCGGCGGGATGACGGCATTCGACGAGGTGGCGGTGCGCAACATGGGCGACTACGCGCTCGGCTCGCCATCTCGAGCTGCTGGTACACGGCGCAGCTCGACAACCCGATCAACAAGCGCTTCGTCGCCACCTACTTCAAGGAGAACGGCTACGACCCGGGGCAGTACGCGTCCGGCACCTACCTCTACGGCGAGGTGCTCGCCGCGGCGATCGGCGCGCTGAAGGGCAAGATCGAGGACAAGAACGCGTTCATCAAGGCGCTGCGCGCGGTGCGGGTCGACACGCTGCGCGGCCGATCGCGCTTCGACGAGTACGGCAACGTGGTCGGCAACATCTACATCCGCAAGGTCGAGAAGAAGGACGGCCGGCTGGTGAACACCAACATCCAGACCTACCCGAACGTCAGCCAGTTCTGGACCTACGATCCCGAAGGAGTTCCTGAAGCAGCCGGTCTACTCGCGCGACTGGCCGCCGATGAAAGACCTAGATCGCCGCGACTAGCAGCAGGCCGCCGACCACGCCGCAGTTGACGAGCAGGTTGGAGAGGTGCAGGTGGCTGAGGAGCGGATCGCCGATCAGCCACCAGCGGTGAAAGATGGCGCTCGCGGCGACGGTGAAGGCGATGAGCAGCTCCGGCGCGCCAGCGGCCGCCACAGGTCGAGCGCGAGCAGCGTCGCGCCGGTGAACTGCAGCGCGAGCCCGGCGGTCAATACCAGGCGGGCTTGCGGAACGCGGTAGGCGAGCATCCGATCGAGGTGCTGCCGGAATTTCCAGCCGGCGTTGCGGATCCCGGTGGCGAGGAAGGCGAACGCCAGCAGTAGCTGACCCGCGGCCTGCAGCGGCGTGTGGTCCTGGAACATGGAAGCAGTCTATAGTCGCATTTCTGGAGGAATGAAGGCATGGCCAAGCAACGGCATCAGCTACGTCCCGCTCGAGAGCATGGACGCGGACATGCGCAAGGAGATGGAGCGCTGCCAGCGCGAGGGCACGCCGCGCCCCGAGAGCTCGGCGGTGCGCGCGCACGTGCAGGCGTGCTTCTGGTTCTTCGCCAACTCCTGGCGCGACCTGTTCAAGAACGGCGTGCTCGATCACCCGATCAAGGAGCTGTGCCGCCTCTACGTCTCGCGCTCGGTGCAGTGCGACTACTGCGGCAACCAGCGCTCGGTGAAAGCGGCCGGCGCCGGCATGATCGAGGACGACGTCAAGGACCTGCTCAATTTCGAGAAATCGACGCGCTACGACGAGCGGCAGAAGGCGGCGCTCGCCTACGCCGAGGCGATCGCCTGGCATCTCAACACCGACGACGCGTTCTGGGAGCGCATGCATCGGCACTTCAGCGAGGCCGAGCTGGTCGAGCTCGGCTGCATGATCGGCCTCACCCTCGGCCAGCAGAGCTGGCTGCGGCTGCTCAACATCGATCACCACCAGGTGCTCGCGGGAACGACGGCCTCGATGGCGCCGGGCTACAGGACCGCCGACGCGCTGGCACGTTCGAAGTCCAGGCCCGACTACTGGGCCAAAGCAAAAAACCCAACTAGGAGGAAGCATGAGAGCTCGAGCAAGTCCGTATTGGGCGCGGCATTGCTCGCGTTTTCCGCGCTGGCGACTGGCGCAGTCCTACCCGAGCGAAGCCGAGTGCACGATGATCGTCGCCTTCACGCCCGGCAGTTCGACCGACATCGTCGGGCGCATCGTCGCCAAGCTTTCGCGGATGTGGGGCCAGCCAGTCGGTACTCAGACAATCGCGCCGGCGCCGGCGGCTCGATCGGCTCTGCGGTCGTCGCGCAGCCGGTCCGGACGGCTACACTGCTGCTCATCAACGTCCAACGCGCATGTCGGTGAACCCGGCGACCTTCGCCAAGCTGCCCTACGACACGACTGAAGGATTTCACCGACATCGCTTGCCGCTCCGCGATTCAGCCGAACGTGCTGGTGGTCGCACGCCGAGCTCACGCTTCCAAGACGCCTCACGGACCTCGGTGAGATGCGGCGAAGGCGAAGCCGGGCTGCCATCAACATCGGGGCCACGCCGGCATCGGCAGCGGCACGCCACTTGAACACCGAGCGCTTCATCGCCGCCGCCGGCATCAGGTCGACGCAGAGTGCCGTTCAAGGGCACGCCCGGAGGTCGTCGCCGCAATCTTCAGCGGCAACGTGCGACGCCTACTGGGCGCCGATCTCCGCCGCGATGTCGTGCGTCAAGGGCGGCAAGGTGCGGCCCCTCGCCGTGAGCACCGCCAAGCGCAATCCGACACTGCCCGACGTGCCGACCACCGCGCGAGGCGGGCGTGAAGGGCGCGGATTCACCGCTGTGGTTCGGCGTCTGGGGCCCGGCGGGCATGAGCCTGAACCTGGTGAACAGGATCAACGCCGACGTGCGCAAGGCGCTCGCCGATCCGGCAGGTGAAGGAGCGCGCTCAGGAACTGGGCAACGACGACGGTGGACATGTCGCCGGCAGGACTTCGCGCGCTTCGTGCGCGAGCGAAATCGAACACGCTACCAGTCAGCCGGTCATGCAGGAGGCGGCGGGCATCACAGCCGCAGTAAGCGAGTGCGCTTCAGGGAACGCCGGTCAGGCGCTGGAGTTCCTCGAAGCTCAGGCCCTCGACCGGTCTCGACGACGTGGAGGCCATCGAGCTTCACGTCGATCACCGCCAGATCGGTGTAGATCCGGTTCACGCAGCGCGCGCCGGTGAGCGGGTAGCTGCAGCGCTCGACGATCTTGCTTTCGCCCTTCTTGGTCAGGTGCTCCATCATCACCAGCACCTTCTTCGCGCCGACCGCGAGGTCCATCGCGCCGCCGACCGCCGGAATCGCGTCCGGCGCCGCCGGTGTGCCAGTTGGCGAGGTCGCCCGCGACCGAAACCTGGAAGGCGCCGAGCACGCAGAAATCGAGGTGCCGGCCGCGGATCATCGCCGAATGAGTCGGCGTGGTGGAAGTACGAGCCGCCGGTCAGCAGCGTCACCGGCTCCTTGCCGGCGTTGATCAGGTCTTCGTCTTCCTCGCCGGGAGCGGGCGCGGGGCCGACGCCGAGCACGCCGTTCTCGCTGTGCAGGAGGATCTCGCGGCCCTTCGGCAGGTGGTCGGCGACCAGCGTCGGCAGGCCGATGCCGAGGTTCACGTACCGAGCCGTCGGGGATGTCGCGCGCCACGCGCGCGGCCATCTGGTTGCGATCGAGCTTTTTCATCAGGCTGCCGTTCTGCACGCGGCGCGGCGATCTTCACCACGCGCTTCACGAAGATGCCCGGCGTGACGACCGCTTCCGGGTCGAGCGCGCCGAGCTCGACGGTCTCGCGCACCTGCACCACGGTGCACTTCGCCGCCGCTCGCCATGATCGGCGCGAAGTTGCGCGCCGTCTTGCGGTAGGTCGAGGTTGCCCCAGCGGTCGGCGCGATCCGGCCTTGATCAGCGCGTAGTCGGCGTGGATCGGGTACTCGAGCACGTAGTCGCGATCGCCGATGCGGCGCGTCTCCTTGCCCTCGGCGAGCCTGGTGCCGAACGCGGTCGGCGTGTAGAACCCGCCGATGCCGGCGCCGGCGGCGCGGATGCGCTCGGCGAGCGTGCCCTGCGGCACCAGCTCGAGCTCGAGCTCGCCGGCGCGGTAGAGCGTGTCGAAGTGCCACGAGTCGGCCTGGCGCGGGAACGAGCAGAGGATCTTCCTCACCCGCCTGCGCTTTCAGCAGCGCGGCGAGGCCGGTGTCGCCGTTGCCGGCGTTGTTGTTGACGATGGTGAGATCGCGCGCGCCCTGGGCGATCAGCGCGTCGATCAGCGCCGCCGGCATGCCGGCGTTGCCGAAGCCGCCGATCATCACCGTCGCGCCATTCGGGATATCCGCGAGCGCCGCTTCAGCGCGTGGGAAGAACTTGTCGATCACGAGGGCGAAAATTATCGCACTGCACCGCCGCATGAATCTTCTCACCTTTCACTTCTAGTTCGACTCTGTAAGTCATTGAAATACATATGCACTCGTAACTCGCAGAATACGGCGTAATGAAAACGCTCCTAAGTGGTTGTCAGGCCTGGAAAATAAGCTTGACCCATGCCCTAGAATCCCCAGTAAAGTGGAAAAAGGTAGAAAAAAGTGGCGCAAACAGCCATCAGAGGAATATGGGAGCAGCGTTTCACGGAGCGGCGGTCATTACGCTCGACGCCAAGGGTCGCATCGCGATTCCGACGCGCCATCGTTCTGCATTGCTGGATGCCGACGCGGGCGTTGGTGCTCACTGCGCACCCCGACGGCTGCGTTCTCATCTACCCGATCGCCGAATGGGAGCCGGTCCGCGCCAAGGTCGAGGGCTTCCCGAGCTTCAATCCGCAGGCGAGCTGGTGGAAGCGCCTGCTGCTCGGCTTCGAGGAGCACGTCACGCCCGACGGCTCGGGGCGCATCCTGCTGCCGCCGGCGCTGCGCGCGCACGCCAAGCTCGAGCGGGAGGCGATGATGGTCGGCCAGGGCCGCTACTTCGAGCTGTGGGATTCCGGCGTCTGGATCGACGAAGCTCGCCCAGGCGCTCGCCAATACCGGCACGCCGCCTCCCGGCATGGAGGATTTTTCGCTGTGAGCCCCGATGCACCGGCCGGTCCTCGAGCAGGAGGCGATCGCGGCGCTGGCGCTCAAGGCCGGAGGCACCTACGTCGACGGCACCTTCGGCCGGGGCGGGCACAGCCGCGCGATCCTCGCGCGGCTCGGGCCGCAGGGGCGGCTGATCGCGCTCGATCGCGATCCGGAGGCGGCCGCGGCGGCGCGCGAAATCGCCGATCCGCGTTTCAGCTTCATCCGCACCACGCTTCTGCGACCTGCTCGGCGCTGCCGCCGCGGGTCGACGGCATGCTGTTCGACCTCGGCGTCTCCTCGCCGCAGCTCGACGACCCGCAGCGCGGCTTTCGTTTCGCGCCGACGGCCCGCTGGACATGCGCATGGACCCGAGCTGCCAGCCCGCAGCGCCGCTGAATGGCTCGCCACCGCCGAACAGACAGCAAATCACGGAGGTCATCCGGGACTATGGCGAAGAACGGTTTGCTAAACAGATTGCAGCGGCGATTGTTGCTGCTCGCCGCCGCGAGCCGCTCCGTCCGCACCCGGCAACTTGCCGATCTCGTGGCTGCGGCGGTCCGCACGCGCGAGCCGGGCCAGGATCCGGCGACGCGCACCTTTCAGGCTCTACGGATTCACGTCAATCGGGAGCTTGAGGAAGTGTCGCTGATGCTGCCGCAGGCGGTCGGCGCGGCTCGCCGAGGGCGGGCGCCTCGCCGTCATCAGCTTCCATTCGCTCGAGGACCGCATCGTCAAGCGGTTCATGCAGCGCGCTGGCGCAGCCCGAAGTGCCTCGCGAGCTGCCGCTGCGCGCCAGCGAGATGCCGCAACCGCCGTCTCAAGCATCGTCGGGCCGCGCGCAGCGCGCGTCCCCGGAAGAAGCACGAGGAAATCCGCGGGCGCGCAGCGCCACGCCTGCGCGTCGGCGAGCGGACCGCGGTCCCCTGATCCACCTACTACACCGAATCGAGCCCGGCGCCGGTGGCGAAACTGAACCTCCTCCTCCTCGCGGTTCTCGTCGCCTGCGCGCTCGGGCTCGTCACCTCGCAGCACAAGGCGCGCAAGCTCTTCACCGATCTCGAGCGCGAGCACAACGCGCGCGCGAGCTCGACGTGGAGTACGGGCGCCTGCAGCTCGAAGCGAGCACCTGGGGGCTGCATGCGCGCGTCGAACGGATCGCCAAGGGCGCGCTCGGCATGCGCGCCGGCCGACGCGCGCCGCGACACGCCTAAGCCGGCCGAGACGCGTCGCGGTGAGCTCGGCCGCCCAGGGCCTCGTCAGGCTGCCCGTCTGGCGCGCCCGCTTCGTGCTCGCGGTGCTCGGGCTCGCCTTCGGCGTGCTCGCCGGCGCGCTCGGTCTACCTGCAGGCGCTGAAAACCGATTTCCTGCAGGAGAAGGGCGACGCGCGCTACTCGCGCGTCATCGAGATCCCGGCCACCCGCGGCCGCGTCCTCGACCGCAACGGCGACGCGCTGGCGGTCTCGACGCCGGTGAAGTCGATCTGGGCGATTCCCGACCGACGTCGAGCTCGACGCCGAGCAGCGCACGCAAGCTTGCCGCATTGCTGACGCATCGATTCCGCGGAGCTCGGCACGCAAGCTCTGCGCGCTTCGCAGCGATTTCGTCTACCTCAAGCGGCAGGTGCCGCCGGACACCGCGCACGCGATCGCGACGCTCGGCCATCCCGGCATCTACCAGCATCCGGAATACCGCCGCTACTACCCGGGCGGCGAGGTCACCGCGCACGTCCTCGGCTTCACCGGCGTGGACGACGCGCGGCCAGGAGGGTGTCGAGCTCGCGCACGAGGCGACGCTCGGCGGCAAGCCGGGCAGCCGGCGCGTCATCAAGGACCGCCTCGGCCAGATCGTCGAGGACGTCGAGTCGATCCGCGCCGCGCAGGACGGCGCGCGACCTGCACGCTCGCGATCGACGGCAAGCTGCAGAGCCTCGGCGTACGGCGCGCTGAAGCGCGCGGTCGAGGCGAACCGCGCCAAGGCCGGGCGCATCGTCGTGCATCGACGTGCGCAGCGGCGAGATCCTGGCGCTCGCCAACGTTCCCTCCTTCAACCCCAACAACCGGGCGAAGCTGACCGGGGCGCAGCTGCGCAACCGGGTGATTACCGATCTCTTCGAGCCCGGGTCGACGCTGAAGCCCGTTCACCATCGCGCTGGCGCTGGAGAGCGGCAGGGTCGACGCCTGTCAGACCGCATCCCGACCGCGCCGGGCACGCTCGCCATCGGCGGCTACACCATCCGCGACGTGCATCCCGGCGGCGACGCATGAGCGTCGCCCAGATCGTGCAGAAATCCTCAAACGTCGGCGTCGGCGAAGCTGGCGCTGCGCGATGCCGCGCGAGAGCATGTGGGACCTGTTCCGCCGCGTCGGCTTCGGCGCCGCGCCGACGCTCGGGTTCCCGGGGCGGCGGCCGGCAAGCTGCACCCGTACAAGACGTGGCAAGCCGGTCGAGCAGGCGACCATGGCCTACGGCCACGGCATTTCGCTCAGCCTGGCTGCAGCTCGCGCGGGCCTACACAGTGTTTGCGCGCGATGGGAGCTGGTGCCGCTGTCGCTGGTCAAAACACGGCGCAGCGGCAGGCGGGAGAAAGTGATATCCACGGAAACGGCACGCGCGGTGCGCGCCATGCTGGAGCTTGCGGTCCAGCCCGGCGGCACGGCGCCGCGCGCGCGCATCGCCGGCTGGCGCGTCGCCGGCAAGACCGGCACCGCCCACAAGCAGGAAAACGGCGGCTACGCGGCCGACAAAGTACCTCGCCTCGTTCGTCGGCTTCGCCCCGGTGTCCGAGCCGCGCCTGGTGATCGCGGTGATGATCGACGAGCCGGCGGCGGGCCAGCACTACGGCGGCTCGGTCGCCGCGCCGGTGTTCGCCCAGGTCATGCAGGGCGCGCTGCGCCTGATGGGCGTGCGCGCACGATGCCCCCTCGACCCGATCGAGATGCCCAGCGAGGCCGATGAGGCCAGGGAAAGTACGTGACGAGCGAGCCGTGGCCAACGACAACGCCAAGCAGCTGTTCGCGCGCCTCGCGGCCGAAGGGGCGATGATCGCCGCCCTCGTCGCCGACAGCCGCCGCTGCGCGCCCGGCGTGGCCTTCTTCGCCTATCCGGGCGAGGCCGCCGACGGCCGCGCCTATATCGGCGAGGCGGTCCGACGCGGCGCCGCGGCGGTCGTGTGGGAAGAGGCCGGTTTCGCCTGGCGCGACGAGTGGCGCGTGCCGAACGCCGCGGTCCCCGGGCTCAAGCAGGCAGGCGGGCGCGCTCGCCGCGCAGTTCCACGGCAAGCCCTCCGAGGCGCTGTGGATGTGCGGCGTCACCGGCACCAACGGCAAGACTTCCTGCAGCCAGTGGATCGCCGCCGCGCTCGGCCGGCGCGGCGCGAAGACCGGCGTCATCGGCACGCTGGGCGCGGATTTCCGCGCTCGCTCGCGCACAGCTGCCCAACACGACGCCCGACGCGCTCGAGATCCAGCGCCTTCTGAAGGAGATGCGCGACCAGGCGCCGAGGCGGTGGCGATGGAGGTGTCCTCGCACGGCCTCGCGCAGGCGCGGCTGAACGGCGTCGCCTTCGACTGCGCTCCTGTTCACGAATCTCTCGCACGATCACCCTCGACTACCACCGCACGATGCAGGCGTACGGCGACGCGAAAGCGAAGCTGTTCGAGACCGAGGGGCTGGAAGTCGCGGTGCTCAACCTCGACGACGCGATGGGCGTGCGCCTCGCGCGGGCAGCCACGGCGCGCGGCCTGCGCGTCATCGGCTACGGCTTCGCGACCGCCGCGCCAGCCGCGGTCGACGAATATCTGCCGGCGAGCCTGCTCGCGGCGGAGCACACGCGCCAGGTTGGCCGCTTCAACGTCGCCAATGCGCTCGGCGTGTCTCGGCTGCCTGCTCGCTTCGGCCTCGGGTCGAAGGACGCCGATGGCGTTGATCGCCGACCTGCCGCCGGTCCCGGGACGCCGACGCTTCTGGGCGCGTCGGCGTGCGCATGCCCATCACGATAGCAATACGTAACC
>ERZ1370068.2091-contig-1253_pt1 | contig 27031 bp, 48 predicted proteins | sample MGYA00561227_ERZ1370068 | MGnify/ENA primary metagenome ERZ1370068 (study PRJEB38410, sample SAMEA6850437) | metagenome | study: Metagenomic assessment of the ecological functions of the soil: analysis of the soil microbiota associated with the...
TCGGTGCGCTCGCGAGCTTTGGCTGGTCGAACGAGTCGCCGCGTTCTGACCACAGGTGCGCCCGTTCGCGTCGATCGATGCAGGATCAGGATCTGCCATGGCCTCAGCGATTGGCGGTCCAGCTAATGGTCGCTAGAAAGCTGCTGATCGTGACTGCGTTAGTCGAGACGGCGACCGGCTTGATGCTGCTGGTGTCACCGACGCTTGTCGTCGCGTTCTTGCTCGGCGCATCGCTCGACGCGCCGGCGGCGCTCGTCGTGGCCCGTATGGCCGGCGCTGCCTTGCTCTCGTTGGGCTGCGCCTGCTGGCTGGCGCGCAATGACGGCCCGAGCCGCGCCGTGCGCGGGTTGGTCGCCGGCGATGCTGCTGTATAACAGCGTTGCTGGTCGCGGTTCTCGCAAGCGCTGGTGCCGGCGCGAGGCTCGTCGGCGTTCTTACGTGGCCGGCGGTTGCTCTGCACGCAGCGCTCGCCGTCTGGTGCATCGCGTGCCTGCGGAGCGGGCGGCGTCATGACGTCTTCATTTCAGGTGGCGCAGGACTCGCTGGCGGCAAAGTGCTCGGCAATGGGAGTGCCACTGTTCTCGCCCAGCAGGCGGGCAAAGAGCAACAGCGACCTGCGCGGCCGGTAACTCGCCACGACGTGCTGGGTCTGCCCGGCGGCGTTACGGGTGACCAGGACGACACAGCCAATGGGCTCACCGTTGACCTTAGCGACGTAGTCCTCGAGGAACCCGTTGTCGCCGTAGGGGCCGGCGAACTTGAACTCCTGGCGCTCATACAGCGAGCGGATCGTGAGCACCGACTGACCGGACGGCGTCCGCGCCCTGCACGGCGCCGTCCAACATCGAGCCCCTCCACGGTGGCGTCGTCGGCCATGTTGTTCACCCACGCCGGGTAGTAGTCTTTGAGAGCGGGATCGCCGCTACCGAGATATTGGGGGAGCGCGTTGCCTTTGGTCGACATAAGTCAGGTCCTCTCTTGTTGGGATCATGACAGTCTCCTTGGCGGCTCAGTAGGGCGCAAACTGGAGAGTCCGACGCGAGAAACGCGGCCGCCTGCCGCGTGAAGGACTCGTGAAACTGGAACAAGGAACCATGCCCGGAGTCGGGATACGTGAGCAGCACCGCGTTCGGGAGGTGTTCGCCGAGCGAGTAGCGGAATTCGAGACGGGAATCATTTCTGTCGTGGATGCCGTTCACGACGAGCGTCGGCTGGCGGATGTTCTTCAGATCGGCGAAGCGCGTGCCGTGAATTGCTCCCAGTCGCGAAACGAGGCGATCTTGGGCGCTTCGCCACTTCCGGGCCGACGCCGGGTCGCGATCCTCTTGCACGCTGCGCGAGCCTTTCGATGAACGCCTGACCCGCGGCCTGACTCGATTCGGTCGGCGCAAAGAAAATCTTCTGCAGGACGGCGTATCCGCGCAGTGTCGAATCGCCGAGCGGCTTCGCGAGGGTCGGCTTCTCGAGGTGCATGATGTCTTCGCCACCTCGCGGCGCCGTGCCGACGAGGATCATCTTGCGAAACATCGACGGCCGCTCCTGCGCGATCTGCTGGGCGATCATTCCTCCCAGGGAGAATCCGAGGACGTCACACGTCGACATGCCGAGACCGTCGAGGAAGGCAAGCGCATGCGTCGCCATTCCCCGAACCGTGTCGGGAACCGCTTCCAGTGGAGCGTCCGACGCCGGCGTTGTCGAACAGAATGACTTCTCGTCCTGACGCGAGCGCGTCCGTGACCGCCGGATCCCAATTGTCGAGTGTTCCCATGAAGTGCTGAAGGCACAGGAGCGGGCGCCCAGGCCCGTGGCCAAAAGCGGCGGATGCGCATACGTCTCGTTCTTCGCGCGAAGGAATTGCGTCCGCGCGGCGATGGTGCTGGAGGTCGTCGTCACGGTTGACATGTCATTCCTTTTGCGCCCGCGCGATCCGTCAATCGCGCAGATGGCCAACGATCCAACTCTTGATATCCGACATCACGATCTCCTTGTCGACGTCATTGAGGAGGTCGTGAAAGTGTCCGTCGTACAACTTCAGGGTCTTGTCCTGTGAACCCACCGTGTCGTAAAAGCGCTGGCTTCCGCTCGGCCTGGTCGCCTGATCCGCGGTGCCGTGGAGAATCAACACCGGTAGCGTGATCGAAGGGAACTCTTTCTTCAGCCGTTCATCAGCGCGGACCATCTCCGCGAGCGTCTTCGTGGGCTGCGTTTCGTGGGCGATCAGCGGGTCGGCGTCCATCGCCCGCACAGCCTCGGGATCGCGAGAGAAGATCTCGTTCTTGAGATGCAGGATGTGCGCGTGCGGCGCGACGTGGCTCAATCCCTTGAACACCGCGAGTGCAAAGTCGGGTGCCGGGATTTCGTGCGCGAAGCTCTCCGAAATCAGGCCGGTCAGCTCACGCGGGTAATCAAGTGCGTACAGGCAGGCGACCACGCCGCCGGCGCTGTGACCGAGCAGGAACGTCGGCAGCCCCGGCTCGCGGGACTTCGCGAGCGTCACGACCGCCGACACATCGTCGACGTAGTCGGTAAACTTCTCCACGTAAAACCGTTCTCCGTCCGACTGTCCGCGACCCCGCAAGTCGAGGGCGTAGACGACGAGATCGGCCGCGACTAATTGCTCGGCTACCCATCCGTAGTAGCCGCTGTGAGAGTTGAAGCCCGGCACGATGACGACGACGCCCCGTGCCTTGGCGTCCGGACGCCACGAGCGAACGAAGAGGCTGAGTCCTCCCGCTACCTCGAGTCTCTCTTCAGTGGCCTGGCGAAGCTGTGTGCGTCATGGTCTTCTCCTATCGGAATTGATCGATGTGAATCGCCGTGTGCCCAGCTATCTCTGCGGAACCGTGAACTCCACGACCTGGCTGGCCCCCGGGATCGGTTTGTGTGTCGCGTCCGCCAATTCGAGCTTGACCTTGTGCGGACCGGGTTTCAATCCGACGAGGACGACCGTTTCACCGCTCGTGTCGACGGTCGGCCACGACTGGTCGTCCACGTAGTAATGCAGGTGTCCAAGACGCGGCGATACCGTCAGGGCCGCGTTCCCAAACACCGGCAGGATGCGCAGGTTTTCGGTCCGGTACTGGATGAAGACGCGCCCCTGGGCCAGCTGCTCGGGAACGGGTGGATCGACGATCAGCTTCGCCGGTGCCTTCGTTCGGGACGGCGACCAGCGGTGTCGGCCCTTTGACCTCCTTCGCGGTCTGTGCGCCGCCGATATCGCGCAGAGCGCGATCGCGATCCACGGCTCCGATGCGTCCGAGATTCCCTGTTCTCATCGCTATCTCCTTTTCGGAAGCTAACGTGGTGGGTCAGTCGTTCGAGTGGCTTCATGCTGATCTTCTCGAACGCATGAAACCACGCGCGACGCGTGGGTTCTATCAGACGATGGTATCGACGACACCTTCGTATCGTTCCGAAGCCGCGCCTTGTTCGACAAACGGGCGTACGACAGCCGATCCGATTTCACCGTCGGTTCCATTACGACCACGCAACGCGGGAGGGTTACGGCTTCGCCGGTCGTCCGCGAAGCGGTTCTTGCTGATCCCGAGGGCACGGATCTTCGATTCGAGCGTCGAGCGCGCAATGCCGAGCCGTGCCGCCGCTCCCGACGGCCCGGACACCCGTCCGCCGCTCGCGCGCAGGGCGTCCTCGATGATCGTCTTCTCGTGGCCGGCAAGCGTGCTGGACAACGCGTGCGGACTCTCGACATGCGGGCCCGGTAGATAACCAGCTCTCATCGACGGTGAATTCGTCGGTGTCACAGACGATCACCGACCGCTCGATCACGTTCTGCAGCTCGCGCACGTTCCCGGGCCAGGGATACGACTGCAGGCGATCGAGCGTCCGCTTGTTGACGCGCGCGGATCGTCTTGCCCGCCTTCCGCGCGTAGCGATCGATGAAGCTACTCGACGAGCACCGGAATGTCATCGTCGTCGTTCGCGCAGCGGCAGGCATCGTCGAGCGGAAACACGTTCAGCCGATAGAAGAGATCCTGGCGGAACGTCCCGCTGGCCACGGCTGCGTTCAGATCACGATTCGTGGCAGCGATGACGCGAACGTCGACGTGGATCGTCTGTCTCCCCCGATGCGCTCGAATTCGCGCTCCTGCAGCACCCTGCAGCAGTGCCACCTGGGTGTCGGGCGATAGCTCGCCCACTTCATCGAGGAAGATCGTTCCGCCGTCGGCGAGCTCGAACCGACCGAGCCGGCGTTGGAGGGCGCCTGTGAAGGCGCCCTTCTCGTGACCGAACAGCTGCCGAGGCAATCAAATCGCGCGGGATGGCGGCGCAATTCACCGCCACAAACGCGCGTGAGGATCGGCCGGAGCGCCTGTGGATCGCGCGCGCGCGACGAGCTCTTTGCCGGTTCCGGTCTCTCCGTTGATGAGGACCGTCGAATCACTGCGCGCCACTTTTTGACACTCGAGAAAGCACACGATGCCAGTGCGGGCGACGATCCCACAATTTCTTCGCGCGCGGTGACATCGAGAGTGTGCGGCATGATGGGTCTCCGTCGCCAAACGAGCCCTACGACAGCGGATCCTGCCGAAGATGATGATTTCGCGGCGGCCGAACAGGCGCGCATCGAGCGAGTGCGCGCCGGGGCCGAGCAGGGCGAGGGCGGCGGCGTCGACGATCAGGATCAGCGCCGCGAAACGGTCGACGAGGACGGACGTGCCGGGCGGCGTCCAGGTCGCGACGATGAACAACGTCGTCAGACCGGCGATCGCGCCGGACGCCGGCGTCAGGAATCCCGCGAGGAGCGCCAGGCCGCTGACGACCGCGAGCGCCCCTGCGAGCCACGTCAGCGCGCTGGGTTCGATCGTCCGCGCCAGATAGACGACGCCCTGCACTCGATGCGGCGCCGCCCACGACGATCGCGCAGCAGCAGCAGACCGACGCCAGGCCAGCTCCCGGGGAACGTCGAGAAATACCGCTGCACCCGGACAGAGGGTATCGCCCGGCTGTCCTGCGCGAATCCCTCACGGTTGGAATCCGCGCCTACCACTATCTGGTTATAACTGGATGATCCCGCGCCGGACCGCAATCGCCACGGCGGCCGTGCGATCGCTGGCGCCCAGCTTCTCCATGATGTGCTTGACGTGGACCTTGACCGTTTCTTCGGAAATGGCGAGCTGCTCCGCGATGTCGCGATTGCGGTTTGCCGCCGGCGACGTGCTGCGAGCACGTCGATCTCGCGTTCGGTCAGGCGCTCGTCGGCGATGTGCTCGGCGAGCTGCGCCGCGATCTCGCTGGGAATCCGCTTGCGTCCGGCATGCACCTGGCGGATCGCCTCGACCAGCTCCTTCGGGGCATGTTCTTCAGCAGGTAGCCGCGCGCGCCGGCGGCGAGCGCGCGCTGGATCTCGACGTCGCCCTCGAACGTGGTCAGCATGACGATCCGCGCGCTGGGGAACTCCGCGAGAATCGCGATCAACGCGTCGATTCCGCTGATGTCGGGCATGCGGAGATCCATCAGCGTCACGTCGGGCCGGTGCTCTGCGGAAGAGTTGAATCGCTTCACGGCCGCTCGACGCCTGCGCGATCATCGTCATGTCGGGCTGGCCGTTGATGACGGCCGCGATGCCTTCGCGCAGGAGCGCGTGATCGTCCGCACTGAGCACGCGAATCGGTTGCTGGTCGCTCGTGAATGTCATCCGCGAGTGAAGGCGGCGCGCCCGGGGACGCGCAATTCGATCTCGGTGCCCGCAGCCGCGCGGCTGCGGATCGTGAGGCTCCCGCCGATGCGCGCGGCGCGCTCCTTCATGCCGGCGATGCCCCAGTGGCCGGTGGTTCCCGTGCGCGCGATCTGCGGATCGATGCCCCGGCCGTCGTCTCGCACGAACAGCCGCAGCTCGCTCCGGGCGTATTCGATTTCGATCTCGACCGCCGTGGCGCCCGAATGGCGGAACGCGTTCACCAGTCCCTCGCGGCCGATCCGGTAGACGTCGTCTCTCACGGCGGGATTGAGCAGCCGGCGCTTGCCTTCCACGATGACACGATACGCCGTCGTCTGACCGGCCGCCAGCTCGCTCTGGATGCCGGAGAACGCGTCCTCGAGATCGTGAGCCTCGCCGCCCGAGCGAAGGCCGCGGACGGCGTTGCGCCCTTCCTCGATCACGCGGCTCATCAGATCGAGCACGCGGGTGAACGCGGGTTTCGCCGGCGAGTCCTCCGGCAGCCGATCCACGGCGACGTGCATCTGCATCGACGCGCTGACGAACCCCTGCAGCAGCGTGTCGTGCAGCTCCTGGGCGATGCGGGTCCGCTCCGCGAGACGCTCTTCGAACCTGACGTTGAGCTGGTGCGACAGCTGACGCAAGCGGAGACGATACAGTCCAACGGCGGCCGCGAGGCCGATCACGACCGCCGCCGCCTGGACCCAACGGATCTGCCAGAGCATCGGCCGGATCTCGAACGCCAGCGACGCCTCCGATCCGTTCCACAGACCGTCGCCGTTCGACGCGATGACGCGGAAGCGATACTGGCCGTAGCCCAGATTCGTATGCACGGTCTGCCGATCGGCCGTGGGCTCGCTCCAGTCGTGATCGAACCCGTCGAGCCGATAGCGGTAGCGCACCCGCTCCGGCACCGAGAGGCTGAGGCCCGTGTAGACGAACGCGATTCGCCGGCGGCCGGCCGGAATCGCGATCGCGCCGTTGAGATCGACCGGCCCGCCGTCGGCCGACATCGACTCGACGTGCGTGAGCGCCGGCAGGGTCTGCGCGTCCGCGTGCGCGGGATCGGCCACGGAGATCCCGCGGCTCAGCGCGAGCCAGACGCGGCCGCGCGAGTCGGTGACCAGCGTCCGGTGGCGCTTCATCGAGTCGACCGCGAGCAGGCCGTCGGCCACGCCATACTCGCGCACCTGGCGCTCGGCCACTTCACAGCGGAGCAGCGGATCGCGATCGACACGAAACACGCGATCGATCGTGTTCAGCCACAGCGATCCCGACTGGTCCATGGCCAGACCGAAGATCGACGCGCGCAAGGCCGCGGGCATTCCTCGGCACGTGCGCAACTGACCGTCCTGCACGAACGCCAGTCCGTCTGTCGTGCCGGCCCAGAGGATGCCGCGCGGACCCACGAAGACCGTGTTGACGTCGTTCGACGGCAATCCATCGCGCGTCGTGTAGGTGCGCCAGCTGCCCCGCGAGAATGCGCTGAGCCCGCCTGGTGTTCCGAACCAGATCGTTCCGTCGAGGCCTTCGGCGATCGACGTGATGGTATTGGAGGCCAGGCCGCTCGCGGTGGTGAAGGTCGTGACGGCCCCGTTCACGATCCGGCTCGCGCCCGCGCTCAGCGTGCCCGCCCAGAGCGCGCCGTCGCGCGCGAGCGCGACCGCGTATACACTGTTCTGCGGAAGCCCTTCGGCTTCGGTGAGACGCATGGCCGACCATCCGGCTGCCGAACGGCGCAGGACGCGTGACGCCGCCGCGCTGTCTTCCGACCCACACGTCGTCGCCCGCGCCGTCGATCGAGTACACGACGTCGCGATCGAGGCCCGCTTCGTGACGCGGCCGACCACGCCGTCCTCGATCCAGAACAGGCCGCCGCTCGTCGGCGCAAACCACGCGCGTCCTCGATCGTCGACATACACGGGTCCGACGGCCGACGACGGAAGGCCCTGCGCCGTCGAGAACGAGGTGAACACGGGATCGCGCCACCGCTCGATGCCGCGATCGGTCCCGACCCAGATGTTGCCGTCCCGATCCTCGAAGACCGACGACACGTTCGGGCCTGGCGCGCTCTTCGACTCCCAGCGGTTCGCGCGTCCCCGATCGTCCACGCGCACGAGTCCGTCCGATCCGGCCGCGATCCAGACGTTGCCCGCGCGATCGCGAATCATCGCGAGCGCCTGAAGATTCGTCAGCTCGCCCGGAATGCCCGACCGGCTGATCTCCGTTCCCGTCCATCGCACGACGCCCTTGTCGGTGCCGATCCACACGTTGCGATCGTCCATCGCGAGCAGGCAGTTCACTTTCAGGTCCGGGAACCCGTCCGTGAATCGCGTGACGTGGGTGCCCTGGACGCGAAGCGCGCCGGCGCCTCGCGTGCCGAGCCAGAAGTCGCCGTTCGGTGATTGCAGCCATCGAAATGACGAACGACGATCCCGGCAGCGCCTTCGTGTCCACGATGGCGTCGACACGTCCGTTGCGCGAGATCATCGCGCCGCGGCCGAGGTGGCCGCGAGGATCGAGTTGTCGCGCCCTCGCTCCATCGCGGTGACGACCGATTCCGGGTCTCCGAGCGCCGGTCAGAATGTTCTCGAAGGCCTCGTGCTGATATCGAAGCAGCGCGATGCCGCGCAGCCGCGCCCACACCGATCCGTCGGGCGCGGCGACGACGCCGAGGACGGCCGGGGCGGTGTTCGGCGTGCCTTTCGGCTCGAGCAGCCGGAACGTCAGGCCGTCGAAGCGGACGAGACCTTTCTCCGCGCCGATCCAGAGATAGCCGTCCGTCGTCTGCGTGACGGCATGCACGGGCCCGCCGGGAAAGCCGCGATCGCTCGTCCACTCGTCGCGCACGATGTCGCGACATCGCGCGCTGCGCGTGCACGCTGCCGCTCGCGGCGGCGATGAAACACAGCGTCGCCGTCGCGGCCGCTCTACGGGACGTAGAGGAATCGCTCAATGACGACCTCGACGTCCTTCTGCGGAGGCGCGGGCGCGTAGCGGAAGTAAGTACAGATTCATCCGAACGCGTTCACCGCCCGGTGTCGGGATGCCGGATGTGAATTCATGGCCGGCCACCTGCGCGCCTTCGGTGGCGCGCGCGCCGCGGACGGTTCTGAACAGGACACGTCCCGGTTCCCATCGGAACGAATGCGTCAGCGTCCCCGGACGGCGCCGAGAAGCGCGCGACGTTCGCGGGCACGTAGAAGGGCTGCACCACGTACTGCGCGTTGGGGATTCTTCGGGTCGCCCCAGCGGCTGATCTCGACGTCCAGCTCACGGTGATTCTGATCGACGCCTTCCGTGTCCCACGTCAGCAGGCCGAGCGCCGCCGACGGATCGAGACCCGAGACATCGCGGACGGTGAAGCTGTAGGTGCCGTGGCCGAGCCTCTCGTCTGAGGATCACTTCCGGCGCTGGTCCAGCGGCCGTCGCGCTTCGCGAGCTTGAGGTGCAGCAGTCCTTCCGCATCGGTCCACGCATTGTCCGGATCGTAGTCGTTCGGGCCGCCGCGGTCGCTCGGGATACTGCGAACATCCCATTCATACCCGCTGAACGTCAGCACCTTGGACGCTCGCGCTTGGAAGTTCTCCCGTGCCGTTGACGGTGGCGATCGCCACCACGCCGTCCCGATCGGCGGCAGGGCGTCCCTCGTATTCGCGGGTCGATAGCCGTCATCCACGAGCAGCGCCGCGTATTCCATGCCGAGATGGATCGTGTTCTCCACGTCCCATCCGGCCGGACGGTCGTGAACGGCTCCGACGTCAGCGGCTGCACCCACCAGACGCCGCTCTTTGTGTAGATCACGATCCGCTGACCGGGACGGATGCCGGTGGCGCGGCCGCCGATCGGCGCCACGCGTTCGGATCCGCCCACCGCCGCCGGAGGAATCGTCGTGAACTGAACCGACGGCTCGTCCCTCGGGCTTTCGCGGCCGCATCCCGTAACGGGAATGCAACTCAGCCCTAGCAAGGCCGGCAAGAGAACATCGGAAAACGACGCGCATGCGTGACGGAAGAATACCCCGTTCGAGTGATCGATTCGTCAACGCATTCGGGAAGGGAGTCAATTACCCGTTGTCGTGATGCCGGAACCCGCGTCGCTCGCATATGTTTCTCCGTCAGCAGCGGCGGAAGGCAAGGAGAACGACATGACTACGCTCACGACCAAGCCAATCGTATTCGTCGTCGACGACGACATCACCGTGCGGGAATCGCTGAAGGCGCTGATCGAGGCGTCAGGCTGGCGAGGCCGAGACGTTCGCGTCGGCGAAGGCGTTTCTCGCTCGTCCGCGACCCGTGGTTCCGAGCTGCCTGGTGCTGGACGTGTTCCTGCCCGACTTCAGCGGTCTGGATCTGCAGAAGCGCGTCGCCGTCGATCGGCCCGACATGCCGGTCATCTTCATCACCGGATGCGGCGACGTCTCCATGAGCGTCAGGCGATGAAGGCGGGCGCCATCGAGTTCCTGACGAAACCTTTCCGCAACGACGTGCTGATGGACGCCGTCCGGCAGGCGCTCGAGCGCAGCCGCCGCGCACTGGAGCACGACGCGTACAGTGAAGGCGCTTCACGAGAGCTACGCGTCGCTGACGGCGCGCGAGCGTGAAGTGATGGTGCTCGTGGTGTCCGGTCTTCTCAACAAGCAGGTGGGAGGCGAGCTCGGGATCAGCGAGATTACGGTGAAGGCGCACCGCGGCCAGGTCATGCGGAAGATGAAGGCCGACTCGCTGCCCGCGCTCGTCGAACATGGTCGCCTGGCTGGGCCTCGGCCCACGCTTCCCGGCTCTGTCGCCGGCATCATGACGTGCACTGAGGATGAGCTCTGCCGATACCAGAAGTCAATGGACGATTGCGCTTTAAGGGGAGCATTCTTTGGCATAGTCGCGTCCTCCGGGCGGGAATCCTCCGTCGTCGGCGCAATTGCGGTGACGAAATTCTGTGCCGAGGCTGTCCACATGGCAGCGCGCGCAGGAGCATCACGATCATGACGACAAAGCGCACCCAATTGCCGGCAAGTTCGTCACGTGAGGCGCTGGGGTGCCGGGCTCGCCATGCTTCTGCTGCTGAATCTTGCCGGCTGCAGCAAGGGCACAGCGCGCCCGCCGCTCCGCCAGCGGTGGTGGAGGTTGCCGATGTCGTGCAGCAGGACACGCCCGATTTACAGCGAATGGATGCGCCATCCTCGACGGGTACGTGAACGCCCAGATCCAGCCGCACGTGTCCGGCTACATCATCCGGCAGAACTACAAGGAGGGATCCGCTCGTGAAGAAGGGGCGATGTCCTCTTCGAGATCGATCCCCGGCCGTTCAAGGCGGCACTCGATCAGGCGAAGGCGCAGCTCGCGCAGGCCGAGGCGCAGCTGGGCAAGGCCAGCGCTCGACGTCGAGCGAGACACGCCGTTGGCGAAGGCGCAGGCCATCGCCCGCAGAGCCAGCTCGACACGGAGATTCAGGCGCAAGCTCGCTGCGCAGGCACTGGTTCTAGCCGCGAAAGCGAACGTCGAGCAGGCTCAGCTCAACATCGAGTGGACCAGAGGTCACGTCTCTGATCAGCGGGATCGCCGGCATCGCGCCAGGTGCAGATCGGAAACCTGGTTGGACCGACCTCGGTACTGACGTCGGTGTCGCAAGTGGATCCGATCAAGGCCTACTTCACGGTGAGCGAGCAGGAGTTCACGGATTTCCATCGCCGGTTTCCGACCGCAGGCGAGCGTCGAGGAACAGCGCAGAGCGCATACCTCTGCAGTTGATCCTCGCCGACGGCACGCGTCTATGAGCGGACTGGCACGATCTTCTTTGCCGACCGTGAAGTCAATCCCGCGACCGGCGCCATACGAATCGCTGGCGTTTTCCCGAATCCCAACAATCTTCTTCGACCAGGCGGATACGGACGCGTTCGCGCGTCGGTGAGGACACAGAACGGTGCCCTGCTGGTTCCCAACGAGCCGTCATCTGAGCTCCAGGGCAGCCATCAGGTCGCCGTGGTTAGGAAGCGACGACAAGGTGAGTATCCGCCCGGTCACGGTGGGAGAGCGAGTCGGCGAACTTGTGGATCGTCACCGACGGATTGAAAGCCGGTGAACGCGTCGTTGTCGAAGGGCTGCATGAAGGTGCGCGACGGCGCGACGGTCAAAGCGGTCCCCAGCCTCTGCCAAGGCGGGAGGCTAGCGATGTCGAAGTTCTTCATCAATCGCCCGATCGTCGCCATCGTGATCTCGATTCTGACGGTGATCGTCGGCGCGATCACCATCGTCAGCCTTCCGGTCTCGCAGTTTCCGTCGATCGCGCCGCCGGAAGTGCAGGTGCAGACCACCTACGTCGGCGCCGATGCGCAAACGGTCGAGCAGTCTGTTGCCACGCCGATCGAGCAGCAGATGAGCGGCGTCGACAACCTGAACTACATGTATTCGGTGAACTCGTCGACAGGCGACATGCGGCTGATTGTCGACTTCGACGTGAAAACCGACACGAATACGGATCTGATCCTCACGCAAATCCGCGAGACGCAAGCCGCTTCGCAGCTTCCGGCGACGTCAACGAACTTCGGCGTCACGGTGCAGAAGACGCTCACCGCGCCGCTGATGCTGATCAGCCTGTATTCGCCGACGGGCGTCTACGACTCGAAGTTCCTGGCCAACTACGCGTACATCAACCTCTACGATCAATTGAGCCGCGTCCAGGGCATCGGCAGCGTGCAGGTGTTCGGCGCTGGCAGGTACGCCATGCGGCTCTGGGTCAAACCCGATCAACTGGCGAAGCTCTCGATCACCGTACCCGGAGATCGTCACAGCCATCCAGTCGCAGAACACGGTGAACCCTGCCGGCCAGATCGGCGGCGAGCCGGCGTCCAGGGACAGGAGTTCACCTACTCGGTCCGCGCACAGGGCCGGCTGACCACGCCCGAAGAATTCGCAGCAGATTGTCGTGCGCGCCACGCCGGATGGCGGCATCGTTCGCGTCAAGGACGTCGCCCGCGTTGAGATGGGCGCGCAGGACTACACCGTCATCGAGCCACCTGAATGGCAAGCCGAGCGCCCTCGTCGCCGTCTATCAGCTGCCTGGTTCGAATGCCGTGCAGGCGGCCGAAGGGGTCAAGAACCTGCTCGCGGAGCAGAAGCGTCGCCTGCCACAAGGCGTCGATTACGCCGTCACGCTGGATACGACGCGCGCCGTATCGGAAGGCATCAAGGAAATCATCGAGACGCTGCTGATCGCCATCTTGCTGGTGATCGTCGTGGTCTACGTCTTCCTGCAAGGCTGGCGCGCGACCTGATTCCGCTCCTGGCGGTGCCGGTGTCCCTCGTCGGGACCTTTGTTCTCTTTCCGGTGTTCGGCTTTTCCGTCAACACGCTGTCGCTGTTCGGCCTGGTGTCTGGCGATCGGGCTCGTGGTGGACGATGCCATCGTCGTCGTCGAGGCGGTCGAGCACCACATCGACGAAGGGCATGTCGCCGAAGGACGCGACCTTCAAGGCGATGGAGGAAATCTCAGGGCCGGTCGTCGGCATCGCCCTGGTGCTGTCTGCCGTCTTCATTCCGACCGCGTTCATCCCGGGATCACCGGGCGGCTGTACCAGCAGTTCGCGGTCACGATTGCGATCTCCGTTCTGATTTCTGCCTTCAACGCCCTTACGTTGAGTCCCGCCTTGTCGGCGCTGCTTGCTGCGGCCTCGCAAGAAGAGCGGCGGCCTGCTGCGCAGGTTCTTCGATGGTTTCAACCGCGTCTTCGCCAGGGCAACTGCCGGCTACCTGCGCCTGACCGGTGCGCTCATCCGCAAGAGTGCGATTGCCTTTGTCGTGCTCATCGCGTGTGGATCTCCTTGCGGGCTTCTTCGGCATCGAAGCTGCCCTCCAGCTTCCTGCCGGACGAAGACCAGGGCTACATGTTCATGAACCTGCAGCTTCCCAACGCCTCGTCACTGCAACGGACCGAAGCTGCCGCGCGTCGAGATCGAAGACCTTCTGGCCAAGACTCCCGGAGTCGAATCGACCGCCAGCGTCATCGGATTCAGCCTGCTCAGCCTGACGCGTTCGAGCTACAACGCGTTCTTCTTCGTCACGTTGAAGGAGTGGAAGGACCGACAGAAACGGGAAGAACAGTATCAGTTCATCCGCCAGGACATCAACCGGAAGTTTGCCGGTCTGGCTCAGGGAATTGCGTTCTCGTTCTCGCCGCCGGCCATTCCCGGCGTGGGAACCTCCGGCGGCTTCACGTTCGTTCTCGAGGACCGTTCGGGAAGAGACGTGCCGTTTCTCGCCGGCAACGTCGACAAGTTCCTTGCGGCCGCGCGGCAAGCGTCCGGAACTCGCGCACAGTCAACACCACGTTCCTGCCCAACGTGCCGCAGCGCTTCATCGCCGTCGACCGCGACAAGGCGATCAAGCAGGGCGTCGATATCAAGGACGTCTATCAGGACCATCCAGGCGTTCATGGGAGGCTCGTTCATCAACTACTTCAACCGCTTTGGCCGTCAATGGCAGGTGTATGTCGAGGCAGAGAGTGCCTACCGCGATCGCGCCGAAAACGTCGGGGAGTTCTACGTTCGGAACAACAAGGGCGACATGGTGCCGCTCTCCGCGCTGACGCGGTTCGAATCGCGCAGCGGCCCCGAATTCACCATGCGCTACAACCTGTACCGCTCGGCGCAGATCATTGGACTCGGCTGCGCCCGGGTACAGCTCGGCGCAGGCCATGACCGCTCTGGAGAGTGTGTTTGCCGAGACGATGCCGCCGGAGATGGGATTCGACTACCTGGGTATTTCGTTTCAGGAGAAGCTGGCCCAGCAAGGCGTGCCGCCGGCGGCGATTTTTGGATTCTCCTTGCTCGTCGTCTTCCTGATTCTCGCGGCGCTGTACGAAAGCTGGTCGCTGCCGTTCAGCATTCTGCTGAGCACGCCGGTCGCGGTATTCGGCGCCTTCGCCGCCGCTCTGGCTGCGCCGTGTCGTGCTCGGCACGCTATCTGCCCCTTACCTGGTGCAGATCGAAACCGACGTCTATTCGCAGATTGGTCTGGTCATGCTCATCGGCCTGGCGCGCAAAGAACGCCATCCTGATCGTCGAGTTTGCCAAGGACCGCTACGAGAGCGGCAAGCCGCTGGTCGACGCCGCGCTGGAGGGCGCGGAAACCCGCTTGCGCCCAATCCTGATGACGTCGTTCGCATTCGTCCTGGGGTGCGTGCCGCTGTGGACGGCGTCGCGGCGCCGGTTCGGTGTGCGCGGCAGATCATGGGCACCACGGTCATCGGAGGCATGCTGGCCGCCACCTGCATCGCCATCTTTATTGTGCCCGTGCTATTCGTCACCGTTGAAAAGCTTGCGACCAAGGGCAAAGGCATCACCGCCGTGACTCTCGTTCCTCCTCTGCATGGGGCCCACGGAGACGACTGACATGCAGGCAAGAACGCTCGACGTTGCTGCGTGCGAGCTGTGCCATTGTCGCCTGGGGCTGCACCGTTGGTCCCGATTACAAGAGGCCCGCGGTGCAACGTCGCCGGACGCCTACCGCGCGTTGCCCGCAGACCAGGCTGACAGCACGGATCGCGCTTCATTTGGCGATCAGAAATGGTGGGAGGCGCTTCCAGGACGAAACGCTGCAACTGCTGATTCGGACTGCCCTGGAGCAGAACTACGATGTGCGCATCGCGGCCGCCCCGGATCCTGCAGGCGGGTGCGCAGCTTGGCATCACGCGCGCCGATCAGTTTCCCACCGTCACGGCAGGCGCCGCCGCTCTGAACGAACGTATTCCCAGGACGCTGGCCCAGCCGGCGGTGAATACCAGCGCGAGCCAGGGTGAGCCTGTCGGTTGCCTGGGAGCTCGATTTCTGGGGAAAGTTTCGACGGGCGACCGAGTCGGCGCGCGCCAATTTGCTGGCAACAATGAGTGGGCGCGTCAGGCGGTGATCAGCACCCTGGTGAGCGACGTCGCGTCCGCGTGACTTCAGCTGCGAGAGCTGGATCTCGAGCTCGAGATCTCGCGCCAGACGCTTGCGTCGCGCCAGGAGCTCGCTGCGCCTGACTCAACTGCTTGCCGACAGCGGCGCCACCTCGCTCCTCGATGTCCGGGCAGGCCGAACAACTGGTGTTCGGCGCCGGGGCGGCCGATTCCTGAACTCGAGGAGCGCATCGAGCAGCAGGAGAATTTCATCAGCACGCTGCTGGGAAACAATCCGCAGCCCGTGCCGCGCCGGACGCAGCCTGACCGAGCAGCCGCACGCGCACGGAGGTCCCGGCCGGATTGCCGTCTGCGCTGCTACGAACAGACGGCCAGACATCCGCCAGACCGAACAGGGAGCTCGGTGGCCTTCGATGCGGCCATCGGGTCGCCGAAAGCCGATTATTTCCCCAGATTTCGTTGACGGGGATTGGCGGCTTTCAGGCTCCGCCCTCACGAGCCTGTTCAGCGGACCCGCTGGACTATGGATCATTGGGCGCGCATGCGGCACAACCCGTTTTCGAAGGCTGGGGACTCCGCAATCGCGTCGAGGTTCGCGGAAGCGCAACAGCAGGAAGCCACGCTCGTCTATCAGAGGACCCCGTCCAGCAAGCCTTCCGCGAGGTCTCGGATGCGCTCATCGCCCATCGCAAGAGCCAAGAGTCCAGACTGCAGCAGGAGCAGCTGCGCGCGCAGCGAGGATGCGACGCGACTCTCCAACATGCGCTATAAGGGCGGCGCCACCAGCTACCTGGAAGTAGCTCGACAGTGACACGCGGCGGTTCGTGGCGCAACTCAACCTCGCACAGAGGCGCGGCTCAACGAGTTGCAATCCATGGTGAGGATTTACCGCGCCGCTGGGAGGCGGTTGGCAATAGGCACCGTGCAAAGCATCAGCGCGCATCCAGCCCCGACGCTGCTCGGTGAGGAGTCGAACAATTGTCCCCAACGCACGGCACCGACCGGAGGTTGTGCGTCTCGAACGGCATTGCCAAGTATCGTTGCCTTGGGCCAAATCAAGGCTTCAGAGCCGCCATGGTGACGATGGCGGGCCGCGACACGCGAAGCACTCACTGGAGCGACCACTCGAGGAGATCGATCGCGATCGCCGGCGCTATCTCGCCAGACTGGCGGCGACGATCGCGGGCGCCAGCCTCGGCGTGTTCGCTATTTCCCGGGTGATTGACGGGGCAGTCGCGCGAGTTTTCCGGCCTCGACCGCGCGACGGAGTGGCTCAATTCGTCCCGCTGACAGCGGCGAGCCTGGCCGGCAAAGTGGTGCTGGTCGATTTCTGGACCTATACACTGCATCAACTGGTTGCGCACGCTTCCATATGTCCGCGCGTGGGCACAGAAATACCGGGACCACCTCGTCGTGATCGGCGTGCACACGCTGGGTTGCCCTTGAACAGGACGTCAATAACGTCCCGTCGCGCGGTCCGTGAGATGGGGATCGAGTATCCAGTCGCGGTCGACAACGAGTACGCCGTCTGGCGCGCGCTCCCGCAATCAATGCTGGCCAGCTCTGTTCTTCGTCGATGCGCGGGGACGCGTTCGCGATCACCACTTCGGCGAGGGGAAATACGAGCAGTCAGAGCGGAAAGATGCAAAAACTGCTCTCGCCGAAGCGGGTGGCGCCGAACCTGGGACTGAGCTGGTGTCAGTCGCTGGCCGCCGGAGTAGAGGCACCCGCCGACTGGGGCAACCTGCGGTCTCCGGAGAATTACCTGGGCTTCGTGCGGGCGGCGGGCTTCGGCGTCGCCCGGCGGAGCGCAGCTGGATCGGCCGCAGGTGTGCGCGGCTCCGACGCGATTGTCGCTCAATCAATGGGCACTCATCGGGGAGTGGACGGTCGCCCGCGGCCTGGTTTCGCCGCATGCTCCGAACGGACGGCTCCGATGCCGCTTCCACGCGCGCGACGTGCATCTCGTCATGGGCGCCGCAGGGCAAGACGTGCCCGTTCGTTTTCGCATTTCGCTCGATGGGCGGCCTCCGGGCGAGGCCACGGTCTGGACGCAGACGCCAGCGGTAGTGGAGTGGTGATGGAACCGCGGCTGTATCAGCTGATCCGGCAGACGACGCCGATCGTTGACCGGCAGTTCGAAATCGAGTTCCTCGAAGCTGGCGTCGAGGCGTTCTCGTTCACGTTCGGTTGATGGGACGTCGGACACGTCCTCGTCGAGGGTCACGCGGGAACTCATGCAAGATCCTCGTCGATCGTGTAGATGGGGCCCTCGGGGCGCCGATCGCCGCTCGACACGGCGAGGAGGCGATTCAAGAACGCGTACTTCGGGTGCCCGGTCTCGAAGCGGGGCGTGGTCCGGAAGTAGTAGGTCGAGGGGTCGACCCGCTCGCCGCGCGCGAGCGCCGCGATCACGTCCGGCGGCCCGTGACGAAGCCCGAACGACGCCATGTGGATGAGGGCGCCGTCGTCGGTCTCGAGCGTGATGCGCAGGTCGAGCTCGAGGACGCCGTCGCCTCGCAGGAGCGTCCAATCGCCGCCGCCAGGCGGCACCTTGCCGCGAAGCCGAGGGCCCTCGAAGCTGGCCGCTCGCGATCGGTGCCGTGACGCGAGTGCCGTGAGGGCACTGCGCCGATCTTCTGTGCGCCGACGACCGCGACCTGCAACGTCATCAACAAACGTGAATCCATGCTCCCACCTTCGTCGAACCTGCGACGCTGTCCAGTATTCGGCTGCCGAACGATGGCGTCGCGTTTTCGGCGATGCGAGTCACCGGAACCATGTCCGCCTTCATCCACGCGACTTGCTCCATGTGGAGCGCGCCGTCCTTGGCCGCCTCCTCGGGAGTCTTTCCTGCTCGCGCGCGACGATGTAGGCGGCGTACCAGTCCGACCAGTGGTGCTTCGGGGCGGTCGGTTCATGCTCGCCATGGTGCTGCTCTGCCTCTCGCAGCAGCTCTGGTCAGATCTCGGGACGTCGAGGTTGCTCGAGTCCTCGTCCGGGCAGCCGCGTCTTGATCTCCTGGAGCAGCCAGCTGTTGCCGTCCGGATCGCTGAACGTGGCAAACGTTGCGTAGGAGTCACCGTTCGGGGTCAGGGCCCGGCACGCGTGCTCCGCCGAAGCCGGTGAAATGGAACGCCTCACTCACGTCGGCGCCGCGGCTGATGAGCTCTCTCGGCGTGCCGCTTCGATGTCGGACACCACGAGATACAGGTTCTTGACTGAGCCCGGCACTGCCTTGGTCGACTCCTTTGCCGAAGTGGATGGAGCACGGTGAGCCGGGCGGTGTCATCTGCACCACCCGCCAGCTATCACCGGCGGCGAAATCGGCGTCGAGCCGCCACCCCAGGCTCTCGTAGAAGCGCTTGGCGCGATCGACGTCGGACAACCGGAATGACGACGACCTCGGAGCTTCAGATCGACCGTCGCAGTGGGTCGGGACTCGGGTGACCGGGTTCTTTGCTCATCTGTGTACTGCTCATTGTGACCTCCGTGAGTTGACAAGGATGCCCGCCCAAAGCCGAATCGTCAATCAGACGTTGGTATCGGTTTCGGCGATCGATACTTTTGTCTGATAGATCCTCACGGCCCGCGTCTGGTTCCATGTGTTCCAGGAGGAGGGCAGCGTGATCCCGTCACTGCCCGGGTTGGCTTTTCGGGAAAGCCCACACTACGACCACAGTCCGCCTATCGCTGGAGCATCTGCGATGAGAGTCACCCCTGCCGTTCTTGTGCCTCGGTGTCGTCGCCGCTTCCGTGCCTCGCCAGCGCCGCGACCAACCTCCCTGCGCTGAAGGCCGGAGCGCTGGGTGAATACGGGGCCACTCACCGCCGAGACGTTGCGCGGGAAGGTCGTGCTCGTCGACTTCTGGGAGTACACGTGCGTCAACTGGATTCGCACTGCGCCCTACGTCAAGGCATGGAATCGCGACTACGCGTCGCTCGGTCTGGTCGTCATCGGCGTCCACGCGCCGGAGTTCGAGTTCGGCAAGCGCGCCGAGAACATCGACCGCGGGATTCGTGACCATGGATTGACCTATCCAATCGCCATCGACAATGACTTTGTCCATCTGGCGCGCCCTTGGAAATGACGCGTGGCCGGCTAGAAGTACCTCTTCGACGATCGTGGGCGACTGGTGAAGCGATGGGTAGGAGAGGGCAGCTACGACGAAATCGAGCGTGAGATCCGGCGACTTATTGGTCGCGGCACAACCCGCGGACCAGTTGCCGGCAGTCAGTCAACGAGGCGTCGAGGTTTGCGCAGACCGGTCAACCTTCTTACGCCGGCATCACGAACGAGACCTACATCGGCGCAGAGCGGCGCGAGCCTGGCGCGGTCACGCTCGAAGGGTGATTGGCACACCGACCGCCAATACGTCGAACTCCGGAAGGGCACTGGCGAGATCGACCTTCCGTTCACGGCCGGCGAGGTGAACCTGGTTATGCAACCGGGCTCATCGGGAACGTGCGGCCGTAACAGTGCTGTACTCGATGGAAAGCCGGTTGGCGACGCGCGTGGAATGGACGTCGGCGCAGACGGAGTGGCGCGCTTCGATCGGTCCGGAATGATTCGCCTGGTCGCCGGCGCGCACGCGAAGCGCCGGCACGTGCTGACGCTTGTCCTCGAGCGACGCGGGACTACGCGCGGTATGTGTTCACCTTCGGCCCTTGTTGAATCCAAATCGTGCGGTGGTGGCGCCGACCACTCGAGTGGTTGGCTTCGACCTGGACTCTGCGCGGTGGCGCACTGGCCGATCCCTTTGCTGTAACCAGCCGCGCCCAGCACTGGCCTCTTTGCGGCTACGTGGTGTCCGAGAACCCTCCGGGAGTCGCATTCGAGACCGGCTGGATCGGCTTCTTCGCAATCGCGTCGTGCATCGTGTCAGTCGACGGCGTCTCACGCGAACGTCGATTCGGACGCTCATATTCGAGAACAACGTCGATCTCTCGTGGCCACGGCTCGTTCCCGGATACGACGTACCCGCGAGGTGCAGTCACGGATGCGCGAACGCGCGTCACGCCAGAAGCGAACGTCACACCGGAACGATCCGTCGCGCGCCGTCATCCGCTTCGAGCCGCCATTCACCGGCCAAATCCACCACGGTGATATGCAGCGAGGCCACCAGCGCGCCGTGGCCGTCGACGGCGACGAACACGATGTTGCCGCCAACCAGTGCCGTCGGACCGGTCGAGACCACGACCAGACAGGAGAGAGAGCGTAAGCAGCGCCGGCGATTGGAACGCAGCACCGCCACGGGGCGGAAGTGCCTACGGCCCACTTCGGCATGGTTCACTGTGCTCCTCGTCGGCCGCGAACGCAATGGATCGCCACGACGCGCTCTGCGCCCCTGGCACGGACGACTTCGGGGAACGAGAAGAGTCCGTGTGCGTCCGCGTTCTTTCGTGGCTGTTGATGCCGCCCGCGAGTATTATCGCCGCTGTCGGGCACGACATGCCGGAGGAGGTCTTGGCGCCATGCGAATCGACAACCGGCGTCAGTTCATCGGACAGTGCGCCACCATTAGTGAAAACATCGGCCGTGTCGGCCATGATCGGTCGCATGCCGGCCGCCACCTCCTGCCCGACCAGCCGCAGCTCAACTGGGCCGGCAACTATCAGTAGCAGCACAACAGCGCATTACTTCTGGCGACCTCGCTGGCGGAGGTCCAGGAGTTCGTCAGAAGACATGAGCGGCTCAAGTGTTCTCGGCACCCGCCACTGCTTCAACGGGATTGCTGACAGCGCCGACAATTTACTGTCGCTTCGCGAGATGAAGCAGGTCGTGGAACCTCGATCGCGCGGCCCGGACGGTCACGGTCGAGTCGGGAATGAGCTGAGCGGGCAGTTGTGCCCATTTCTCGATCAGCAGGATTCGCGCTCCACAACCTGGCCTCACTGCCGCATATCTCAATCGCCGGCGCCTGCGCCACCGGAACGCATGGCTCCGGCCCGAAGAACGGGAACCTCTCGACGGCGGTTTTGGCACTGGAGATCGTGACTGCCAGCGGCGAAGTCCTGCCCATCACGCGCAACAGGGATCCCGGAATGTTTCAGGCCGCTGTCGTCAACCTTGGAGCCATCGGCGTGGTCACGAAGGTCACCGCTGGATCTCCAGCCGGCGTTCACGATGCGGCAGGACGTATATCTGGACCTGCCGATGTCGCAGGTCAGAGAGCATTTCGAGGACATCATCTCCGCTGGCTATAGCGTGAGCCTGTTCACCGATTGGCAGAAGGGACGGATCAACGAAGTCTGGGTGAAGCGCCGCGTCGAGAAGGATGCGACCCCGCCATCTCGAAGGATTTCTACGGCGCACGCCCTGCGACTGCATGAACGTCCACCCGATCGTCGAGCTCTCGGCTGAGAATTCGTGCCGAGCAGATGGGCGTCGCCGGGCCGTGGTGCGAGCGGCTGCCTCACTTCCGAATGGGCTTCACTCCCAGCAGCGGCAAGGAACTGCAGTCGGAGTATTTCGTGCCGACGGAGGAATGCCGTCGAGGCGATCGCCGCCGTCAGAGCGCCTACGCGATCGCGTCAGCCCGCACCTGATGATCCACGGAACTCCGCACCATCGAGGGCGACGAGCTATGGATGAGCCCGTGCTACAAGCAGCCCAGCCTCGCGATTCACTTCACCTGGAAGCAGGATTGGCAGCCAGTGAGGAACGTGCTGCCGATGATCGAACGGGAGTTGGCCCCATTCGACGTGAGGCCACACTGGGGCAAGCTCTTCATCATTCCGTCAGCGCAGCTCCAGGAACGCTATGAGAAGTGCGCTGAGTTCAAGCGGTTTCGTCGCTCAGCTACGACCCGCGCGGCAAGTTTCGCAACGAATTCCTGACGGCGAATCTGTATGGCTGAAATCAGCTTCCTCAGGCTGCAGCCCGGACGGTCTTACCGTGAACGGCTCTTTCGCGATGCGGCCCTCGGTTCGGGCCGCGCCGATCGGCAAGCCGGTCATTCGCGGCCCGCCCATCCGCGCGCAGGCGGGCTGCGGCGCGCTGCATCGTGAACGCCAGCCAGCCATACGCCACCACCCAGGCGTCGCGCACCTCGGACGTGAATGCGTGCTTCAGCCCTTTTCGAGCGTCCACAAGAGGCGCCTCGCCCGCGATCGCATAGTGCTCGTCTCGTCGTCCGTAACCGACGCATGACGCTGCCCCAGCGCCTCCACGGCGCCGCGAAGTTGCGAAGGGCGATCGATCTGCTTGACGACGACGCTGAGCGTCTGCGCGAGCAGGCGCGCCTGTTCTCGACGCGAGAGGTGAAACATGCGCCGCAGGGACGGATCGATCTCGAAGAGCCGTTTGTAGAACGAGATCGCCACGTCGTCGATGATGGGTTGAATCAACCGAAAGCTTTGCTGCACCAGCGTTCGATCTGCCGTAACGTCATGATCCAATACCGCCTTTCATCCGGCACGGGCGCAGGATGACGGCGCAATCGATCATTCTGGTGTCGCAGCACCCTCTTGCATGACGGCGGCAACGGCGGCAAGGGCCAGGCGCCAGGCCTCGCGGGTGCGGGCGTCGAAATCCGCGCCCAGCGCCTGACCAAACGCCCAGAGCAGAGCGGTGATCAAGGTGTCGTAGTCGGCCGGCAGGACGCCGTAGCTGGCGTGGAGCCGTCCGAGCCGGGCCAGGCGGGGCCGCAAGGACTCGAAGCGGTCGAGCGAGCTTGCGACCGCGTCGAGCGTGTCCATCCAGCTTGCCGCCCTGCGCGCGCGAGGTCGTTGTCGGAACAGACGGCGGGCTGAGGGATCCAGCTCGAAGAGCTTGCCGACCGGAGCAGCGTCACTGGATCGGCTTCCTCGGCTCAGTCGGTCCAGGCTTCTGTCCGACCAGCTCGCGCTGGTCGGGAGTCATCATCAATTCCTCGGGCGAAATTCGGTCGGCCGATCTGATCACCGCCGCTCGATTCGAGTGAGCGCTTCCTCGACCTCGCGCATCTCGCGCCGGTCTGGCGCCTCGAGGGCGCTATCGGACTGAGCCGCGTGCCACGCGTCGGCAGCTTTGCGCAGCCGAGGACAGAGCGTCCTCCCGGTCGCCCGGCTGCCGCACCGGACCCGCAGGGAGCGCCGCATAGGTCAGCGCCATTGCCGAACACCCGCGCGGGCCAGCTCGCACCGACGGGACATCGACCGACGGATTCTCCCTTGTGTGCAACGCGCGTTCGGCGAACACCAGCGCGTCGGCCCGCCTCGCCCGGGTGACGGCGTTCAACGCGAGACGCTGGTTCGATCTGCATCGAACAGCACGAGCAGCGACGCGTGTCCGAGCTTCAAGGAGGGTTCGGTGATCGCTGCCGAATCCAGATAGGCGAGGCGAGCGTCCTCGACCTTTCCTGCCGCGGTCAGTGTGTCCCCGAGATGAAGGCGGACCAGCGCGCGATAGATCTCGGAGCGTCACGTTGTCGGGGCTGTTCCTGACCGCTTCGTCGAGAACGCGGAGCGATTCCCGCTGAACAGCAAGCTTCTGCGGGAAGTCGTTGTCGTCCATTGCCGTTTCCACGTGGCTCAGGACGATGCCGTAGTCGGAGGCCGCACGCTGATCGGAGCGGTCCAACTCCTGTACAGCCGTTTTCCGACGTCCGCGGCGTGACGATCAACGCCCGGAGCGCGCCAGGCCGATCGCCGAGGTTCTGCAGGTCGGGATTCCGGGGACGTCGCCGACATGTTCGTGCGCCAACATCAGCGCGCGACCGAGGTTGACGTCCCGAGGCTCGGCGGCCGCGAACGTTTCGAGCGTTGCTGCGCCCTGGCGAAAACTTGTCCAGTGCACGTTCGAGCTGCCCGAGGCGCATTTCGCTCCATGCCGACCGCTGCGTGTGCGCCGGCCAGCCCTCTCATCACGCTCGGATTCGACCGGCCGGCGTCAGCAGCGTCGCGATACAGCCGCAGGCACTCGGTGGCTGACTCTGAATGCTCCCCGATCGTCGCCCAGTATCCCGCTTTGCGTGGCTCGATCCCAGGTATGCGTCAGCAAGCGCGAGGCGGAACTCGGGATGGCTCGAGGGCGCTGGGATCGAGGCTCGCGCAATTGCGTCGTGATACGTCTGCAGCGCATCACGCGGGCTTACCTGCCTCCGCCTGAATCCTCGCAATCCGGTTGTGACACGATGAGCTGCTCGGTGCGCGCCTCGATGTCCGTGGATTCCCGGCCGATGGCGTCGTCGAGAAGAGGCAGCGCCTCTTGATACAGAGCGAGCGCACCCGGAAGATCTCCAAGGTTCGCAGACTCGACATTGCCTTGAATATCGCCAAGCCGGCGATATGCCCTTGCCAGCATCCTTCTCTGCATGTGCATCGTGCTCGACGGATTTGACGAGATCGTCGAGATAGTGGAGACCTGTTTGAACGATCACCTGGCGCGCCTGGGTCGAACCGGGAAGGTCGCGCACGGCATCGTGGACGTCGAACACGAGGCGTGGACGCGAGCGATCGGATTTGCCGGACGCGGGCATCCGCGCGTCGGGCTTCGCATCCAGGCCGCCGCGATCCCCACCATCAACGTTGCAACCACGGCCGCGACCGCCGCCGTTGAACCTCGATGGCGACGCACGAATGTGCGGGCACGATAGCCGACCGTGTGCGGCCTGGCCCGGACCGGCTCGTGCTCCAAATGCCGTCGCACGTCGTCTGCGAGCTGCGCCGCCGACTCGTAGCGGCGCGAGGGCTCGACCTCGAGGGCTCGCAGGAGGATGTTGTCCAGGTCGCCGGAGAGCTGGCGCGCGAGTCGCGAGTCGCCGACCGCGGCGCTCGGTCGCACGATCGGGCTCTGCGAGCTCGTTCGATCGCGAGCGGCGTCAGATTCTCGAAGCGGCGTGGGTTGGATGCCAGTGAGCAGCTCGTAGAAACACTGCGCCGAGCGAGTAGATGTCCGACGAAGTCGTGGCTGCCTCCCCCGGATCTGCTCGGGGCTGGCATAGCTCGGCGTCAGCGGCGGAGCGACCGTGTCGTTGGCGGCAGTGACATCTCTCGACGAGCAACTTGCAGATGCCGAAGTCGAGGAGCTTGGAGCACGCCTCCGGCATCAACCAGGATGTTGCCTGGCTTCAGGTCGCGATGGACGATGAAGTTGCGATGCGCGTAATCGACCGCCGAGCAGACCGCCAGAAACAGTCGCAGCCGGGCCTCGACTCCCAGCTTGCGCTGCGCTGCATACGTCGTGATCCAGGGACCGTCGATGTACTCCATGACGATGTACGGGAGGCCCGTGGTCGGTGGTCCCGCCGTCGAGCAGTCGGCTGATGTTCGGGTGCTGGAGCCGCGCAAGCGTCTGCCGCTCGCGCCGAAAGCGCGCGAGGATGAACTCGGTATCCATCCCCGGTCGCACCAGTTTGACGGCCACCTTGGCGTGATACTCGTCGTCGTCTCGTTCTGCGAGAAAGACCGCGCCCATACCGCCGCGGCCAAGCTCGTGCATCAATCGATACGGACCGACCCGAGCCGGCGCGGCGTCGGCTGTGCTCGTGCGATGAAACGATTCGAGCGCGACATCGATTCGCTTCTGAACGAACCCGCCAGGCGCGGCGTTGTGGCTCGCAAGGAGCGACCGCACCTCGCGTCGCACCTCTTCGTCCGTTCCCGAGACGCGGCCGATCAACGCCGTCCGCTCGTTGATCGGCGCGGCCAGCGCCAGGTCGAAGAGCTCCCCGATCGCCAGCCACCGTTCGGAGTCATGGGTCTCCGCGAGACAGCTCGCGATGGAGCCAGGCCTCCGCCAGCCGCTGGTCGCGGCCGATCGTTCCGACCGAGACGTTCAACGCCCGCGCTGTTTCCTCAACGCTCAGCCCCCGAAGAATCGGAGCTCGATCACCTTCGGATTTGCGAACATCCACGGCTGCCAGTGCGTTGAGCGCATCGTCGAGCGCCACGATGTCGTCGGACTTCATCGGCACGACAGCGACGACCTCGTCGAGCGACGCGGCGCCTGACCACCCCGCGCTTCTGGCTGCGGTGGCGACGGGCGTGGTCGACGAGAATCTGGCGCATGAGATGGGCGGCGACGCCGAAGAAGTGCGACCGGGATTCCCAGTCGGGCATGGCCTGCGCAACCAGCCTCAGATTACGCCTCGTGCACGAGCGCGGTGGGTTGAAGGGTGGCGGCCGAGTGCTCGTCGCGCAAGTAGTGCGCGGCCAGGCGGCGAGAGCTCGTCGTAGACGATGGGAATCAGGCGATCAACCGCCGCGGGATCGCCGTTCTTGAGATCGAGCAACAGCCTCGTGACCTGGGCCGCCGGGTCCATCTGTCGCTCCTCGTGAAGTCGCCCGGGAGCGAAGTCCTAGCACGGCAGGCCGGCCATCCCCGCCGTTCCAGAGCCTTACGCAGGCGATCGATCCTATGGGAGATATTGCGCCCGCTTTCCCCCTGGCGGCCCCGTGCCTGCGGCGACGCATATGCGCCGGTCTTGGTGGCTGGTCCGGGCCGGTAGGAGCAATACGTAACTGAACGAAGTACACCGA
>ERZ1370068.2434-contig-1587_pt1 | contig 27020 bp, 33 predicted proteins | sample MGYA00561227_ERZ1370068 | MGnify/ENA primary metagenome ERZ1370068 (study PRJEB38410, sample SAMEA6850437) | metagenome | study: Metagenomic assessment of the ecological functions of the soil: analysis of the soil microbiota associated with the...
AGTATTGCTTCGTTCAGTTACGTATTGCTGCGTCGGATATCTCTTCTCCGAGCGGCGGCACAAGTTGAGCCCGAGTTCGCCCGGTCTCGCGGGCCCCAGTAGCGCTCGCGCGACTACACGAAAAGAGGCGTCGCGGTGGCGGTCATGACCAGCCAGCACGCCGCTGCTGGCGTACCGGGGGACTGCAGCGCCGTCTTCGACCGGGCCCCGCAGCTCCGGTGCGAATTCTCCTGATCGAGTGCACCTTTCTCCGCCCCGGCGAAGAGGACCGCGCGCGTGGTACCGCCACATCCACCTGTCCGGACATCGCGGCGCGGGCGCGAAGGACTTCGAGAACGGGCGATCGTGCTCACGCACTTTTCGGCCAAGTACACGCGGGAGGAGATCGAAGAGCGGGTCGGAGGACTCCCGGGTGACCTGCGCGACCGCGTTTCCATTCTCGCCTGAGCGCCGGGCGGGTCGCGCCAGTGATCCGTAACCGAATGGTTACGGGATGGGGGTGAGCGCCGGTTCGTTCGAGCCGGCGGCGGGCCCCGGCGCTTTCTGGCGCGCGGCCCGCGCCGAGGTGCTGCCGCCACTGATAGACGGAGGCGCGCGGCATCCGAACTCAAGGGGTGCGCCCCTCCCGTGTCGACGAAGATGTGGACCTCCGCCCGCAGGAGGCGCCGCCCGCTCGCCATTCGGCTGCCGACGAGATTCGCCGGGAGGGGAGATGCCGTCGGCGCCTCAGGCGGCTTTCGAACGTGATCGCTTCCCGATCCAGGCCGGCCACTCTGCGGAACGCGGCGGAACCGCCGGCGCAGCGGTCGGCGGGCGTGAGCAACACCGGCTTCAGGCCGGACAGCCGGGCGAACCTCCGAGGCGAGACGATGCCGCCCGCGCCGGATCAGGGCGGCGAATCGCCGCGCCGAGCGCCGATAGCACGATCGCGATCAGGAGCGTCATTCAAAAATGTATCAATCGCTGACGGACCCCGGCTCCCGCGGGCGACCCGCGGCGGCGCCGAAGAGGAGGACATTTTGAACTTCGATCTGACCGAAGAGGAGCGTGCGATTCGCGAGAGCGTGCAGCGATTTCGCGGAAAGCTGAGATCCCGTCCCCACGTGATGAGTGGGACGAGGCCCGGGCCTTTCCGCGCACGCTGCTCGACAAGCTCGGGGCCCTCGGATTCCTGGGTTGTTTCCGTCCCCGGAGGATCACGGTGGGGGCGGCGCTGACGAGTCAGCCGGTCACATCGGCTTGATCGAGGTTCGCGCGGGTCGACGGCCTCGATCGCCCTGTCCGTGGCGGCGCACAACTCCCCTCTGCACCAATCATCTCGTGATGTTCGGCTCGGAGCAAGCGCAGAAGTGACCTGCCTGCCCCGGCTCGCGACGGGGGAGTGGGCTCGGCGCCTGGGGCCTGACCGAGGCCGAAGCTCGGGGTCGGACGCGGGCGGAATGGAGACGACGGCGCGTGCGCGACGGCGGACCCTGGGTCTTGAACGGCTCAGAAGAACGTTCATCACGCACGGCCTCGACGGCCAGCATCGCCGTGGTTGATGGCCGTCACCGACCGCATCGAAGGGCAAGCGCGGGATCTCGGCGCTCTTTGCCGTGCTCGACGGATACCCGGGATCCGGGCCGGCAAGAAGGAGAACAAGCTCGGCATGCGGGCCTCGGACACCTGCACGCTCGTGATGGAGGACTGCCGCGTTCCGGCCGACGACCTGCTCGGCGAAGCGGAGGCGAGGGCTTGGCAGACTCGATGAAGATCCTCGACGGCGGCCGGATCTCGCATCGCGGCGCTCTCGGTCGGCATGGCCCGCGGCGCGTACGAGGCGGCGCTGCGGTACTCGCAGCAGCGGCGCCAGTTCGGCCGCGCCTATCGCGAGTTCGAGGCGATCCAGTTCTACCTGGCCGAGATGGCCACCGAGATCGACGCCGCGCGCGCTCCTGACGCAGCGCGGCCGCCGCGGCGCGGGACGCGGGCAGAAGCCGATCGACGCTTCTCGGCGCAGGCCAAGCTACTTCGCCTCCGAAATCGCGCGTCCGCGTCGACCGACCGCGCGCTCCAGATCCACGGCGGCTACGGCTTCATCAAGGACTTCCCGGTCGAGAAGTTCTACCGCGACGTCAAGCTCTGCACGATCGGCGAGGGGACGACGCGAGATCCAGAAGCTCGTGATCGCGCAGCAGCTCCTCTCGGGCGGCTCGTGACCGCGGCGGCCCCGTCCGCGGAGGTCGCTCGCCGGTGCGCCGGCCGCGCGCCGATCGGCCGGGCGATCATCGGCAGTCGAGCGCGACGACGGCGTCGCGCCGGAGCTCCTGAGACGCCTCTTTCCGCGCACCGGGAGCGCGCGCGTCATCGGCATCACGGGCCGCCCGGGGCCGGGAAGTCGACGCTCGTCGCAGCGTCTGCGCGCAGGCGTACCGCCGGCGGGGCGGACGCGTCGGCATCGTGGCGGTGGACCCGTCGTCTCCGTTCACCGGCGGCGCGATCCTCGGGCGACCGGATCCGGATGGCGGAGATCTACACCGATCCCGGCGTCTTCATCCGCTCGATGGCGACCCGCGGCGAGCTCGGAGGCCTGGCGCGGGCCACCTCGCGACGCCGTGGACGTGCTCGACGCGGCGGGCTTCGACGTCGTCCTGATCGAAACGGTCGGCGTCGGGCAGGACGAGGTGGACATCGTCCGGGCCGCCGACACCGTCGCGGTCGTGCTCGTGCCCGGCCTCGGTGACGACATCCAGGCGATCAAGGCGGGTATTCTCGAGATCGCCGACGTCTTCATCGTCAACAAGGCCGACCGCGAGGGAGCCGACCGCGACCGTGGCGGAGCTGAAGATGAACCTCGACTTCTCCGCGCCCCAGGGCTGGCGAGCGCCCGTGCTGAAGACGGTCGCCACCCGGAACGAGGGAACCGGCGCCGTGGTTTCCGAGCTCGACTGCCACCGCCGGCACTCGTCGAGGCGGGTGAAGCGAGGGAGCGGCGCCTCCGGCGGTCGCGAGCGCCCGCCTGCGAGCGCTCCTCGAGGCGAAGTTCTTCCGCGCCGTGGAGAGCGACTCCCAAAATCCGCAGGGCTCGAGGACGCCGTCGTCGCCTTGACCGACCGGATCGTCGACCCGCATTCTGCCGCCGAGCAGCTCTTCAAAAGGATCGCCGCCCGATGATCCGGCACCTGGAGCATCGGAATCGCCGTCCGGTCGCTCGACGAGGCCCTTGCGGTCTATCGCGCGATGGGAATGAAGGAAAGCCACCGCGAGGAGGTCGCGGGCTAGAAGGTCCTGGACGGCGTTCCTTCCCGCGGGCGAGGCCTCGATCGAGCTCCTCGAGGCGACTTCTCCCGATTCCCCGGATCGCGGGTTTCCTGGAGAAGCGCGGCCCCGGACCATCACCTTTGCTTCGCGGTCGACGACCTCGAAGGGATGCTCGAGACGCTGTCGCGGGAGGGCTATCGCCTGATCCACCGATCGCCGGTCGCCGGGGCGGGCGGCAGAAGGTCGCATCTCTCCACCCGGAAGCAGGCGGGGGCGTCCTGATCGAGCTTTCCGAGGAGAGATGAAAGCCGAGGCGTACGTCGTGGCGTACCTGCATTCTCCGCGCGAGCGGTGGTGGAATGATGCGGGCATCACCCCGGCGGGCGCGTGAAGCTGCGCGGCCTTTCCCTCGAGTCGTTCGAGCCGTGGGCACGCGCGGTCGCCCGCCGCGAGGACACGGGAATCGCGCCGACGACCGTCTTCTTCCCGATGCATCGGATCGAGCGCCTCGACGAGGACGAATCGACTCTCGCCGTCGCCTCTCACGCCGACCGGTTCCGGGAGTGGACCGGTGAAGACGTGAGGCTGCATCTCCTTCCGGAGCTCGGCGAGGCGCACATAGGGCGTAGCGGGCGCGGACCATATCGAGCTGGACGGGCGCGGGATGCAGCGCCGCCCTCCAACGTAGCGTCATGAAGTACGCCTCCGGGCGTCGCGTCCCCACCGCATCCCGCGTCGGGTTCGCGTGCGGCCGCGCTTTCAGGTCGTCGATTACTGATTTCGATTGTCGGCTCAAACGTAGTCGGGCGGCCCGCGAAAGCCGTCTCGCTCGCTCGCGTCTGGCGGCTTCATCGTGACGGCAACTGAAATCGTGTAGTTTCAGCGGGAACGATCGGGCTTGTGCAGGCCACCAACTTGCAACGCAACGTCAGCCAGAGGCGCGGCCCGTCCGGCTCGATGGTTCGCCGCGCCTGCCAGTCCTCTAGAAAATGACGTTCTGGACGAAATACTCCGACGGAGTGATCAATCCTTCCGTGAGGTCCTTGACGTTGTCGGCGGTCATCCGGAAAGTTCCGCCTTCGCTGCCGGTGGAGGAGACGATCTCGACTTCGAGAGCAGCGATCTTTCCGAGAGACGTCAGATCCTGCGCCAGCGCGCGCCGCCGTCAGAGCGTGGAAGACGGCGTCGTCCTGGTCGGCCACGATCACCACCTTCGGTCCCGCCTGGAGGCGGTACTGGGTGACGCCGGCGCCTTCGAGGATGCGGATCGCTTCCCGGATCATGAAGGCGTCGGAGATCTTCGGCGGGCGCCGGCTTCGCCGCGGCAGACTTCGAGGTCTCTCGAGCGGGGAGCCTTCCGGACGCTTGAACTGCTCCTGGATGTAGCGGCTGAGATTCTGCCGGTCGGTCGATGTGGACTTCGGGGTCTGGAGCACTTTGGCGTCCGGCCGGTCGAGAGTGGAGGACGTTGCCGACGTTCTCCTGGTTGTACTTCTCGGTCGCGGGAACGTCGACCTTCGCGAGGGGGATCTCCGCGACGTTCCCGCTCTCGAGCGTGAATACCGCGAAGTCGCGTTTGACCTCGTATTTCGCCTTGCCGAACACCTTGCTTCCGTCCTTCAGGACGATCACGTACGCGCGAGCGGGCGGCGAGCGCGATGAGAACCGCCGCGGCGAGCCAGCCGAATCGCCGCCTCATCGCCGTCCGGGAGTCATCGAAGGGTACCGCATGCGATCGGGTATATTAGCACCGATGCTCATCGTCATGGACTCGCGCGCCGACGCTGCCGCCGTCGCCCGCGTGATCGAGGCCGTCGAGCAGATGGGCCTCAAGGCAACGCCGATTCCCGGGGCCCAGCGCGTGGCGATCGGCATCACGGGCAACCGCGGCACAGTCGATCCCACGGGCCTTCGAGAACCTGCCCGGGGTCCTCGGAGATCATCCCGGTCTCCGCTCCGTACAAGCTCGTCTCGCGGGAGACGAAGCGCGAGAGACACGCGTCGTCTCGATCGGCGGCGTCGAGCCGTCGGCGGCCACGCTCGTCGTGGTGCGCCGGACCCTGCGCCGTCGAGTCGAGGAGCAGACGGTGGAGATCGCCCGTCACGGTCGAAGGCGGCCGGGCGCGTCCTCTTCCGCGGCGGGGCCTACAAGCCGCGCACGTCGCCATACTCCTTCCAGGGACTCGGCGTGGAGGGGCTGAAGATCCTCGCTCGACGGCGCGCGCGCGAGACCGGTCTGCCGATCGTCACGGAGGTCCTCGACACCGAGACCGCCGAGCTCGTGGCGCGAGTACGCCGACTGCCTCCAGGTCGGCGCGCGGAACATGCAGAACTTCTCGCTCCTGAAGAAGCTCGGGCGCCTGCAGAAGCCCGTGCTGCTGAAGCGCGGCATGTCCGCCACGATCGAGGAGCTCCTGCTCTCGGCCGAGTACCTCCTCGCCGAAGGGAACTACGACGTCATCCTCTGCGAGCGCGGCGTGCGGACTTTCGCCGACCACACGCGCAACACGCTCGACCTCTCCGCGATCCCGGCACGTCCAGCGGATCTCGCACCTGCCGATCCTCGTGGATCCCTCGCACGGCACCGGCAAGCGGCACAAGGTGCTCCCGTTGTCGCGCGCCGCGGTCGCGGTGCGGCGCCGACGGCCTCCTGATCGAGGTGCACCACAAGCCCGGAGACCGCGCTCTCCGACGGGCCGCAGGCGCTCCTGCCCGGACATGTTCGCCGAGCTCATGAACCAGGTGCGGGCGCTCGCGCCCGTCATGGGACGGAGTGCGTGAGCGGAGAGGGTCTTCTCGTCCTCGAGGACGGCACGGCGTATCGCGGCGAAGACGATCGGGCGCCGCGGGAACGCTCTTTCGGCGAAATCGTCTTCAACACCGCGATGAGCGGCTACCAGGAGGTGCTGACCGATCCCTCGTACCGCGGGCAGATCGATCGTGATGACGGCGTCGCACGTCGGCAACTACGGCGGCCGCGACGGGAAGAGGAATCGGACCGCGTCCAGGCGGCCGGATTCCTGGCGCGCGACTTTCCCGCCGCGCTGGAGCGGAACGGGAGGGACCTTCGGGCTCGCGGACATGCTGGCGCGGGCCGGAGTCCCCGGGTTCCACGGCTTCGACACGCGGTCTCTCGTCCGGAAGCTCCGCTCGAGGGGAGTGATGCGCGCCGGCATCTCGACGGAGGTGCTCGACCCCGAGAGGCTTCGCCGGCGCGTGCTCGACTCCCCCGATGGAGGGAGCGATCTCGCGCTCACCGCCGGCACCTCGACGGTGTATCGCTGTCCGGCGCCCGATGGGAAGGCGCGGTTCCGCGTCTCGGCTCTGGATTACGGGATGAAGCGGAACATTCACCGCCTCTTGAACGCCGCCGGATGCGATGTGACCGTCTTCCCGGCGCGGGCGACGCGACGCGGAGATCCTGGCGGAGGATCCGCACGGCGTCTTCTCTCGAACGGGCCGGGCGACCCGGCCGCGCTCACGGAATGCGTCGAGACCGTCCGGTCGCTCGTCGGGTCGAGACCGATCTTCGGCATCTGCCTGGGTCACCAGATCCTCGGGCGGCGCTCGGGGCATCGACCTTCAAGCTCAAGTTCGGCCACCGCGGCGGCAACCACCCGGTCCGGGACATCGACCGGCAACGCGATCGCAGATCACGTCGCAGAATCACGGCTTTCGCCGTCGATCCCGCGGATTGCCCGCGGGCGCTCACGTGTCGCACGTGAATCTGAACGACGGGACGGTCGAGGGTTTCCGGACTCCGGCCGACGCGTGCTCGCGGTCCAGTACCACCCGGAAGGCGCGCCGGGTCCCCATGACGCGCGCGGGCTCTTCGCCGAGTTCCTCGGAATGATGGAAGCCGCGCGATGAGCCTCGCGGGCGAGCTCGCGGTCCGGTATTTCCGCCGGCGCTCGTCTCGCCTCGTTTCCCGGGTCTCTGCGCTTGGCGATCGCCGGGGTCGCGCTCGGCGTCATGGCGCTGGTCATCGCGATGGGGCTCCTCTCCGGGTATCGGGACGAGATCCAGGCGAAGCTGGTCGGCGCCAACGCCGATGTCGTCGTCTTTCCGCTCGCGGGATCGGGAATCGAGCATCCGGAAGCGGTCGAGGGCGAACTACGGCGGGTGCCACGCGTCCGGGCCGTCTCGTCGGTGATCTACTGGCAGGGGACCGCCGCATCGGAAGCGCATCCCGACGGCACGAACGCCGTCGTGAAGGGGGTCGACCCCGAGCGCGAGGCGATCGGTCGCGCCCGTCGGCCGGCTCCTGGAAGCGGGCAAGGGGCTCTTTTCTCCCGGGCCCGGGGGCATGCCGGCCTGCGCCATCGGCGCCGATCTCGCCGATCGGCTCGGGGTGAGCCGAAGGGGACGACGATCGTTCTGACGCGTGCCCGACGCGTCCGCCGCGGAGACCTGCTCGCCTTGCGCCGCCGGGCTTTCCGGATCCGGAGGGTGTTCCGCACGAATTTCTTCGAGTACGACTCGGAATGGGTCTTCGTCGACCGGGAGGCGGCGCGGGACCTCGCCCGGTTCGCCGCGCCCGCCAACGTCGTCGAGGCGAAGCTCGATTCGATCGACCGGACGTCCGAGGCGACCGCCGCGATTCGCGAAGCGCTGGGGGAGGGCTTCTCAGCGTGACCGATTGGCGGGCGTTGAATAGGGTCTCTTTCGGCCCTGACGGTCCAGAAGATCACGCTCTTCCTCGTCATCGGGCTGATCGTCGCGGTTTCGACGTTCAACATCGTCGCGACACTCGTCATGAGCGTCCAGGAGCGGAAGCGGGACATCGGCATCCTCTCGGCGCTCGGCTCTCCGCCGCGGCTCCCCGAGCGGGTGTTCCTGCGCCTGGGGATCCTCCTCGGAGGGAGCGGCGTGGCCATCGGGATCGGGGCGGGAGCGCTCGCGTGCTGGGTCCTGACGCACTTTCGCCTCGTCTGCTTTCCCCGGAGGTCGCGGAGATCTACTTCGTCTCCTTCGTGCCTTTCGCCGTTCGCGGCCGGGATCTGGCCGCGATCGCCGCCTTCTCGGTCGCGATCATCGCCGCCGCGTCGTTCTTTCCTGCTCGGCGCGCGCCGCGCGGTCGACGTCGGCGGAGGCCCTGCGTTATGAGTAGGCTCCTTCAGCCATGGCGATTCCGCGTCCACTCCTGAAATAGACTTTCTCCAGATCACCCTCCAGCCGCCGGCCCGGCCGGCAGAAGGAGGCCGCATCATGACGCCCGTGACCTCGTTGTGGCTCCCCATCCTGGTCTCGTCCGTTTTCGTCTTCGTCATCAGCTCGGTGATCCACGTGGCGCCCCTCTGGCACCGAACCGACTTCCCGAAAATGCCCAACGAGGACGGGGTCCGCGACGCGCTTCGCCCCCTTGCGATCCCGCCCGGCGAGTACATGGTCCCCGCCCGGCGAGCGGGGCGGACATGCGGTCGCCCGAGTTCCTCGAGAAGATGGAACGGGGCCCGGTGGCCATGATGACGGTCTTTCCGAACGGCCGGATGGGGATGGGAGGAGCCTCGGGCTCTGGTTCCTCTATCTCCTCGGGGTGGGGCTCTTCGCCGCCTACGTCGCTGGGCGAGCGCTGCCGCCCGGGACTCGCACTATCGGCCCGTGTTCAGGTTCGTCGGCGTGACGGCGTTTCTCGCCTACGTGGCGGCACTCTGGCAGCTCTTCATCTGGTACCGGCGATCCTGGAGCATCACGATCAAGGCCACGGTGGACGGGCTGATCTACGCGCTGGTCACAGGCGGGCACGTTCGGGTGGCTCTGGCCGCACTGACCGCACGGTAGCGTTCCCGGCGGCGGCCGCGCGCCGTCATTCCCGCTGCGGGGAACTGGTTTCGATTTCGAAGACGTCGATTCCGGAGCCCACCCGCGCGAAGGCGTGGATGGGACTCCGGAAGACCATCCGCCGCAGCCACGAACGCCGGCTCTTGCCGAAGATGGCCAGCGTGACGCCGTTGCGGGAGGCGAACGCGAAGAGTTCGCGCGCGACGTCCTCCTGCCGTTCAGCCACACGACCTTGGCGCCGAGCTCCATCGCGAGCGTGACGTTCTCGGACAGAAGCCGGTGGTCCCGGGCGGACATCCTGTTGCGGATGTTCCCCGGCGTCCGGACGTAGGCCGGCGAACCAGTTCGTGTTCATGCGGCCGGCGATGGACGACCCGCGCCGCAGGAGCTGGCGCGTGGTCGCCGCGTTCGAAGAGATCGCGACGAGGACCTTCGTGCCGATTGCTTCCGGGTTCCCGGTCGGTCCCGACGCGCGCCGGTCGGCCTCGAGGCGATCGGCGATCGAACGCATCGCGAGCTCGCAGCGACGCGAGGTTCTCGCGGCGAAAGAAGTTCTCGAGCGCCGGCGTGGATCCGTTCGGCCGGGTAGATCTTTCCCTCCTTCAGGCGCTGGATCAGCTCCTCGGAAGGGAGGTCGACGTTGACGATCGAGTCCGCCTGGCGCAGGAGGCGGTCGGGGACGCGCTCGCGCACGTCGACTCCCGTGGCGCGCGTCACGACGTCGAAGAGCGACTCGAGATGCTGGATGTTGACCGTCGTCATCGCCGAGATCCCGCTTCAGGATCTCCTCGACGTCCTGGAAGCGCTTTTCGTGTTCGACGCCGGGGACGTTCGTATGGGCGAGCTCGTCGACGAGCACGATTTCCGGGCGGCGGGCGAGGATCGCCGGCAGGTCCATCTCCTCGAGATCCTTCCCCTTGTAGGGAACGCGCCGCCGGGGAATGACCGGAAGGCCCTCGAGCTTCTGGCCGTCTCGGCCCGGCCGTGCGGTCTCGACGAACCCCACCACGACGTCGACGCCCCGCTTCCGGAGGGCCTGCGCGTCCTCGAGCATCTGGTAGGTCTTCCCGACGCCCGCGGCGTGGCCGATGTAGATCTTCAGCCGCCGCGGCGCAGCGTCTCGATGAGCTTCAGGAAGCGATCGGGGAGACGTCCGGGCGTCGTCGGGTGCCATGCGAAGATCCTACGGCGGACCGGGCGCCGAACCGTGCGCGACTGCCCGAGCCGTCTCTCGAGATCATCAGAACGTCCAGATCACATCGGCCGCGAGGGTGAGCTGGGACCTGTCGGTCTGATCGTTATACGGCCGGGCATCGGACTCCAGTCCCACCGAATCTCGGGACGGATCCGGACATTCGGGGACGGCTTGTACGCGAAGCCGAGCGTCACGTCGTAGAAGCTCGCGGCGAAACCCGGCCGCCCCAACACGGCGGTCCGAGTGCCTTCGTCATCGCTGGAACCATTCCGGCTCGAAATCCGAGCCTCAGTTTCGGGTCGACTGATAGAAGAGATGCGCGGCGTAGGCGTACCAGTCTGCATTCTTGCGGTGATCCGTACCGGGTACCGCCGCGGCATTTGCTTCAACCCCGTAATGGCCGCCGGTTGCAAGGAGCCATCGGCCGCCGGCGTCGAGCTTCACCGTCAGGTAGCCGCTGACCAGGCTCCGGTAATCATGATTGTTATCCGGCTGCTCCGGTCCGGTGATCCAGGCGGTTGTCCAGTTGTAACGCCTATCGGAAGAGTTCCAGATGAACGCGCCGTGGAAGCTCGGACGGCTGTTGTTGTCCTTGAAGACGTCCCAGCCCTCGACGATTCCCGCCACGACGTCGAGGGTTGGCGTGGCGTGACACGGTCGCGAGGATGCCTGTATGGCGTGAACGGCGTCCCGTAGATGTTCTCGTACGTGCGCGAATAGAAGTCGGTGTCCGCAGCGGGATAGACCTCGCGCCCCATCAACGCGTATAAACTTCCCGGCCCGGATGTCAGAGGCCCATTCAGGACACGAAGGAACGTGACAAGCTCCACGTAGAACTGCGGCAGGTCGATTCCGATGCGATCTACATTCCGGATAGCTCGCCGGGCCGTTCGTGCCGACGCCTGACGCCGGGTCGAAGCCTGTAAAAATTGCTGAACAGCCCGTTCGCCACGAAGAAAGGGGCGTCGTGCGCCGACGAGGAAGTCCAGGCGATAGTCCGCACGTTGATTTTGTCCCCTGGTCCAGGATCTTCTCTCTCACGAAATAGACCTGGTTCAGACGATAGTCGTTCGAACGCCAATCGAGGTTGGCGCCGAAATTGATCCGATCGCGAGGACTCGCGAAGTTCGCAGCATACCCTGCACCCAGCCGTAGAAAGTGGAAGCAGGCGCCGCGGCGGGCGCCGGAGATGGCGCTTCTGAGCGCGCGCCGAGAGCGCTCCCAAGACCACTACCGAGAGCGATTCCGAAGCGGCGATAATCCCACGATTTCTCGCTTGCACGCTATCGAACCGGGAGTGACCGGTCAGGTCGAGATTCGTCATCAAAACGTTCACGCGCGGCTCACCCAGGAATCCGAGCGTCCGGCCTTCGACGTTGCCGGTCGATGACGGCGATGAACCTGGCCTCGGGGATCCCGCGCGTGGGCGATCCGCGAGGCCTGCCAGCGGGCGGCTTCGGGGAGAGGTGAGGATCGAGGCCCGAACCGGAGGACGTCACGAGGTCGGCGGGCACGGGGCGCGAATCCCCGCGGCCGGTCGACCCGCGCCGCGGCGACGGCGACTGAGACCGATTTCGCGAGATCGGCGCTCGGTCGGCGCCCGTGTTCGTCCCGCCCGACGCGGTGGCGTCGTAGCCCTCCTTTCCGGCCGCGGAGGGGCGGGGATGCAGATACGCGGGGCTGAGCGAAATTCTGGCCGATGAGCGTCGAGCCGATCGACGCGGCCGTTCGCCGTGACGAAGGACCCGTCGGCCTTTTCCGCCCAGAGGAGGTGCGCGGCGAGCGGTCAGATGCCACGGATACAGCGCCTCCCAGGAACACCGTCAGAACGACGACGTAGAGGGTGGATTTCAGGATGAGTTTCATTCTTCGCCTCAGGCCAGATGCAGCCCGACCACGACCATGTCGATCAGCTTGATGCCGACGAACGGAACGACGATGCCGCCGACGCCGTAGATCCAGAGGTTGCGGCGCGAGGATCCGCGCGGCGCCGAGCGGCCGGTACTTCACGCCCGCGCAGCGCCAGCGGGATCAGCGCGACGATGATGAGCGCGTTGAAGATCACCGCCGACAGGATCGCCGACTGCGGCGATTGCCGAGGCGCATGACGTTCAGCGGCGTTCAACGCCGGGATAGGTCGCCGCGAACATCGCCGGGAGGATCGCGAAGTACTTCGCGACGTCGTTGGCGATCGAGAACGTCGTCAGCGCGCCGCGCGTCATCAGGAGCTGCTTGCCGATCTCGACGACCTCGATCAGCTTCGTCGGGTTCGAGTCGAGGTCGACCATGTTGCCGGCCTCGCTGCGCCGCCTGCGTGCCCGTGTTCATCGCCACGCCGACGTCGGCCTGCGCGAGCGCCGGCGCGTCGTTGGTGCCGTCGCCCGTCATCGCGACGAGGTTGCCGCCCTGCCTGCTCCTTGCGGATGAGCGCCAGCTTCTGCTCCGGGCGTCGCCTGCGGCGAGGAAGTCGTCGACGCCGGCCTCCTGCGCGATCGCGGCGGCGGTGCAGCGGGTTGTCGCCCGTGATCATGATCGGTGCGGATGCCCATCGCGCGCAAGCCGGTCGAAGCGGTCCTGCATCCCGGCCTTGACGACGTCCTGCAGGCGCATGACGCCGAGCACGCGCGGGTCCGTCGGCGACGAGCAGCGGAGTCGCTCCCTCGGCCGACGATCCGGTTCAGCTGACCGTCGGAGACGCCGGCGGCGATCGTCGCCGCCCTGCCGTCGCACCCACTCGCGCGACCGGCGTCGCCCGCGCCCTTGCGGATCCGTCGGCCGTTGAAGTCGCACGCCCGACATCCGCGTGTGGTCGCCGAGAAGGGAATGAACTTCATCCCCTCGACGCCGGCGCGCTCGCAGCGCCGAACTCGCTCCTTGGCGAGCACGACGATCGAGCGGCCCTCCGGGCGTCTCGTCGGCGAGGCGACGAAAGCTGCGCGGCCTCCGCGAGCGTCGCCGGCGCGCACGCCGGGCGCCGGAACGAACTCGGTCGCCTGGCGGTTGCCGAGCGTGATCGTTCCGGTCTTGTCGAGGAGCAGGACGTTGACGTCGCCCGCCGCCTCGACCGCCCGGCCGCGACATCGCGAGCACGTTGTGCTGCGAGCACGCGGTCCATCCCCGCGATGCCGATCGCCGAGAGCAGGCCGCCGATCGTCGTCGGGATGAGGCAGACGAGCAGCGCGATCAGGACCGGCGTCGTCAGCGGATCCGCCCGCGTAGAGGGCGAACGGCGCGAGCGTGACGCGTGGCGATCAGGAAGACGATCGTCAGGCCGACGAGCAGGATCGAAGCGCGATCTCGTTGGGCGTCTTCTGCCGCGACGCGCCCTCGACGAGCGCGATCATCCGGTCGAGGAACGTCTCGCCGGGGTTCGACGTGATTCGACGACGATGCGGTCGCGAGAGCACCCGCGTTCCGCCGGTCACCGCGGAGCGGTCGCCGCCGACTCCGCGGATGACCGGGCGCCGACTCGCCGGTGATCGCCGACTCGTCCACCGAAGCGATTCCCTCGACGACCGTCGCCGTCGCCGGGGATCGAGCTGCTCCGGCCTCGACGACGACGCGGTCGCCCTTGCGCAGCGCCGTCGCGCGGGACCGGTCTCCTCCCGCTTCGTCGTCGAGCCGGCGCGCCATCGTCTCGGTGCGCCCGCGCCGCAGCGGCTGCCGCCTGCGCCTTGCCGCGCCCTTCGGCCATCGCCTCGGCGAAGTTCGCGAAGAGCAGGCGTGAACCAGAGCCAGAGCGCGATCTGCAGGTCGAGAAGAACTGATCCCGGCTCAGGCCGACGTCGCGCACGAGCAGGACGCTCGACGAGAATCGCGCCCGCCGAGCACGACGAACATGACGGGATTCTTCGCCTGGAAACGGGGATTCGAGCTTGTCGGAACGAATCGCCGACGCGCGACGATCGCGCGGTCGAAGAGGCTTCGCGTTTCGAGCGTTTTGCCACGGCTGTCCTCCTCAGAAGACGGTCCGGCCTTCATCAGCGAGGTGCTCGACGATGGGACCGAGCGAAATGCCGGGAAGAAAGTACAGGCGCGCCGACGATCACGATCACGCCGACGAGCAAGGAACGCGAAGAGCGGACCGGTCACGGGGAAGCGTCCCGCGGACGGCGGGACCTTCTTCTGCCGCGAGGAGCCGGCGATCCCGAGGATCGGGATCAGCATGAAGAACCGGCCGAAGAACATGTCGAGGCCGAAGCGCGACGTTGTACCAGAGGGTGTTGGCGTTCAACCCCGCGAACGCGGAGCCGTTGTTTCCCGGCGCCGGAGCGTAGCGCATAGAGGTATTCTCGAGGAACCCGTGGGGACCTCTTGTTGATCGACGACAGCGGCCTGACAGCACCGAAATCGCCGATAGCCCGAGGATGAAGAGCGTCAGCGACCAGCACCGAGAGCATCGCGAGCTTCACCCCGCGCCTCGATCTTCTTGCCGAGGTACTCGGGCGTGCGCGCGCCAGACCATGAGGCCTCGCGATGAAGACGGACAGCACAGGAACACCCGTAGCAGACCCGGCACCGACGACGCCGCCGAAGATCACTTCGCCGGTCGCGATAATCGCCAGGGGACGAGTCCGCCGAGCGGGTGTGTACGAATCGTGCGATTCCGCGTTGACGGCGCCGCAGGACGCACGGCTGTCGTCACCGTGGCGAGAGCGTCGAGTCGCCGATGCCGAAACGGACTCTCCTTCCTCTCCATGTTACCGGCGGACGCTTCGAGCCGCCCGCCTTCTGATGGATCGGGTTCCCGCGCTGCTCGGAGACGTTGCAGACGACGACCCCGCCAGAAGAGGAGCGCCATCGCGGCGAAGACCGCCCAGCCGTGCCGGAGCGAGCCCGTCATCCTGCCGAGCGTGCTCGTCGGCCGGCCGCCGATCGCGAAAGATCAGCACACATCTGGACGAAGTTCGTTCCGGGCGTCGGGTTTCGTACGGATGCGCGGAGTTGGCGTTGAAGAAGCCGCCGCCGTTAGTGCCGAACTCCTGATGGCCTCTGGGGAGGCGACAGGCCCCCTGCGAGATCTTCTGGTCCCGCCATCCAGCGTCTGCAACGCCACGTCGGCCTGGAAGTCCTGGACGACGCCGCGCGAAACGAAGAACAGCGCGACGAACGGAAACGGGCAGTGAGAATCCAGAGGATATGGCCCGCGTGCAGTCGAACCAGAAGTTGCCGATGCTCCCTGGCTTCTCCGCCACGCCGCGGACTCAACGACACGGACGGCGATCGCGAGGCCGGTGGCCGCCGACAGGAAGTTGTGCAGCGCTAGGCCCGCCATCTGCGTGAAATGCGACATGCGTCGATTCGCCGGACGTAGCCCTGCCAGTTCGTGTTCGTGGTGAACGACATGGCGGTATTCCAGGAGGAGTCGGGCGAGACCGGACCGAGGCCGTTCGGGATTCAGCGGCAGCCAATTCTGGCCGCTGCATGAGGTACAGGATCACGAGGGATGCGCCGTTGACGACGAGCATGACGATCGTCCACTCGACCCAGGTCTGGTCGCGCTCGGCATCGACGCCGCATATTCGGTACAGAACGCGCTCGATCGGCCGAGCACCTGGTCGAGCAGGTGTCTTCTCGCCCGAGAAGACCCGCTTTCATGTATCCGCCGATGATCGGCATGATGGCGACGATCAGGCCGAGATAGACGAGGATTTCCAGCAGATTGAGCGTGGTCATCGGCTCAGACCTCCTCGGCCTTCAGCATGGCCCAAAGCAGGTACGACGAGCAGTCCGGCCGTGATGACGAGTCCGACGATGTCTCCCAGTTCATGACGAAGCTCTCAGATCTCTTGTCGCTAGCGTCTCGTGCAGGCGACCGCCAGCCAGAACAGGAGAACGGAGAGCGCGAAGAAAAATGAAGATCGGTCATCTTTCACTCCCTGAACCTGGAGAGTGCCGTCGGCTTGCGTTGCGCGAAGACCGGGCGTGCGACACCGTCGATCAGGAGCAGGGGTGTCCTGCAAGCGCGCGATTCAAGACGGTGACCTCACAAGCTCTCGATCAAACATCCGCCTTCGCACCCGCCAGCGCCGGTCGGTGTCGGAACGAATCGGGCGAGCCGTGCCGCGAGGATTTCAGCAGCAGAAGAAGGCGCCGATCTGCCAGGCGAGCTCGAGGCCATGGGACGCCGAAGATGCCGTCGAGGATGATGTTGACGACGACAACCGCGACGGCGGGTCAGCCTCGCCGTGAGGAGCAGCCGAGCACTCGAGCACCGGAGTTCGGACGGCAGCCGACGAGTCCACTCGGTCCCGCGTGACGTCGGGACCGGCGCCGCGGGCTCGCCGGGTTCGACCCGCTCCAAGGATGGGGAAGATCGGGTTTCGCATCTCCACGGGAGAAAGCGAGGCCGAGCCCCGGAAGAAGTCCGAAGGATTTCTCGAAAGAAACCCGAAAGGTCGCGTCGGGCGATGCGGCGCGGTGACATAAGCTTCCCGGCCATGAGCGCGTGGCAGGCGATCCTGTTGGGGCGATCCGCTCCTCACGGAATTGTGCCCGTGTCGTCGATCAATCTCTCACCTTTTTCTCGCGCGCAGCAGGCTCGGGAAGCCGCCGCAAATCTCTCGTTCGACATCAGCTCCCTGCACTGGTATCAGCGTTTCAGCCACGCCGTCTACGCGCGCGATCTGGCCGGGATATTTCGGCGAGGCGGGCGGGTGGGTCGCGGTGTGCGCCGCCGGATGTCCCGAGGATCGAGCGCTCATCGTTCCCATCACCGGCACGATCCCGGGGTTCTCGCCGGCCTCTTCCCTCTCAAGCGCTTCGAGGAGCACCGGTCGCTTCGTCGTCGATCGGGATTTCGATGCTGATTGCCTTCGGCTATTTGCTTCGCCGCGGAGGCCGTCGGCGACCAGCCGCGCCGCGATAGCGCGCGAGCGCGAACCGGGTGACGGTCGGCCGATTCCCGTGGATCGGCCTCGCGCAGGCGGCCGCCGGGCCGATGGCGGGATCTGCCCGGCTTCACGATCGCCACGGGAAGGCTTCGAGGGCTGTCGCGCGAGCAGAGCGGCGCGGTTCTCGTTCCTCCCCTTCGCCCCCTTCCCGCATCATCCTGGGCGCGGGAGCCAAGACTCCTGCTCGATCCTGCGCCGCCACCCCGGAGACCGGCAGCCCCTCCCCGCGCGCCTGCTCGTCCGTCGGCTTCCTCTCGTCGCTCGGCGGTCGTCGGGTTCCTCGCCGCCCGGTTCCTCCCCGCGTACCTGCGGAGGCACAGCCTGCGGCCGTATTGCCGTCTATCTGGGGGAGTCTCCTGGGGGCGGTCCTCGTCGTCGCTGGCGGCCACCGGGCTGAGCGGCGGCCCGGTCCTCCGCGCTCCGTTCTCGCCGCCGGAGGAGCGCGCGGTCGCCGGCCTTCAGTCGGTGCCGGTGAATCTGATAGCCGACCCACGGCTCGGTGATGAAGAAACGCCGGCCGGTTCGGATCCCGCTCGAGCTTCCGGCGCAGGCTTCCGACGTGGACGCGCACCGTGTCGTTGCCGACCCCGGCGCCCCTCCCCCAGACGGCGCCGATCAGCTGGCGGTGGGTCCAGACGGCCCCGGGTTTCCCGACGAAGGTCCGGAGAAGCGCGAATTCCGTGGGGAGAGGTGGACCCTCGGCGCCGCCTCGCGTCACCCGCTGGCGGTCGAGGTCGACCGACGACGTCGCCGAAGCGGAACCGTGTTCCCGGCGGTCGCGCCGCCGCGTTGCGGCGCAACGGCGCCCGGGCGCGCGCGAGGAGCTCGGCGACGCCGGGAGAGCTTGACCACGTAGTCGTCGGCGCCGGCGTCGAGGAGGTCGGACCTTCTCGCGCTCCTCGGAGCGGACGGTCAGGACGAGGATCGGGACCGCGGAGCCTGCGCCGGAGCGCGCGCGCACGAGCTCGAGCCCGTCGAGATTCGGCATCGAGAGATCGGTGATGACGAGCGAGAATTCGTCTTCGCCGGCGCGCCGGAGGGCTTCTGCTCCGTCGGCGGCGGTCTCGATCTTCGATCTCCTTCGCGGGCGGAAAACCCCTTCGCCCTCGCGGACGGCCCGGCGAGTCTGCGGGATCGTCACGTCGACGACGAGCGCCCGGCTCATGACGGGCCGGGCTCCTGCCGGAGCAGGCGGATCTCGAACGCCGTCCCGCCCGCCTCGGACGTCCCGAGCGCGAACGTGCCGCCAGCCGGATTCCTTCCGCCAGCGCGCGGGCGATGGGGAGGCCGAGGCCGCTCCCGGGGACGTCCCGGTCGCGCGGCAGGCGGTAGAACTTCTCCGAGCGCGCTGGTCCCGGTCCTGGGGAGAGATTCCCGGTCGCGCGTCGGTGACGCGAGAAGCACCGCGCAAGATCGCCGTCGCGCGTGACCGAAGTGAACCGGACACCTCGCGCTGCCCGGGGGCATACTGGCCCGGCGTTCTCCGAGGCCCATCCCGACCGCCTCGGTCACCTGGGCGGGGTCGGCGACGCGCGACGCATCCCGTCGCGGAGAGCCGCGACGTCCACGACGAGAGCGTGCCGGTACCGAGGGCGGCGCCGAAGCGCGCGACGGCGGCTCTCGGCGATCGCGGCGCACGAAACCCGCTCGCGGCTGGGGCGCGCCGCGCCCGATTCGAGGCGCGCCACGCTCAACAGGTCGTCGACCTTGCCCGAGCCGCGTCGAGCGGCCGAGGGCGCCGGCGACCTCGCGCGACTCCGGCGCGTGGCTCGAGCTCGCCGCTCCCAGTTCTCGGCGGAGGCGCGGGCGGCCGCGAGCGGCGTCTTCAGGTCGTGGGCGAGTGTCGCGAGCAGGGTGGACTTCATCTCGTCGCGGGCCCTCGTGCTCCTCGGCCTCGCGGGCGACCTTGAGGAATTTCACCAGCGCTCGAGCGCCAGCCCGACGAGCGCGCGGCGCACCCTTCCGCCATCCGCTCGACTCCGGCGCACGCCGCGGGCCGCGAAGCGCGCCGGACGCGGTGCACGCCGAGCGGGATCGGGAAGGTGGTACACGTCGGTGCCGCCGAGCGCCGACGGAAACGCCGACGCGGAGTTCCCTGGCGGTAGGCGATCTCGGCGAGGTCGCTGCGGCTGTCGCCCTCCCCGGACGACGCGGCGGCGAGCGAGCGAGCCCGCTTGCGCTCCCGAGGAGGGGATCACGACCTGGGTCGCTCTCGAGCGCCCGGCGGAGCCGCTCGCAGGCGACGCCGAGCAGCTACGACTCGCGGTTTGGTGTCGGCGGCGTGCGCCGGCGACAGGGCCGTCAGGGTCAGCAGGTCGCCGCGTCTCGCGCTTCGAGGCGACGCAGCCGGAGCCTGCGCGAGGGCCGAAGGCGCCCGATCGCGAGCGTCCCGCCGCCAGGAAGACGAGGAGCGCGACGACGTTTCGGGGATCGGCGATCTGCGTGAAGGTGTAGAGAGGGCGGGAAAGAAAGAAGAAAATTGAGCGCCGCGGTCGCCCAGCAGCGCCGCCGCGATGCCGAGGCCCGCTTTCCCAGAGCCAGGCGACCACGAAGACCCGCCAGGATGAGGCCGAGGGCATCCCGCGGCGTCGGTGAGGTGCGGGATCAGCTCAGACGCGGCGACCGCGGCGCCCACGACGAGCAAAGCAGTGCCGCGGCGCAGCCCGTGCCGGCCCTCGAGCGCCGCGTGCCCGTCGCCGAGCGGCGCCCTGGGGGCGGACGCATCAGCTTTCCCGGGGCGAAGTCGATATGATGACCTGGATCCCCGCCTGGCGCAGCAGACGCACTCGATCGTCCGCCCGATCATCTCCTCGCCGCCACCCGGTGCGGGTCGAGGCCGACGACGGCGAGGTCGGCATCCCGGTCGCGAGCGATCCGCAGAATGCCCCTTCCGGCGTGGCGGTCGCGTCCGATGACCGGATCGGAATCGAGATCGTGGAGCCGGACCAGATCGGAAGCTGTCCTCGAGATCCGCCCGGGCGCGATCCTCCCGGCCGGAAGGGAAGTCCCGAGCGGCAGCGCCATCGGAACCTCGATGATCGCGCCGAGCACGATCTCGGCTCTCTGCTCCGAGCCGAGCCGGCAGGCGAGCTCGACCGGCGCGGCGGTTATAGGCGAATCCCTGGACGGGGACGAGAATCCTCCGGACCGCGCTGACCGAATAGAGGGCGCGGGCGACCGCCTGACCGACTGGCTCCGGCGGATGCATCATCCACCAGAGGAGCGATCCCGGTGGAGACGGGCGAAGACCGCGGCGATCGCCAGGCCGAGCGGATGGACGAGATCCGGCGTTCACGGTCCCGCTCTCCGGAACGCCGCCACGCGAAAGAGCGCGTATCCGACGAATGCCGCCGCCATCAGGAGAAGGGGAATCGACCGCAACCCGACCCCGCGCCAGGCGAGCACGGTCCCGAGCGCGCCGATCACGACCGCGTTGAAGAAGTGGAGCCGGCGCGCCAGCCGCCCTTACGGCGCCTCTCCCGCTCCGCCGCCCGCGCCCGCGCCCGGTCGCGCGCGGAGAGCGCCGCCTCGTACTGCTCGAGCATCTCGAACTCCTCGGCGGACTTCAGGATCGCCTTCTGTTCCTGCTCCCAGTGGCGCGGAATGGAGCCGAAGACCGGCAGCCCGTTCCTCCGGCGAAACCACGCGTAATACACGAAACACAAGCGCGACCCACGATGGGCCTGCGATCCTCCGGATCCTGTGCGTCAGCGACCACTTCGACGAAGACGAAGAGCACCGACGCCGCCCCGAAGAATCCCAGGATCCGGAACGTCGATCGGCTGTCCGGCTCTTCGACTTCACCTTCAGGTTGAGAGGAATCTTGTAGGGGCGCGGGCTGTAGGGGTCGGAGAACCGCAGCCTGATTGCGGCGACGAAGACGACGAATGGCCGAGCGTCGCCCCCGAAGGCGTACATGTTGGCGAGCGATCGTCGAGGGCCTCGTCCTTGCCGAGGAGAAAAGCGAGGAGGGTCTGGAGCGCCCCCGATCCCGGAGAAGACGAGGATGGCCCGCACGGGGGTCCGGAACCGGGCGTGGACCTTGTCGAACCAGGGGAGAGGATCTTCAGCTCCGACATCGAGTAGAAGGCGGCGAGGCGGACATGATCCCGGAATTTGCCGAGATCGAGAGAATCGTCGCTCCGGCGAGCGCTGCGAAGCGGCCGCGGCCACGCCGATGAACGGAATCTCCGCGGGCGAGGCGTCGCCACCGGGTCGACTTGCGCGCGTCCCGGAACACCGTCCAGGGAAGGAGACCGTTGGCGAGCGTCGAGAACGCCAGAGCGAAGATGAATACGGTGAAAATCAGCGTGATCGACGTGCGCGGAACGATCGTCGCGGAGCGCCGGGTCTCCTGCGCCGCCTGCGAGGATCGAGCTCGAGCCCCACGAAGGAGATGATCGCGAGCGACGAGCCGTACATGAACTGCTTCATCGACGGGAAGGCGTGCGTCCACTGGTGGGCGAGAGCTCCGGCTTCCACGCGAGAACGAACCCGAGAATGATGATGGAAGATTCGGTGACGATGTCGATCCCCGCCGATGATCTCGTTGAAGAGGGACGATTCCTGATCCGCTTGACGTTCAGGAGCGTGAGCATGACGATGATGAAGAGCGATTCGCCGAGCCATACGGGTTGAAGTCGTGGATCGGCCCCCAGGAAACCGAGACCTTTCCCAGCGCCGGCACGAAGAAATTCACGCGCCCCGCCGACATCACCGAGAAGAGCGCGATGTCGATCGTAGTCGAGGAGCAGGGCCGACCCGGAGAGAAACCCCGTGAAATCGCCGAGGCCCCGCAAGGCATAGTATTGGCCTCCCGGCGACGGGTAGGTCGCCGCCATCTCCGTAGGCGAATCCGGATCATGATGTACACGATTCCGGCCACGAGGAAGGCGAGGGGGGCCGCGCCCATCGTGTAGGCGATGACGAGTCCGAGTGCCGCGTAGATGTCGGCACCGACGTCCGCGTATCCCCACATGAACGAGCCCCAGACGGTGACGTCGCGGCGAAGCTCTACGCGCTCGGGAGCGGAGGGCGTCGGGGCGGGATCCACGAAACGGGAGTTTAGCCCGCATTGCGCGCCGGCGACGGCGGGAGCTGCGCGCCGCGACGGCGCCGCGCCGTGTATACTGCCGCCCTGACCTCATGCCCCGTCGAACCGACATCCACTCGATCCTCGTGATCGGCAGCGGGCCCCATCGTGATCGGGCAGGCCTGCGAGTTCGACTACTCGGGCACGCAGGCGGTGCAGCGCCTTGAAGCGCGAGGGCTTCCGGGTCGTCCTCGTGAACTCGAATCCCGCCACGATCATGACCGACCCGGAGCTCGCGGACGCCACGCTACATCGAGCCGCTGACGCCGGCGACTCTCGAGCGCGATCGTCGAGCAGGAGCGGCCGGACGCGATCCTGCCGACGGTCGGCGGCCAGACGGCGATCAACCTCGCCCTGGCGCTCGCCGAGTCGGGGCTCGCTCGAGAAGCTGGGGCATCGAGCTCATCGGCGCCAACGAGCGAGCGATGCGGCTCGCCGAGGACCGAGATCTCTTCAAGAAGGCGATGCTCGAGATCGGCGCCGACGTACCGCGCTCGGGAACCGCGCTGCAGCATCGACGACGCGGAGCGGATCGCCGGAGAGCTCGGCTTCCCGCTCGTGATCCGGCCGTCCGTTCACGCTCGGCGGCTCGGGCGGCGGGACCGCGCCGGACGCCGAGGCGTTTCGCCGGATCGTCCGGCACGGCCTGTCCGAGTCGCCCTCGCACGAGGTCCTGATCGAAGAGTCGCGTCGAGGGCTGGAAGGAGTTCGAGCTCGAGGTGATGCGCGATCACGCAGGACAACGTCATCATCGTCTGCTCGATCGAGAATTTCGACCCGATGGGCGTCCACACGGGCGACTCGATCACCGTCGCGCCCGCAGATGACGCTCTCGGACCGCGAATACCAGGCGATGCGCGACGAGGCGAAGGCGCGTCATCCGGCGAGTCGGCGTCGAGACCGGCGGGTCGAACATCCAGTTCGCCGTCGACCCGCAGACCGGCCGGCGGGTCGATCATCGAGATGAACCCGCGCGTGTCGCGCTCGTCGGCGCTGGCGTCGAAGGCCACGGGCTTCCCGATCGCCAAGATGCGCCGCGCTGCTCGCCGGTCGGCTACACGCTGGACGGAGATCCCGAACGACATCACGAAGAAGACGCCCGCCTGCTTCGAGCCCTCGCTCGACTACGTCGTCGTGAAGATTCCGCGCTGGACGTTCGAGAAGTTCCCAGCGCCGACCCGCGCCTGACGATCCAGATGAAGTCGGTCGGCGAGGCGATGGCCGATCGGCCGCACGTTCGCCGGAGGCGCTCGGCAAGGCCATCCGATCCTCGAGATCGGTCGCGACGGCCTGGACGACGGCGGGCCGGCGATCTCGCGCGAGGAGCCCGTCTCGCGAGCTCGCTCACGCCCACGCCGGAGCGGCTCTTCCATCTGCGGCGCGCGTTTCGTCGCGGGCTGACGGTCGGGCGAGATCGCCGCGATCGACGCGGATCGATCCGTGGTTCCTCGACGCGAGCTCGCGCGGATACTCGCGCGCTCGAGCCGGCGATCGCCGATTCGGCGCGTGCCGGCGAACCGGAGCTCCTCCGGGCGGCCAAGCGGCTCGGGCTATCCGACCGCGCGATCGCCCGGCTCTGAGGGTTCCGAGGGCGAAGTCCGGCAGCGCCGCCGTCGTCCATGAGCATCGCGCGCCGGTCTACAAGCGCGATCGACACGTGCGCCGGCCGAGTTCGACGCGGAGACCCCTACTTCTACTCGACCTACGAGACGAGAACGAGTCGATCCGGACCGCGACGAAGAAGATCGCGATCCTCGGCGGCGGCCCCAACCGGATCGGGCAGGGCATCGAGTTCGACTACTGCTGCGTCCACGCCTCGCTACGCGCTCTCGCGAGGCCGGGTTCGAGACGATCATGATCAACTGCAACCCGGAGACGGTCTCGACCGACTACGACACCTCCGACCGGCTCTACTTCGAGCCGCTGACGTTCGAGGACGTGCTCGGCGATCCTCGACAACGAGAAGCCGGACGGCGTCCTCGTGCAGTTCGGCGGCCAGACGCCGTTGAAGCTCGCGCGCCGCTCGAGGCGGCGGGCTTCCCGATCTGCGGGACCAGCGCCCGACGTCGATCGACCTCGCCGAGGACCGCGTCCGCTTCGGCGCGCTCCTCGGACGGCCTCGGCCTCGCGGCGCCCGCGCACGCCGAAGCGCGACCTGAGAGCAGAGGCGCTGGCCGCCGCCGCGCGCGCATCGGCTATCCGCTGATCGTGCGGCCGTCCTACGTGCTCGGCGGCCGCGCGATGGCGGTCGTCTTCGACGACACGACATCCTCGCCGTCTACATGGAGCGGGCGCGCGAGGCTCGCCCGAGCACCCGTGTGCTCCTCGACCGTTTCCTCGACGACGCTGTCGAGCTCGACGTCGACTGCCTCCGACGGCACCGATGTGTGGATCGGAGGCGTGCAGCAGCACATCGAGGAAGCGGGAATCCACTCCGGCGACTCTTCTCGGTGCTCTCCCTGGAAGATCTCTCCCGCGGACCTCGCGGCGATCAAGGACGCGACGAGGCGGGCTCGCGCGCGCCCTCGGCGTCCGGGGGCTCAGTGAACGCGCAGTTCGCGATCCAGGCGGGGGCGCTCTACGTCCTCGAGGTCAATCCCGCGCGCTTCCCGGACCGTCCCTCGTCTCGAAGGCGATCGGAGTGCCGGATGGCCGAGCACGCGGCGCTGCTCGCCACCGCGAACGCCCTCGGCCGCCCTGGGGCCTCGCTGCCGGAGCGCGAGCCCCTCGATTTCTTCATCAAGGGGCCGGTCTTTCCCGTTCAAGAAATTTCCCGGCGAGGACACGCTGCCTCGGTCCCGAGATGAAATCGACCGGCGAGGTGATGGGCGTGTCGCCGCGCTTCGGGCACGCGTTCGCGAAGGCCTGCGAGGGAGCGGGCGTCGTGCCGCCCGTCGAAGGCACCGTCTTCCTGACGGTGAATCCGTTCGACAAGCCGGCCATCGAGCCTGATCGCGCGGGAGCTCGGCGTCTGGCTTCCGCCTCTACGCGACGGAGGGGACGCGCGCGCATCTTCCGGGGCGGGAATCTCGGCCACGAGCGCATCTTCTAGGTCAACGAGGGCCGGCCCAACGCCGTCGATCGCATGGACGCGGGAGAGATCCAGATGGTCATCAACACGCCGCTCGGGAAGCTCTCCCACTATGACGAGGCGGCCATCCGGGCGGCAGCGCTGCGGCTGAACATCCCGTGTCTGACGACCCTCTCGGCGGCGGCGGCGGCGGTCGAGGCCATCCACGCCCTGCAGGAGCGCGCCACCGAAGTCGCCGCGCTCCAGGAATTCCACGGCGCATGACGGCGCGAGGCCTCCGGCCGGACGCCGTCGGCGCTGCTGGCGGTCGCCCTCTCGTCGAGGCCTTCCCGTCGGCGACCGCGTCGCGGCGGCGGCTTTCGTCGCGGCACTCGCGAGCTTCGCTCTGGGCCTCACCGCTCCCGGCCGCGGACTCCCCGGTGCGGTATTCGCCTGCACGGTCACCGGCGCGGCCACGCCCGCGGCGGGCCCGCACGGGATCCTGCTCTGGCCGGCGCTCAGTCGCGCCTGGTTCGGTACCGGCGCCGCGATACGCGACTCGATCCGGCAGCGTCCTCTCCGGACACCCTCGACCGCGCTCGGCGGACGTTCTCGGGTTGTTCTGGTTCGCTCTGCGGCCGCGGCCGCGCTTTCCGCGCGATCCGTCTGGGCGCTCGCGCATCGGCCTGCGCTTCGCGCCGTCAACGTGATCGGAACTCCCGACTTGGAGGCCATCCATATGGACGCTCACGGGGATCGCCGCCGTGTTCGCGGGTCTGACGATTTTCCGGGCCACCCGCCAGGCGCCTGGGGAAGTCCGGCACCGCGCGCGGCCGCGCCTCGTCGTCGGGGGCGGCATTCTGGCGGCGGTCGCCGTTCTCCAGTCCCGCGCGTGGATCGGAGCGTCGCGCTCGGGGTTCCCAGATCGCCCCTGGGACGCTTCCAGGGCCTCGCCAGTGATCCAAACGCGGCCGGGTGGTCGCGGCTCTGGCCCTTGGACCGGCCTTCCTGGCGGCATTTCGGGGCCCGCGAGGGGGTCGGTGGCGCTCGCGTCGGCCGTTCTCGCGGCCGAGTGGCCGTGTCGGGATCCCGGAGCGGCATTCTCTATGGCCGCCCTGACGATCGCCGCCATCGTCGTCGGCGAGGCGGCGCGGGGAATACCCGCTGGGGCGCGGCCGGCCTGCCGGATCTTCGCGGTCGCCATCACCATCGTCCTCTTTCGCCGCGTCGCGCGGGCGCGGGGAGCGGCCGAGAGGTTCATCTCGCTCTGGGACGCCTGGGCGCCGATGGTCACCGCACGGTCGTCACGAGGGACTGTTCTGGTCGGCGGCATTCGACGCGTTTCGCAGCGCTCCGCTCGGCGGCATCGGCTGGAATGCGTTTTCCTGGCGGCTCCGACGCTCGCGGCCTCTCGCGGCACCTCGATCGCGGTGCTGGACAACCCGGGGAGCTTCTACCTCCAGGTCCTCTCGTGAGACCGGATTGCCGGGGCGCTCCTCTTCGCGGTGTTCGCGGCTGCAGCGGCGCGGACGATCGCGGCGGCTCTGTGGAGCCCGGGACGGAGAGCTGCGGAGCGCGGCGTCCTTCGCGCTCGCGCCGGCGCTGGCAGATCGGGTCGCATCTGCTTCGCCGCCGAGGCGGCGATCGCCGCCTTCCGCTCCTGGCGGAGCGTCGCTGGGACGCGCCCGCGCGCGCCTCGCCGTTCCGGAGGGGGATGGAAGCGCGCGCGGCCGGACGTCGCCGCTGCCTGTCGCCCCGCGGGCTGCCCTTCTCGCGCCGACGGCGAGCAATACGTAACTGAACGAAGTA
>ERZ1370068.3133-contig-2255_pt1 | contig 26994 bp, 35 predicted proteins | sample MGYA00561227_ERZ1370068 | MGnify/ENA primary metagenome ERZ1370068 (study PRJEB38410, sample SAMEA6850437) | metagenome | study: Metagenomic assessment of the ecological functions of the soil: analysis of the soil microbiota associated with the...
AGAAAGCGGCGAAGGAGTAATAGGGGTCAGAAGTCCATCCCTATCGGATTCCGGCTCGGGTTTCAACAAGACCTGGCGGTCGCGCTGGTTCGCCGATCAGCGACTACGCGAAGCTGCTGCACGAGGACCTGACGCTGCGCGACGGACCTCGAAGAAGCGGTTCGTCGCACGCCGGCGTCTCGCAGATCGAGATCGAGCGCGCGGCGAACAAGCTGAAGATCGACATCTACACCTCGCGCCCGGGCATCATCATCGGCCGCAAGGGGACCGAAGTCGACAAGCTGAAGCAGGAGATCCAGAAGCGGACCAGCCGCGAGGTCTTCATCAACATCCAGGAGATCCAGAAGCCGGAGCTCGACGCGCAGCTGATCGCCGAGTCGGTGGCGATGCAGCTCGAGAAGCGCGTCGCGTTCCGCCGCGCGATGCGCAAGGCGGTCGAGTCGGCGCTGCGCTTCGGCGCGCGCGGCATCAAGGTGCGCGTGTCCGGGCCGCCTGAACGGCGCCGAGATCGCGCGCTCCGAGTGGTATCTGCACGGCCAGCTGCCGCTGCAGACGCTGCGCGCCGACATCGACTACGGCTTCGCGGAAGCGCAGCACGACCTACGGGCAGATCGGCGTCAAGGTGTGGCTCTACAAGGGCGAGCGCCTGATGCCGCAGCGTCGGCCGCGAAGAAGAATATCGGCGGCACCGCGGCGGCCGCGACGGCGATCGCGGCCGGGACCGTAGAGACTGCGTCGATCAGGCAGCGATCAGCACCGGAGCTGAAGTTCAGGATTCATCATGTTGATGCCGAAGAAGGTCAAGTACCGCAAGCAGCAGCGCGGGCGCATGGCGCGGCAAGGCGTGGCGCGGGTCGCGACGTGTCGTTCGGCGACTACGGCCTGAAGGCGCTCGGAGCCGTGCTGGCTGACCGACCGGCAGATCGAGGCGGCGCGCGTCGCGATGACGCGCTTCATCAAGCGCGGCGGCAAGATCTGGATCCGCGTGTTCCCGGACAAGCCGATCACCAAGAAGCCGCAGGAAACCCGCATGGGCAAGGGCAAGGGCGCGCCCGAGGAGTGGGTCGTGCGTCGTCCGGCCGGGCCGCGTGCTGTTCGAGATGGAAGGCGTGACCGAGAAGGACGCGCGCGAGGCGATGCAGCCTGGCGGCGGCGAAGCTGCCGATCATGACCAAGTTCGCGACGCGGTTCGCGCAGGAGAAGATGCTATGAAGGCCGCGCGAACTGCGCGACCTCGGCGGCCGACGAGCTCGGCGCGCGCGAGCGCGACCTCGACCGATCAGCTGTTCCGGATGCGCATCCAGAAGTCGATGGGCCAGCTCGAGGCGCCGCGACAAGATGCGCGCCGCTGCGCCGCGATCTGCGCGCGCGTCAAGACGGTGCTCGCGCGAGAAGGACAGGGACCGGGACAGTAGCCAGTATGGCCGACAAAGTCGAGAAAAGTCATCGGGCGTGGTCGTCAGCGACAAGATGCAGAAGAGCGTCGTCGTCGCCGTCGAGCGGCAGGTGCGCCACGGCCTCTACGGCAAGACCGCAGCGGCGCACCTCGACGTTCATGGCGCACGACGAAGAGCAACGAAGCCAAGATCGGCGACACGCGTCGCGATCGCGCGAGATCGCGTCCGCTGAGCCGCGCGCAAGCGCTGGGCGCTCGGCGCGCGTCGTCCGCAGCAAGCGCGGGTAGGAGCGACAGCCATGATTCAGATGCGATCGATTCTCGACGTCGCCGACAACTCCGGCGCGCGCAAGATCGCGGTCATCAACCCGATCGGCGGCTCGACCGGGCGCTACGCGCGCTCGGCGACATCGTCACCGCGTCGGTGAAGGAAGCGACGCCGGACGGCACGGTCAAGAAGGGCCAGGTCGTCAAGGCCGTCATCGTGCGCACGCGTCAAGGAACAGCGCCGGCAGCGACGGCAGCTACATCCGCTTCGACCGCAACGCCGCGGTCCTCATCAACGACCAGGGCGAGCCGATCGGCACCCGCGTGTTCGGGCCGGTCGCGCGCGAGCTGCGCGAGCGCCGGTTCATGAAGATCATCTCGCTCGCGCCGGAGGTGCTGTGAATGTCGCGACTGCAGACTACGCCGATTCGGAAGAACGACAACGTGCTCGTGATCACCGGCAAGCGACCGCGGCAAGCGCGGGCCGCGTGCTGAGCGTGGTGCCCGAGCGAAGAACCGCGCTCATCGTCGAGAGGCGTGAACATGATCAAGCGCCACACGAAGCCGAACCCGCAGAAGAACATCAAGGGCGGCATCGTCGAGCGCGAGGCGTCGCTGCACGCGTCGCAACGTGCAGCTCGTCTGCCCGGAGTGCGGCGCGCCGACGCGCATCGGCCACAAGATGCTCGGCGACGGCCGCAAGGTCCGGATCTGCCGCAAGTGCGAGGGAGTGGTCGACAAATGAGCCGCGCTGAAAGAGCGCTACAGAAGCGAAGTCGTGCCGGCGCTCAGCAAGGAGTTCGGCTACAAGAACGTGATGGCCGTGCCCGAAGATCGACGAAGGTCGTCGTCAACATGGGCCTCGGCGAGGCGACGCCGAACGCGAAGATCGTCGACACCGGCGCCGACGAGCTCGCGCAAGATCACCGGCCAGAAGCCGGCGATCGCGCCGCGCCAAGAAGTCGATCGCGCAGTTCAAGGTGCGCAAGGGCATGCCGATCGGCGCGATGGTCACGCTGCGCGGCGAGCGGATGTGCGAGTTCCTCGACCGCCTGATGTAGCATCGCGCTGCCGCGCGTCCGCGACTTCCGCGGCGTGTCGCCGAAGGGCTTCGACGGCCGCGGCAACTACACGCTCGGCCTGCAGCGACCAGCTGCTGTTCCCGGAGATCGACTACATGAAGGTCGACAAGGCGCGCGGCATGAACGTGTCGGTCGTGACGACGGCGCAAGACCGACGAAGAAGCGCGCAGGCTGCTGCAGTTGATCGGCATGCCGTTCCGGCAGAACTAGCAGGAACTGAACGACTATGGCGACGACCGCAAAGATCGCGCAGAGACGCAGAGACGCCGAAGTTCGAGGTCCGGCACGCGCAACCGCTGCCGCCGGTGCGGCCGCCCGCGCGCGTACATGCGCAAGTTCGCGCTGTGCCGCCTGTGCTTCCGCGAGCTCGCGCTCGACGGCGACGTCGCGGGCGTCATCGAAGAGCAGCTGGTAGCGAACGGAGCGCGAACGCTGTGAAGCTGAAGGGAAGCTGACATGACAGACCCGATCGCAGACATGCTGACGCGGATCCGCAACGCCGTCGACGCGCGCCATCACGCGCGTCGACATGCCGGCGTCGCGCCTCAAGGCCGAGATCGCGCGGATCCTCGAGGAGCGAGGGCTACATCCAGGGCTTCAAGCTGGTCGACGACGCCGCCGAGCGGCCGAGCCGCAGGCGCCGCCCGCGATCCGCATCGTTCCTGAAATACGGCCCGCGCGGCGAGACAGCGTGATCACCGGCATCGAGCGCGTCAGCCGGCCCGGCCGCCGCGTCTACTTCGGCCGCGACGACGTGCCGACGGTGCTCGGCGGTCTCGGCACGAGCATCCTGACGACGTCGCGCGGCGTGATGACCGGCCAGGACGCCGTCGAAGGCCGGCGTCGGCGGCGAAGTGCTCTGCAACATCTGGTAAGGCAGCGAGTCGAGAACTGATGTCACGAATTCGGTAAAGAAACCCATCGCAGTGCCCAAGGGCGTCACCGTCAACGTCGAGCCGGACGCGCGTCGAAGTGCAGGGCCCGAAGGGCACGCTGAAGCAGGCGCGTGCCGCCGGGCATCTGTTCGAGCGTCGAGGACGGCCGAGCTCGTCGCGACGACGTCGCGCGACGGATCGCGGAGCTCGAGCAAGTTCCACGGCCTGGCGCGCAGCCTCGATGGCCAACGCCGTCGAGCGGCGTGACCGACGGCTTCAAGCGCGAGCTCGACATCGTCGGCGTCGGCTACCGCGCCGAGATCAAGGGCAAGCAGGTGCATCTTCGCGCTCGGCTACTCGCACCCGGTCGTGTTCGACATCCCGACGGGCATCGACGTCGCGATCGACAAGCAGACGCACGTCACCGTGACCGGCGTCGATCGGCAGCTCGTCGGCCAGGTGGCCGCCAACATCCGCCGCCTGCGCAAGCCCGATCCCGTACAAGCAGAAGGGCGTGCGCTACACGGGTGAAGTGCTGAAGAAGAAGGTCGGAAAGACGCGGAGCGCAAGTAGCCATGAGAGATCAAGACGAAGAAAGACCGGCGCGATCGGATCCAGTCTGCGGCAGCGCAAGCGGATTGCACGGCACGGCCGAGCGGCCGCGCCTGGCGCGTGTTCCGTCAGCGTGACGCACATCTACGCGCAGGTGATCGACGACATGGCCGGCCGCACGCGTGGCGTCGGCGTCGAGCATCGAGCCGGCGCTCGAAGAGCGCGTCTCGACAGGGCGACGCGCGGCGGCAACATCGCAGGGCGCCGAAGGCGATCGGCACAGATCGATCGCCGAGCGGCTCGAAGGAAAGGGCATCACGCGCGTCGTGTTCGATCGCGGCGGCATTCCTCTATCACGGGCGCATGCGCGCGGTCGCCGACGCGGCGCGCAAAGCGGGTCTGGAGTTCTAATGGCACATGCAGTATCTCGCGAGAAGATCGACGCCGGCGCAGCTCGAGCTCAAGGACACGGTCGTGTCCGATCAGCCGCGTCACCAAGGTCGTCAAGGGCGGCAAGAACCTGAGCTTCAGCGCGCTGGTCGTCGTCGGCGACGGCCACGGCGTGGTCGGCTTCGGCATCGGCAAGGCCAAGGAAGTGCCGTCGGCGATCAAGAAGGCGCATCGAGGCGGCGAAGAAGAGCGCTGATCCGCGTGCCGATGCAGGGCACGACGATTCCGCATCCGGTGCTCGGGCAGCTTCGGCGCCGGGTCGGTGCTGCTGAAGCCGGCGCCGGACGGCACCGGCATCATCGCCGGCGGCGCGGTGCGCGCGGTCGTCGAGTCGGCGGGCATCCACAACGTGCTGACCAAGTCGCTCGGATCGGCCAACCCGCACAACGTGGTGCGCGCGACGTTCGCGGCGCTCGACGACGCTGCAGGATCCGGCGGCGATCGCGCGGCTGCGCGGCAAGGACCTCGAAGAGACTGACCGGCAGGCGCGTAAGCCGGCCAACGAGCAGGACAACGAGAGCGACAGTCAGCGAAGACGCGTGAAGATCACGCAGCTGAAGAGCACGATCGGCTTCGACCGGAAGCAGGCGACCGTCGCTGCGCGGCCTGGGCCTGCGGCGGATCCGGCCACACGCGTGGAGCTGGAGGACACGCCCGGAGACGCGCGGCATGATTCTGCAAGGTGCGCCACCTCGTGACGGTGGAAGGTGAATCGATGGCGTCTGAACAATCTCCGCCCGCCCAAGGGCGCGAAGCACGCGAAGAAGCGCGTCGGCCGCGGCCACGGATCGGGCCACGGCAAGACGGCGGCGCGCGGCCACAAGGGCGCGAAGTCGCGATCGGGCTTCAGCTTCAAGCGCGGGTTCGAAGGCGGCCAGATGCCGCTGCACCGCCGCGTGCCGAAGCGCGGGTTCCACAACCCGTTCCGCGTCGAGTACGCCGTGGTGAACCTCGACACGCTCGCCGAGCGTGTTCGACGCCGGCACCGTCGGTGACGCCGGAGCTGCTGCGCGAGCGCGGCCTCGTGCGCAGACGCGCGGCGCGCGATCAAGGTGCTCGGCCGCGGCGACATCGCGAAGAAGCTGACGGTGCAGGCGCACAAGTTCAGCGGCAACGGCGGCGGAGAAGATCGCGCGCGGCCGGCGGCGACGGCCGAAGTGCTCGCAGTAGCAGGCAGCCTATGGACAGCCTCAAGAACATCTTCGCCGATCTCCGGAGCTGCGCAAGCGCGTGCTGTTCACGCTTCGGCCTGCTCGCGGTCTATCGGGTCGGCGGGCACATCCCGACGCCCGGGATCAACACCGAGGCGCTGGCGATGCTGGCCGAGCAGGCGGCAGAACACGACTGTTCGGCCTGTACGACATGTTCTCCGGGCAGCAACCTGTCGCAGATGACGATCTTCGCGCTGGGCGTGATGCCGTACATCAGCGCGTCGATCATCCTGCAGCTGCTGACGGTCGTCTGGCCGTACCTCGAGCGGCTGTCGAAGGAAGGCGAGCTCGGCCGGCGCGAAGATCACGCAGATACGCGCTACGGCACGATCGCTGCTCAGCGTCGTGCAGGCGCTCGGCATCGCGTTCTTCCTCGAGCGCCAGACCGAACGATCGCCGGCGGCCTGCCGCTCGTCTACGACCCGGGCTGGGGCTTCCGGTTGCATGACCGTGCTGACGCTGACGACCGGCATCGGTGCTCGTCATGTGGCTCGGCGAGCAGATCACCGAGCGCGGCATCGGCAACGGCATGTCGCTGCTCATCTTACGCGGGCATCGTCGTCGGCCTGCCGCGCGGCGGTCATCGCGACGCTCGACCAGCTGCGGACCGGGCAGATGGGCCTGCTCCGCATCGCTGATCCTGATCGCGCTGATGATCGCGGTCGTCGCGCGCGATCGTCTTCGTGGAGCGCGGCCACCGGCGGGTCACCGTGCAGTACGCCAAGCGCGTGGTCGGGCGGCGGCATGTACGGCGGCGCGAGCACGCACATTCCGCTGAAGGTGAACACCGGCGGCGTCATGCCGGTGATCTTCGCGTCGTCGATCCTGGCGTTCCCGGCAGACGATCGCAGGCGATGTTCACGGCCGGCGGGTGCATCGAGCGCGCGATCGCAGCAGCTCGGCATCGGGCATGCCGCTCTACAACCTGCTCTACGTCGCGCGGCATCATCTTCTTCGCCTACTTCTACACGGCGATCATCTTCAATCCGGATGACGTGGCCGAGAACATGCGGAAGTACGGCGGGTTCGTGCCCGGCATCCGGCCCGGGCAAGCGGACGGCGGAATACATCGACACGATCCTGGCGCGCATCACGCTGGCCGGGCGCGATCTACCTGGCGCTGATCGCGCTCCTGCCGGAATTCCTGCTCGACCGGCTTCAAGGTCGCGCCGATTCCGTTCATCGGCGAGCGGCTCGACGCGGTCGCTGCCGCAGTTCATCACCGCAGGGCCTGAGCGTGCAGTTCTACTTCGGCGGCACGTCGCTGCTGATCATCGTCGGCGTGGCGATGGACACCGTGCAGCAGGTCGAGTCGCAGCTGATCATGCGGCACTACGACGGCTTCATGAAGAAGACGCGGATTCGCGGGACGCCGCGGCTAAGCGCGGTGTCGCGCGGTGCGACCTGCGTCGATGCTCGGCGCCGCCGGGCGCGGGCAAGGGCACGCAGGCGGAGCGTTTCGCGCGCGAGCGCGGGGTGCCGCAGATCTCGACCGGCGACATCCTGCGCGAGGCGGTGCAGGCCGGGACGCGAGCTCGGGCCGCGCGGCCAAGGCGATGATGGACGCGGGCCAGCTCGTCGGCGACGACATCGATGATCGGCATCGTGCGGGAGCGGCTGTCGCGGCCGGACGCGGTCGCGGGCTTCGTGCTCGACGGGTTTCCGCGCACGGTGGCGCAGGCGATGGCGCTCGACACGATGCATCGACGGCGGCGCGCCGCTCGTGGTCGGTGAACATCGAGGTGCCGGAAGAGGCGCTGGTCGAGCGGCTGACGCCGCGGCGGATTTGCGCGAACTGCGGCTGGAACGCGGTGCCGGGCATGAACGCGTGCGCGCGAGTGCGGCGGCGCCGCTCGGTGCCAGCGGCAGCGACGACAGCGTCGACGATCGTGCGCGAGCGGCTGCGGGTCTACGCGCGCGACACGCAGCCGCTCGTCGAGTTCTACGCAGGCGCGGCCGACGTTCCGGTCGGTCGACGGCGACTCAGACGCCGGACGCCGTGGCGCGCGGACTCTGGCCGCGGCGCGTGCGCGTCGGTCGGTGAGGAGCGCACGCGTGATCATCTGCCGCTCGGCGGCCGAGATCGCGAGGATGCGGCGCGGCCGAACCAGTTGGTGGCGCGACGTCGCTCGCGGAGCTGCGAGGCGGCGGTGGCGCCGGGCGTGACGACGGCGGATCTCGATCGGCTGGCCGAGCGGCTGGTGCGCGACGGCGGCGCCGATGCCGGCGTTCAAGGGCTACCGCGGGTTTCCCGCGACGCTGTGCGCGTCGGTGAACGAGGAGGTCGTGCACGGGATTCCGTCGGCGACGCGCGCGCTGGTGGACGGCGACATCATCTCGCTCGACATGGGCGTGAAGCTCGACGGGTTACTACGGCGACTCGGCGGTGACGGTGCCGGTGGGCCGCGGTGCCGGAGGCGACGCGACGGTTGCTGCGCGTGACGCAGCGAAGCGCTCGAGCAGCGCGATCGCGCAGGTGAAGGTCGGCGGCCGGCTGTCGGACATCGGGCACGCGGTGCAGGCAGCTGGGTCGAGGCGCACGGGTTTTCGGTGGTGCGCGAGTTCGTGGGCCACGGCATCGGCGAGAAGCTCCACGAGGAGCCGCAGATTCCGAACTACGGCCAGCCGGGCCGCGGGCCGAAGCTGGCCGGAGGGCATGGTGCCTCGCGATCGAGCCGATGGTGGCGATGGGCCGGCCGGAGACGAAGGTGCTGCGGCGACGGCTGGACCGCGGTGACGAAGGACGGCAGCCTGGCGGCGCACTTCGAGCACACGGTCGCGGTGACCGGCGAACGGGCCCGATGCGATGCTGACGGCGCGCGAGGACCGCGGCGGCGTGCGCAGGCGCGCGCGGGCCGGAGCGGCCGGCGATGGACGAAGGCGGGTGCGCGGGACGGATGCTGGCAGTGTCGCCGCGGGCGCTCTACCGGGTGGCGGTCGGACGACGGGCGCGGAGGTGACGGCGCACGCGGCGTCGGGCGCCGGCGACGCGAATTTCGTCCGGCTGGTCGTGGGCGATCGGGTCGACGTGGAGCTGACGCCGAACGATCGAGGACGCGCGGCGCGGATCGTGACGAAGCTGTAGCGAGTGTGAGCGATGAAGGTCACGAGCGTCGGTGAAGCGGATTTGTGACAAGTGCAAGATCGTGCGCCGGCAGGGCGTCGTGCGCGTGATTTGCCCGAACCAGAAGCACAAGCAGCGGCAGGGATAAGACACATGGCGCGTATTGCAGGCGTTGATCTTCCGCGCACCAAGCGGGTCGAGATCGGGCTCACCTACATCTACGGCATCGGCCGCAAGCGGTCGAACGACATCCTGACGGCGGCGGGCGTGAGCCCCGACATCCGCGTCAAGGACCTGTCGGAAGACGACGTCCGGAAGATCAGCCGCGTGATCGAGGAGCAGGGGCGGCGTCGAAGGCGATCTCCGCAAGGAGATCTCGATGAACATCAAGCGGCTGATGGAAATCGGCAGCTACCGCGGCGTCGCGGCACCGCCGCAATCTGCCGGTGCGCGGGCAGCGCACGCGGACGAACGCGCGCACGCGCAAGGGCCCGCGCAAGGGCGCGATCGCGAAGAAGAAGGTTGAGTAACGTCATGGCAAAGAGCAGACCAGCAGGCGCCGCCGGCGACCCCGAAGGCGGGAAGGCGGCCGGCGCAAGAAGAAGACGTTCAAGAAGCGCGGCGAGAAGCGCATCGTGCACCACGGCTTCGCGCACATCCAGGCGTCGTTCAACAACACGATCGATCACGATCACCGACGCCGAAGGGCACGTGATCGCGTGGTCGAGCGCCGGCGGCATCGGCTTCAAGGGATCGCGCAAGGGGCACGCCGTTCGCGGCGACGCAGGCGGCGATGGCCGCGGGCAACGCCGCGAAGGCGCTACGGCATGCGCTCGCGTCGAAGTGCGGGTCAAGGGCCCGGGCGCCGGCCGCGAGTCGGCGATCCGCGCGCTGCAGACGGTCGGCATCGACGTGAAGTCGATCCGCGACGTCACGCCGATTCCGCACAACGGCTGCCGGCCGCCGAAGCGGCGGCGCGTGTAGGACGTTCAGGCCAGCTGATATTGAGTGACTAACTGATGGCTACGATATATCGGTCCCGTCTGCCGGCTGTGCCGGCGCGAGGGCATGAAGCTGTTCCTCAAGGGCGAGCGCTGCTACACGGACAAGTGCGCGATCGAGAAGCGCAACGTGCCGCCCGGCCAGCACGGCCAGCCGCGCAAGGCGAAGATGGTCGGCTACGGCGTGCAGCTGCGCGAGAAGCAGAAGGTCAAGCGCATCTACGGCGTGCTCGAGAACCAGTTCCGCCGCTACTTCGAGGCGGCCGACCGGCACGCAGCGGCATCACCGGCGAGACGCTGCTGCAGCTGCTCGAGCGCCGCCTCGACAACGTCGTCTACCGGCTGGGCTTCGCGACGTCGCGCGCGCAGGCGCGCCAGCTCGTGCGCCACGGCCACTTCACGGTCAACGGCAAGAAGGTCGACATCCCGTCGTACTCGGTGCGGTCCGGCGACACCGTCGCGCGTCCGCGACGGCAGCGCGCGAGAACCCGACCATCGCAGCACGCGATGGAAGAAGTGAAGGGCCGCGGCATTCCGGAGTGGCTGTCGCTCGACGCCGGCGCTGATCGCGGCCGGATCGTCGTCAGCTGCCGACGCGCGAGCAGATCAACCTGCCCGTGCAGGAACAGCTGATCGTCGAGTTGTATTCGAAGTAACGCCGACGTTCGAAGCGCTGCGACAGTCGTCGGACCTTCGAGCGTCTTCGCAGTCACCGGCCCAGCAGCCTTTCAGACCTGCGGCGGGAGGCCGGTGGTCAACCAGCAGGTCTGGAGGCCGGTCGGCCAGCGAAGGACAGACACCATGTTGTGGAAAGGTTTTCAGCGACCCAAGCGGCTCGAGTTCGAGCGCGAGACGCTGACCGATCGGTTCGGCCGGTTCTACGCGCAGCCGTTCGAGCGCGGCTTCGGCACGACCGTCGGCAACGCGCTGCGGCGCGTGCTGCTGTCGTCGATCGAAGGCGCGGCGGTCACCGCCGTGCAAGATCGACGGCGTGCTCCACGAGTTCTCGCCGATCCAGGGCGTGGTCGAGGACGCGACCGACATCATCCTCAACCTCGAAGCAGATTCCGCTGAAGCTGCACGTCGATCACGCCGAAGACGCTGACGCTGCGCGTCGACAAGCCGGGCGAGGTGCGCGCGCGCGACATCGAGGCCGACGCCGACGTCGAAATCCTCGAGCCGGATGCGCACATCGCGACCGTCAGCCGAGGGCGGCAAGCTCGAGATGGAGCTGCGCATCGAAGCGCGGCCGCGGCTACGTCGTCGGCCGACAAGAACTTCGACGAGGATCTCGGCATCGGCTGGATCCCGATCGACTCGGTGCACTCGCCGGTCAAGAAGGTCAACTACCTCGTCGAAGCGCGCGCGTATCGGCCAGACCACCGACTACGACAAGCTGACGATCGAAGTGTGGACCAACGGCGTCGGTGACGCCGCGCGACGCCGGTGTCGCTCGCGGCCAAGCTGATTCGCGACCACCTGAACGATCTTCGTCAGCCTCGACGAGGCCGGCGATCAGCCGCTCGGACGCGCGGCGCCGAGCCGGCGCGCGCCGGCGTCGCTCAACGAGAACCTCGACAAGAGCGTCGAGGAGCTCGAGCTGTCGGTGCGGTCGCTACAACTGCCTCAAGAACGCGAACATCCGGACGATTCGCGAGCTGGTGCAGAAGACCGAAGGCGAGATGCTCAAGACCAAGAACTTCGGCCGCAAGTCGCTCAACGAGATCAAGGAGATCCTGCACGACGATGGGCCTGAGCCTCGGCATGCGGCTCGATCAGCCGGCGCAGGACGGACAGGAATAGACACAGCTCATGCGTCATCGAAAGTTGCACATCGCAAGCTCGGCCGGGTCACGGAGCATCGCATCGCGCTGCTCCGCAACCAGGCCGCCGCGCTGCTCCGCGCACGAGCGGATCGAGACGACCGTGCCGAAGGCGAAGGAGCTGCGCCCGTTCGTCGAGCGGCTGATCACCATCGCCAAGCGCGGCGTGCGAGGCCAACGATCCGAAGGGCGCAGCCGCTGTCGGCGCGCCGCCTCGTGATGCGCGGACCTCGCTCAACGAGACGTCGTCACGAAGCTGTTCGACGAGCTGGCGCCGCGCTTCATGGAGCGGCCGGGCGGCTATACCCGCATCCTGCGAGCTCGGCCACCGCCGCGGCGACGCCGCCGAGGTCGCGCAGATCGAGCTGATCGGCAGCGAGTTCGATCCCAGAAGGCCGAGGAAGAGAAGAAGGCCGCCGGAAGCAGCGGCGGCAGCCGGCGACGCGCCGAAGCAGGCCAAGAGCGCTCGGTGAGCGCCTCGCGCGGCGCAGCGAAGACGAGCTTCGCGGCGGCCAGAAAACCAGGACGGCGGCGCAAGAGCAAGGGCGGCAGCAAGCCCGCGCGCGGCGCCGCCAGAGAAGTCGACGACGCCGCGCAAGGCAGGCGGCGCCCTAGGGCGGAACCCTCGTCGTGAACCAGGGGCACCTCGGGCATCTAAGGCACCTGGGCACCATTCTCACAGGCCTCGGATGGCGCAAGCCATCGAGGCCAATCTTTTGCCTTCTTCGGCATCTCGCAAGCTGGCCGCGCGTCGACTGACGACGAGCCTGACTGTTGCTGGACGCTCTCCGATCTGCCGTCCCGCTCTTCACACAGCGTGATCGCGCGCGGCTGCCCGGCGCATCGACGCGCTGATCGCGCGCCCTCGCCGATGTGCGGCCCGCAGCGTGCCGATGCCTGTGCGGACGGGTCCGTCGACGACGCCGGCCGACCTGGGCGAGCGATGCTGGATCGATGTGGTTTTGTCCTCGAAGGCGCGGCGCGGGGATGGTCGCCGATCTGGCGTACCACGTCGGCCTCCTACGACACGGCCCCGCCGGAGATCGGAGCTCTCGGTCGAAGCCGTCGAAGATTCCGCGACGCTGGCGCAATGGAGCCGCGTGTTGTGCGATCTCCCGGGCGCGCCGCGTTCATCTGGCGAGTCCTTCGCCGAGTTCGCGGTGGCGATGGGCTCGGCCCGCTGTCGCCGTTTCGCCATTCTCGCGCGTCAACGGCGAGCCGGCGGCGACCTGTTCGCTCTTTCTGCGCGCCGGTGTCGCCGGCATTTATGACGTCGACCCTGCCCGAGCGCCGCAAACGCGGCCTCGGCCGCCTGATCACGCGCGCGCGATGCACGAAGCCCGCGCCCGCGGCTATCGCAGTGGCGATCCTGCACTCATCGGCGCTCGGCGCCGGCGTGTATCGCGCCCTCGGCTTCGTGGACGTCTGCGCAATCGAGCCAGCATGTCTGGGCGCCGCACGGACTCTGATGCGATGACGCTGCAGGACGAGTTCGGCAACATCGACATCTACGTATTCGATCAGCCTGCGCGGGCGGATCGCGCCGGGCATGCGCGTGCTCGACGCCGGCTGCGGCGGCGGCCGCAATCTCGTGTATCTCCTGTGCGCAAGGTTACTGACGTGTGCGGCAACGACGCGGATCGCGACGGCGATTGCGCAGGTGCGCGCGCTGGCCTCGTCGCTGGCGCCGCCGGCGAGTTCGACTTTCGCGTCGAGCCGATCGAGCGCACCTCGTTCCCCGACGATCATGCCGACGTCGTGATGTCGAGCGCCGTGCTGCATTTCGCGCGCGACGATGCGCAGCAGTTCGAGGCGATGCTGCGCCAGATGTGGCGCGTGCTTGAAGCCCGGCGGCGTGTTCTTCGCGCGGCTGGCGAGCACGCATCGGCGTCGAGATCGAGCATCGTGCGCGCTCGGCGGCGGTCGCTTCCGCCTGCCCGACGGCTCCGATCGATTCCTCGTCGACGCTGCCGGCCATCGAATCGTGGACGCAGCACGCTTGGCGGCAGCCTGCTCGATCCGATCAAGACCACCGTCGTCCACAATCAGCGATCGATGACGACTTCGCTCGCTAAGAAATAGTTCCACGGTTCCAGGGGTTCCAGGGTTCCACGGTTTCGTTCTGTTTGCATTAAGGTTCGCGTTGGTGAACCACGGCCAGCCTGAACTTTGGACCGCGGTAGAACGAAACCATGGAACCTGGAACCCTGGAACCTGTGGAACTGGACCATGTTAGAATTCCTGATGTCCCTCGACCGTCTCCTCCAGAACAACCGCGCCTGGGCCGCTGATCGCGTCAAGCGCGACCCGACCTCTTCACTAGGCTCGAGAAGCAGCAGGCGCCCGAATATCCTGTGGATCGGCTGCTCCGACAGCCGCGTGCCGGCCAACGAGATCGTCGGCCTCGATCCCGGCGAGCTGTTCGTGCACCGCAACGTCGCCAACGTCGTCGTGCACACCGACCTCAACTGCCTGTCGGTGCTGCAGTTCGCGGTCGACGTGCTCAAGGTGAAGCACGTCATCGTCGTGCGGCCACTACGGCTGCGGCGGCGTGCGCGCCGCGCTGGAGAAGCGACGCGCACGGCCTGATCGACAACTGGCTGCGCCACGTGCAGGACGTCGCCCGCGCTCACGAAGCTGAAGCTCGACGCGATTCGCAGGATTTCGACGCGCGCGTCGATCGAGCTGTGCGAGTTGAACGTGATCGATCAGGTGCAGCAACGTGGCGCGCACCACCGTCGTGCAGGACGCGTGGCGGCGCGGCCACGCCGTCCAGCTGCACGGCTGGGTCTACGGACTCAAAGACGGGCTGATCTCAGATCTCGGAGTTCAGATCGCGATCTCGGATCTCAGATATCGACAATCGAATCCGAGATCCGAGATCTGAGATCTGAAGACTCTAAGCCGGTTCTTCGACCACCTGGCCGCGCTCGGCCTTCGCGGTGGCGATGATCTTCGTGCTGCAGGTGATTCGGCACTTCGTCGTAGTGCGAATACTCCATGTGATACGAGCCGCGGCCGCCGGTCACCGACGTCAGCGTGCTGCTCGTAGGTCAGCATCTCCGACATCGGCACCTGCGCCTTGATCACCGTGGTCGGCGCCGCGCGTGTCCATGCCTGCGATGCGGCCGCGCCGGCCGTTGAGATCGCCCATCAGGTCGCCGGCGTAGTCGCGCGGCGCGTAGACCTCGACGTTCATGATCGGCTCGAGCAGCGTCGGCTTGGCGCGCGTCATGCGCGTCCTTGAACGCCAGCGCAGCCCGCGATCTTGAACGCCATTTCGTTCGAGTCGACGTCGTGGTACGAGCCGTCGATGAGCGGCGACGCGGAAGTCGACGACCGGGATAGCCGGCGAGGTAGCCGCGCAGCGCGCGATTCCTGGATGCCCTTCTCGACCGGCGGGAATGAACTGGCGCGGGATCGAGCCGCCGAAGATCTCGTCGACGAACTCGAAGTCGCTGCCGCGCGGCAGCGGCTCCATCGTGATCTTGCAGTCGCCGAACTGGCCGTGGCCGCCGGTCTGCTTCTTGTGGCGGCCGTGCGCCTCGACCGCGCGCGGTGATCGTCTCGCGATACGGGATGCGCGGCGGCTTCAGGCTGCACCTCGACGCCGAACCGCCGCTTCAGCTTCGCGACCGTGACCTCGATGTGCAGCTGGCCCTGGCCGGCGAGCAGCAGCTCGTGCGTCTGCGGATCGCGCGTGTAGCTGATCGTCGGATCCTCCTCCTCGAGGCGATGCATCGCCGTGCCGATCTTGTCTTCGTCGCCGCGGCTCTTCGGCTCGATCGCGTAGGACAGCACCGGCTCGGGGAACGTCGATCGGCGCGAACGTGAACCCGGCGGCCTTGTCGCCGAGCGTGTCGTTGGTCGTGCGTGTCCTTCAGCTTCGCGACCGCGCCGATGTCGCCGGCCTTGAACTCCGGCACGTGCGTCTGCGTCTTGCCCTGCAGCGCGAGCAGGTGGCCGAGCCGCTCCGGCGTGTCGCTGCGTGACGTTGTGCACGGTCGAGTCCGCCTTCAGCACGCCCTGGTACGACGCGGAACATCGTGATGCGGCCCGCGAACTGATCGGCGACGGTCTTCCAGACGCAGAGCGCGCAGCGGCGCCTTGTCGTCGGCCGGCTTCGCGTCGTCGTCTGCGCCGTTGCGTCGATGCCGGTGAACGGGCGATCGGCCGGCGACGGGCAGGTAGGCGAGCGATCGCATCCATCAGCGGCTGCAGCGCCGATGTTGCGCAGGGCCCGACGTGCAGACCAGCGGGAAGATCTTCGCCGGCGCGCGTCGCGCGTCGCGAGGCCGCCGATCAGCTCGTCCTGCGTCAGCGTGCCGGCCTCGAAGAACTTCTCCATCAGCGCTTCGTCGGCCTCGGCGACCATCTCGATCAGCGCCTCGCGCGCGCGCTGTCGCCGGCGTCGGCCAGCGTCGTCGGGCACGGCGCCTTCGGTCATCTTGCCGCGAGCCGTCGGCGGCGAACGTGTAGCGCCTTCATCGACGACCAGGTCGACGACGCCGCTGAAGTCCTTCTCCTCGCCGATCGGCAGCTGGATCGGGCACGCATCGTGCGGCCGAGCGTCGCGCGCATCGACTCGAGCGTGCGCTCGAGGCTGGCGCGCTCGCGATCGAGGCGGTTGACGACGATCAGCCGCGGCAGCTGCAGCTCCTCGGCGGCCGCCCACGCTTTCTCGGTCTGACACCTCGACGCCGGCGACGGCGTCGACGACGACCAGCGCGCCGTCGGCGACGCGCAGCGCCGCGCGCGCGTCGCGACAAGAAGTTGCCGAATGCCCGGGCGTGTCGATCAGGTTGATCTTGGTCTTGTTCCACTCGCGCGTAGGCGAGGCTGGCGGACAAGCGTGTGCTTGCGGGCGATTTCTTCTTCGTCGTAATCGGTGACCGTCGTTGCCTTCGTCGACCTTGCCGAGCCGGTTCACCATGCCGGCGTCGAACAGCAGCGCCGACACCAGCTGTGTCTTGCCAGATCCGCCGTGACCCGACTACAGCCACGTTGCGGATGCTGGCAGCGTCATAGACCTTCATAGGCGGGACCCTCCCGGGCGCTCACACGCCCGAATGCGGCGCAGCATACGACCGTGCGATCCGGATCTCGAGGATCGCGACAGATCTCGACTCTGCGGCGTCTTATTCGTATCGAAGAGCTTCGATGGGGTCGAGCCGCGATGCCCGCCAGGCCGGCAGCATGCCGAAAAACACGCCGATCGCGGCGGAGAATCCGAGGCCGATGGCGAACGACCACCACGGCAGCGAGACCGGGAAGCCCGAGATCGACGTTGACCAGCAGGCCGATGGCGCTGCCGCAGCAGGACGCCGAGGATGCCGCCGACGCTGACGTCAGCACGACGGCCTCGATCAGGAACTGCACGAGGATCTCGCGCGCGCGCGCGCCGAGCGCCTTGCGGACGCCGATCTCGCGCGTGCGCTCGGTGACCGAGATCGTCATGATCGCCATCACGCCGATGCCGCCGACCATCAGCGCGATCGACGAGATCACGACGAGCGCAGCAGGATCGTCGCCTGGATGATCTGATCCCACACCGCGAGGATCGCGTCCGGCGTGACGAGGTCGAAGTCGTTCGGCTTGTCGAGCGTCAGGCCGTGCCGGATGCGCATGATCGCCTCGACTTCGCGCATGCGCCTGCTCGCGGACACGCCCTCGCGTGGGCAGCGACGGCGATCATCGCCGGCGATACCGCCGAACGGGCCGCGCTGCGCGCTTGCTCGCTGCCGAACTGCTTGCGGAACGCCGTGTACGGGATGATCGCGAAGTCGTCGGCGCCGAGCCGAAGCCGCCCGGCGACGGACGCTTGCCGATGCACGCCGATCGACCGTGTATTCGATCGGCGCCGATGCGCACCGTCTTGCCGATCGGATCGATGCCGCGCTGGAACAGCGCTTCGTACGGCGCCGTAGCCGATCACCGACCACCTGGCGCGCGCGCTGCGACTTCCTGCTCGGTGAACGACCGGCCGGCGTCCATCTTGGCGAAGTTGATCGTCGACGTAGCGCTCGGTCGTGCCGATGATCGGCAGCGGCCGCGTCCGCTCGCCGCCGGTAGAACACGCGCTGCATGCTGCGGCGTTCCGGCCGCCGCCGCCGAGCCAGATGTCGACCATGCCGACCGTCGTCGACAGCGCGCTCGATCGCGCTGCATGTCGTCGGCGGTGAGGTTCGGCCGCCGCATCAGCTGCATGAACGACGCGCCCGACGCGAAGCTGAGCCCGCCGAACTTCTGCACGAAGATCGTGTTCGGGCCCGAGCGAGTTGATCGAGTCGCGCAGCGACTGTCGAAGCCGCGGATGAGCGACGTCATGCCGACGATCGACGTGACGCCGATGACCACGCCGAGCACGGTCAGCGCCGAGCGCATCTTGTTGCTGCGCAGCGTGTCGAACGCCATCGCGGCGGTCTCGCGAAGCAGCGCGAACTGCTTCGTGAACGCGGACATGGTCTATTCCCGCCGCAACGCTTCGATCGGGATCGAGCATGCCGCGCGCCGCGCCGGCATCCAGCCGAAGAACAGGCCGACCGCCGCGGTGATGATCACGCCGAGCGCCACCGACCAGAGCTCGACCGACGACGGCACCGGGCGTCAGCGACGAAATGATCGGTCGAGAACAGCGCGCCGAGCGCGATGCCGACGATGCCGCCGACCATCGACAGCGTGATCGATTCGGTGAGCACCTGCGACATGATGTCGCGCCGCTTCGCGCCGAGCGCCTTGCGCAGGCCGATCTCGCGCGTCCGCTCGCTGACCACCATCAGCATGATGTTCATGATCACGATGCCGCCGACCAGCAGCGACAGGCCGACGATGCCGACCAGCACGACGGCGATGCCGGCGGTGGCCTGCTGAAAGATGCCCGAGCACCGAATCCGACGCGAGCGATGCCGAAGTTGTCCGGCTCGCGCCGGCTTCAGCCGGCGATCGACGCGCAGCGCGACGCGCGCTTCGTCCATGGCGCAGCTGGCCGAGCGTCGGCATCGCGCGGCTTGACCATCAGCTGCCAGCGACTGGCGCGCGCCGAACAGCTTCTGGTAAGCGCCGAGCGGAATCACCGCGAACTCGTCGAGCGACTGGCCGAACGACGCGCCCTTCTTCTTGCTGACGCCGACGACGCGTGAACGGCACGCCGGCGATCTTGATCTGTCTTGTCGAGCGGGTCGGCGCCCGTCGAACAGCCGATCGGCGGTGCCCCAGCCGATCAGCGTGACCGGGCGCTTGCGCTTGATCTCGGTCGGCGTGATCATCCGGCCGCGCTCGGCGTCGAAGGTGGCGAAGTCGAGGTACTCCTCGCTGACGCCCTGCACCTGCAGCGGTCTCGAGCTCCTCGTCGCGATAGGCGACGCGCGTCTGCGTCTGCGCCTGCGCCATGATCGCCGCGACCGACGTCGCGAACCGCTTCACCGCGTGCGGCGTCGTCCAGCGTGACGAGCGGGTTGTTGCGCATGCCGCTCGAAGTCGTCTTCGTTCTGCGTGATGCCCATCCGCTGGATGGTGAACGAGTCGGCGCCGAGGTCCGACACGATCGCGTCGCGTCACGCGCCGCGTTCACGCCGGTGATCAGCGCGACCACGGTGATGATCGACGACACCGCGACGATGTTGCCGAGCAGCGTCAGCATCGACCGGAGCTTGTTGGCCCAGATCGACGCCAGCGCCAGCATCGACGGATTCGAAGATCTGCGACATCGATCGTTAGCCGGCTAGCCGTTACGTTACGGTCGCCGCGGCTCCGGGCGTCGGCGCCGATCTTCACGAGCGTCGCCGTCGTACATGCCGCGCACCGACTCGAACGGGCCGGTGATCACCTGGTCGCCTTCCTTGAGGCCCGTCGAGCACCTCGAGATAGCGTCTCGCCGGCGATGCCCGTCTTGACGGCGACGAAGACGGCCTTGCCGTCGCTGCATCAGGAAGACGCCTTCGACTTCTTCGCGCTTCTGGCCGGGCTTGAGCTCCGTCGCGGCGCCGGCGGCCTGGCCGCCGCCGGCGGGCCGAAGCTGAAACCCTGGCGCGGCGGCCGCGGCTCGTGGACGACGTTGCCCTCGCTCGTCGTAGAGCAGCTCGCGCACGGTCATCGCCTGGATCGGCACCGACACGGCCTGCTTGCGCGTCGCCGTCGTGATCTCCGCCGTGCAGGTGAAGCCCGGCCGCACTTCGGGAATCTGGCCGTCGATCGTGACCGTGACCTTGAAGTTCGTCGCCGTGCGCGTCGGTGCCGGCGCCGGCGGCCTGGATCGGGCTGTTGCCGATCTCGGTGACCTTGCCGCGTGAACGTCTTGTCGGGAATGCGCGTCGATCGTGATCTTCGCCGAGCTGGCCGAGCTGCACGAACGGGATGTCGGTCTCGTCGACCTCGACTTCGGCCTCGATCACCGACATGTCGGCGACCGTCAGCAGCACCGTGCCGGCGTTGTTCATCGTGCCGACCATCGACGTTCTCGCCCTCTTCGATGTTGCGGCGCGTGACGATGCCGTCGAACGGCGCTTCGAAGCGCACCTGCGTCAGCGTGTGCTGGCTGCTCGCTGAGGCCGGCCTCCTGCTGATTGAGCTGCGTCTCGCGGTTCTTGATTTCCTGCTCGCGCGCGTTGAGATCGCTCTCGCGCACTTCGACGTCCGCCTGCGGCGCGCTCCAGCGATTCGCGGGTCGTCAGGCCGGCTGCCGTCAGTTCCTGTCTGGCGCTTCAGCGCCTGGCGCGGCGCGTTCGAGGCTGGCGCGCGCGCTCTGCAGCTGACGCGCGACTGCTCGAGCGCCGGTGCGGGCGCCGGCCACCGCGGCTGACGTCGCGGCGCACCGCCGCTTCGGCGTTGACCGGATCGATCTGCAGCAGGAACTGGCCGGCCTGACACGATCGCCTTCGTTGACGGCGAGCTGCGTGACGCGGCCCATCGTCTGGGCGCTGATGTTGACGGTCTTCTTCGGGTCGATCTTGCCGGACGCCGAGACGATCGCTTCGAGATCGCGCTTCTGGATGGTTTCGACGGTGACCGTGCGTGCCGGTGTCGCCACGGCGCGCGAACGCAGCGCCGCGCGCGCCGCCGGCGATCACGACAGCACGATCACGATCCAGAACCACTTCTTGCGAAACACGAGTCCTCCTAAATCCTCCGAGCCACTCAGTCAACCGGCGATGACCGCCGCAGACCGCCACGCGCCACGAGGCTGCCACGCCCACATAGACGGCCACGCAGCCGCCACGAGATATCGGCGCGCCGGCTTGGCTGGTCGCGGCCGCGAGCCCCGACGCTCAGCAGCCACATCCACCACAGCCCGAACACGTCGATCGTGCCGAACAGGCGCGCCGGCCACGTGCCTTCGTCGAACACCCGCAGGATGCCCGGCGAGGTTGGTCGGGCTCGTCAGCGACTCGGACACGTAATGCAGCGGCGTCGCGACGATCTGCTGCAGCGCCAGCACCACGGTCGCGTGCACGCGTGATGGCCAGCGCCGTCACGAACGACAGCGCCGACGCCGTCGAGTCGCGCCAGCACCATCAAGCCACCACCGCCACCAGCAGTGTGACCGGCGGCGTCAGCAGCAGCCGCCCGCCGCTCGTCAAATAGACCAGCACACGGCGGGTTGCGCCTGCAGGCGCGCGTACGCAGCGTCATCCACGCGGCAGCCTAACGCTTCGGTCACGCGCACACGCGCTCGTCCACGAGCGCCTGCTGACCTACCGGTGTCGAGAGAAGCAGCCCGCCACAGACAGCAACGGCGAGCGAACCGACGACCCATGTCGTCATGAAGGCCGGGTGCCGCACTGACACTCAGCCATTGTGGCCTCGAGGGTGCAGCAGGGACACCGTCACGCGAGCGCATCCCAGATTTCCTTTGCTCGCCTAAATACGACGATAGACGAGGCATTGGTTTCCCGTTGACGGCCTTCCAAACGGCTGAAGACGATGGAGTTTTCTGTTTCAAACTGCCGCGGAAATCTCGGCGATTTTGCTCCAATCAAAAATAATATTTCATGTTCTACAAGAGACGCGCAACCCACGTCCCATGACGGCGGTGGTCAGTGACCCCGCCGGCCGCCGACCTGGCACCTGCCCAGGCCAGCCCGGTGGGCACGCGCGCCGCCGGGCATGGCCGGCGCCTTCGTGGCGGTGGCGGACGACGCCTCGGCGATTGTGCTGGAACCCCGCAGGTGTGGCGAGCTGGCTCGCTCGTCAGCGTAGTGTTGGACGCCGGCCGCTTCCGGTTGGGCTCATCCAGGCTGCAAAGTGCTGGAGAATGAAGAGGATACCAGCGCGATCGTGGCGCTGTCCGCGACCGCATTTGGCCTTGCGCATTACCGGATGGAACTTTCGTCACTCCGGGCTGCGGAGCCTGCAGTGACAGCCTGACAGCCGAAAGAAGTGGGCGCAGTGTGCACGCCCTCACGACGGATACGGTCGGCGTGTCGCTGGAAAGCACCGATCGGCCAGAACATCGTCGTCGGCGTGACTCGAAATTCGTTTGGGGCGCTGGCTCGAGGAAGGGCGACGTCGATGCCGGGCTGATGGTGTGGGTGAATCACGTCCGCTTCGGAGTCGTCGGGCGCAACCTGACGACGCCGGAGTTTGGCGACGACAGCAGCCCCTTCGAATTGAATCGCGAAGTGCGGCTGGCGGTGCGTGGGGATCGGGTTGGACCGGCATTTCGAGGGTGATCGTTGCCAGGATGGCGATGTGATGTCGCGCCCCCACGCCAGATGGCGATCGACGTGACGTCGCGGCGGGCCTCGAGACCTGGTGGATGAACCAACGGCCTGGCTTGCGCGGCGGCGTTCGGCGAAGAATGATCGGCGATGCACGCGGGCGGTCGCCGCGGGCATCTCCGCAGGGTTGAAGCCGGGAATGTTGGTGGAAGCGCACGTGGTGCGCGGCCACGACGATGAACGTTCGTGGAGCGTCGGCGCGCGAATGACGTTTTAGAAAACTATGCCCGTAGGGGCACGCGGCCGACGTGCCCTGGCCGCACCTCGACACCCTCCAGGCGATGCGCGGGCCGGGTGAGCGAGCCGGGCGCCACGACCGAGCAGGGCGGTCAAAAGAGGCTCTTCGCTCGTGGGGGAGACGAGCGAAGCCTCGGGCCGGAAGGGTACTCGCTGGCCATCGCGACCTACGCAATGACGCTGGGCAGGTCCGGCGACCGGCGTGCCGGACGTCGACGCGACCCCGGAAGTCGACCACACACGACTGGCGGCCTGCGCGCGGTTCATGCGTCATCGCGGCCCACCCCGACGACGCCGACTTCGGGCCGGCCGGCGACCGCCGCCCGCTGGATCGACGCCGGGCTCGCAGGGCTGGCTGGTGTGCTGCACCAGCGGCGACGCCGGCGGCGAGGACCCGATCGCCGACCCGCTCGACGCTGGCCGCGCTGCGCGAGACGGAGCAGCGCGCCGCGGCCGCGATCGTCGGCTACGCCGGCGTGACCTTCCTCCACCAGCCCGACGGCGCGCTCGCCAACGACCTCGCGCTGCGCGAGCAGCTCGTCCGCGAGATCCGGACGTTCCGGCCCGACGCCGTCCTCGCGACCGACCCGGACGGCGCTCTTCTACACGCGACGGCGGCGATCAACCACACCGACCACCGCGCGGCCGGGCATGGCCGCGGTCGACGCGGTCTATCCGGCGGCGCGCAACCCGATGGCGTTCCCGTCGCTCGCCCGCGCCGGGCTGGCGGCCCACCGGGTCCGGCGGCTGTACCTGTTCTGGTCGGAACGAGCCGACGCCCGGGTCGACGTCTCGGCGACGCTCGACCGCAAGATCGACGGCGCTGCGCGCCCACGCCAGCCAGATCCACGACCCGGACGGGCTCGAGCACGCGGATCCGCGACGTGGGCCGCCGAGGAGGGCGCTGCCGATCGGCGTCGCGGCCGCCGAGGCGTTCCGGGTGGTCGTCATCGACGACGACGAGGACGAGGGCCCGAGGCCTGAGCGGACCGCGGACGCGTCAGCTCGGCTCGCCGTCGAGGCAGGAGCGGCCGGATCCGTGCCCCACTCGTTCCAGAGCTCGGCCAGGCCGTCGGCCCGGCGGCCGAGCAGCGTGACCAGCTCGCCGAGGGTCAGGTCGCCGGCGGTCGCCGGCGAGGTACTCGTCGGCGGCGACCGTGACGTCGCGCGTAGCAGGTCCGGCGATCTCGGCCTCCGTCGGCCAGTGCCGGATCGCGCATCGGGTCGAGGCCGGCGTAGCCGCAGCGCCAGCGACAGGTCGCGCTGGGTGGGATGCGCGTCGTCGGCCCAGCCGCCGAGCCCGTCGAACCGGTAGCCGAGCGACGCCAGCGCCTCGGCGATGTCGCGGTCCTGGATCGCGCGTGAACGGCGCCCCAGAACGAGTGGTCGGCCGGGAACTCGAGCGGCGCGACGCCTCGATGGCGACCGGCGACGATCGCCTCGACGCAGCCGGCCGAGCATGCGCTCTGCCAGCGCCGCGCGCTCGGCCGCGTCGTCGCCGGCGAGCGTGGCGACCAGCGCGCGTCATCGCCTCGCGGTCGCCGCGCAGGATCCGGAAGATGCGCGGCGTCGCCGCCCGGCCTGCCGAGCGCGATCGCCGAGCGGCTCGATCTCGTCGTCATCGGGCCGGCGGCTCCGGCTCGCAGCGGCGCGCGGCGCTGCGCGACAGCGGCCGCGATCGACCGCGTCGCGCTCGTCGCAGCTCGGCGACGGCGCCCGCGGGCGGCGACGCAGGCCGCGTCGGCGGTCTCGGCCGCGATCCGGGCGGCGTCGGCCTCGAGCGAGCCAGGCGCTCCAGGTCGCGGCCGATCGTCCGTGCCGCGGCCCGCTCGCGTGCTGTCGGCGGTGCGGCCGCCGTCGCGCGTCGCGATGTTGATCCGGTTGATCTCGGTCAGCCAGTCGCGCGCGGCCGCCTCGACGTCGTCGCGCGTCGGCCGCGCTGCACGCGCGTCGCGGAACCGCGCGCTGGGCCGCCTCCTTGGCGGCGCGCGGACCGCGCGCGGGTCGGCCGTCGCGCCGCGGCGTGCGGCGCGCGTCAGTGAGCTCGTCGTAGGCGCCGCTGGGCGCGCGCAGCGGCGTCGGCCGCCGCGTGCCGCGCCTGGCGCGCGCGCGCGTCGCGACTGCGCAGCGCTCGTCGGCGACGCGCCGCTCGTCGGCGCACGGCGTCGTCGGCGCCGGCGACGCCGCGATCCGTGCGTCGGAGCGAGCTCGCCGCGGCCGCGACGCCGGCCGCCTGGTCGCCAGCGGCCGCCGCGCCTGCCGGCGCGATCGTCGAGGCCCGATCGTCGCTGGCGCCGGCCGACGGGCCCGCGACCGCGATCGCGCGCCGGCCGCGCCGGCCGGTGCGGTGTCATCGCCGCGCGACGGCCGTCGCCGCCGCGGTCGACGGAGCGCCGCCGACGAGCGGCGTCGGCGTTCGCGGCGACCGTGATCGGCGACCGGCGCCGAGCTCGCGCGCGAGCGGCCATCCCGCGGCCGGCAGGCCGCAGCCGCGGTCGCCAGCCGGGCGGCCCGGAGGACCGGGCTCCATGGTCCGGTCGACGGGGTCGGCGGCCGCCGGTCGCGACGGCGTCGGTCGACGCCCGCCGCGAGCTGGCCACCGACCGGCGCGGCCGGGTCCGATCGGCGCCGTCGACCGAACGGCCGTGTCGACGAGTCGTCCGGAGGTCGGGCATCGTGCGCGGTCCATGCGGCGCCGGTCGGCGGGGCCGCCGCGGGCCGGGTCCGCGGCCGGCCGCGTCGAACGGCGTCGTCGGCGAGCGTCGAGTCGCGCGGCGGCGGGATCGCAGTCGGGCGCGACCGTCAGCCGGACCTCGCGCGGCGGCTGGCGGACCGGGCACGGAGGACCTCGACGAGCGCGGCTCCGCTGGCGACGCCGAGGACCAGCCCGAGCGCCAGGAAGGCTGAACTCGCTGGCGGTCACGCTGCCCGCAGTCCTCCAGGCTCGGTGCGTCCGTCTCGCGATCGGCGACGGCCCTGCGCAGGCAGCGTAAGCTGCGAGCTCACGGCGCAGCGTCAACCCGCGCGCGCGATCCGTCGCGGCGCTCGAGCGGCGTCCGTGCCGCGCCGCTCAGGGCGAGCCGGATGGTAGATTCCGGCCGTCGGCGACACGGCCGATCTTCCGTTCGCGCCCGAGTCCCCGAGCACCACGGAAAGGCACGTCCCGCTTGGCCATCGAGCAGCCCCAGGAATTCCTCGTCCAGCCCGTCGACGCCTCCTGGCTCCAGTGCAACATCGAGTGCCAGGAAGCCTGCCCGGTCGGGACGAACTGCCGCGGCTACCTCAACCTCGCCGCCGAGGGCCGGTTCGAGGAGGGCTACATCCTGTCGCGCGAGCCGAACCCGGTCGCGGCGATGTGCTCCTACGTCTGCTCCGCGCCCGTGCGAGCGGGCCTGCCGCCGCGGCGACATCGACCGGCCGCTGGCCATCCGCGCGATGAAGCGGTTCCTCGTCGAGTGGCACGAGGCGTCGGGCATCCCGGACGTCATGCCCCAGATCACGCCGCGCGACGAGCGGGTCGCGGTCGTCGGCGCCGGGCCCGGCCGGCATCGCCGTCGCCCGCGAGCTCGCGATGAAGGGCTACCAGGTCACGGTCTTCGACAGCCTGCCGTACGGCGGCGGGACGATGCTCATCGGCGTCCCGGCGTTCCGCCTGCCGCGCGAGGCGATCGAGATGGACGTCCGGCTGGTCGAGCGGCTGGGCGTCGACGTTCGTGCTTCGACACGACGATCGGCGTCGACATCACGTTCGAGCAGCTCCAGCGCGACTACGACGCGATCGCCATCACCGCCGGCGCGATGGACGCGGTCGCGCTCGACGTCCCGGGCGCGGACCTCGAGGGCGTCGAGTACGGCGTCGACTTCATGAAGAAGGCCAACCTCGGCCAGGCGCTCGAGGTCGGCAAGGACGTCGTCGTCATCGGCGGCGGCTACACCGCGATGGACTGCTCGCGGACGAGCCTCCGCCACGGCGCCGAGCAACGTCGCGATCGTCTACCGCCGGACGCGCTCCGAGCTCGTCGTCGACGAGGAGGAGCTCGGCGAGACCGAGCGCGAGGGCGTCCGGATGGAGTTCCTCGCCAGCCCGATCGAGGTCCTCGGCGAGGACGGCCAGGTCACCGGCGTCAAGTTCATCCGCAACCGCCTCGGCGAGCCGGACGCCTCCGGCCGCCGCTCGCCGGTGCCGATCGAGGGCTCCGAGTTCGTCGATCCCGGCCGACACCGTCATCCCGGCCGTCTCGCAGGCGGCCGACCTGACGTTCCTGCCGGTCGAGGCGAACTTCGAGATCAACCGCGGCCGGGTCAAGGTCGACCCGCGACC
>ERZ1370068.312-contig-10282_pt1 | contig 26986 bp, 33 predicted proteins | sample MGYA00561227_ERZ1370068 | MGnify/ENA primary metagenome ERZ1370068 (study PRJEB38410, sample SAMEA6850437) | metagenome | study: Metagenomic assessment of the ecological functions of the soil: analysis of the soil microbiota associated with the...
GTATGCTTCGCAGATTTCAGTTACGTATTGCTCGATGTACGCGACCTGCTCGGGATGGAGCGCCCAGCGCGCGCGATCGGCCGCATCGCCCAGGTCGAGCAGCGGGGCCCGCTCGTAGAGGTCAGGTAGGAGCGGAACTCGGATGATGTGCGGTCAATCATGGTCGGGCACGGTCATGCCACCTGGAGGAACCGCAGCGAACCGGCGGGGACGATCCCCGGGCGGCGAGCCGGCGGAAGAAGTCGCTGAGCCCGGCGAGATGCGTCTCGGTAAAGGCGTAGTCGAGCCCGGCGAAGTACGTCCGGCACTCCGCCACGGGGACGCCCGTGGCGGCCGCGCGCTCTCGGCGAGGAGGTCCAAATGCGCCAGGCCCCACGCGCGCGCATCGAGCAGCGCCTGGTGGATGGCGCGCACCCGCTCGCCGTCCGCCCGGCGGCGGGCGGCCCACACGGCGAATACGAATGGGAGGCCGGTCCACTGCTTCCACGCGGCGCCCAGGTCCACCCGGTGCGCGTAGGTTCCCCGGGCCGCGAGCAGCAGCGCGGGGTCTCCGATCACGAGCACCGCCTCGTGCGGCAGGCCCTGAGCGAGTCCAGGTCGCTTGCTTCGGCGCGCGCCTGGGCGAACTGGGGGCGCACGCGCCAGCGATCCCGGCACAACAGCTCGAGTAACGCCACGGACGTGCGCGACGACGCGGTGACGAGCACGGTCGCCCCGTCGAGCTCGGTCACCGGGACTTTGCTGAACAGGGCCACGCTCTGTACGGGGCCGTCGCAGGAAATCGCGAGATTGGGGAGCAGGACGAGGTCTTTCGCGTGGCGCGCATACTCGATCGCGCTGATCACGCTGACGTCGAGCTCGCCGGCGACCAGGAGCTCGTTCGAGCTCAGCCGGCGTCCCCGTGACGAGCTCCGCCGGCATGCGTCGACGCCTCCCCGGTCGATCGCGCCGTACACCGGGTAGCAGTTGATGTAGCCGATGCGGCCGACCTTCATGGTGAGCTTCCGGCGAGCACTGTCGCGTTCACACACGTGCAGTGCCGAGCACACGCTTGGCGTGAACGCACGCGCCGAGCACACTTCGAAGTCATCACTCACCTGCGAGGTCCGGCGGCTGCGGCGCGGGCGTCCGGCGGTGGCGCGGTGCTCGATGTGGAACGTGGGCCCTTCCGGTCCCTCGGTTCGGGACGGCGGCGCCGTCGAGCCGGGCACGTAGTCCTCGAACGTCCGCACCGTCTGGTAGAGCGAGTCGCGCTCCACCGGCTCTTTCCCCGCGCCGCGGATCAGCGAGACGATCTGGTCGTACGACAACCACATCGGTGTCTCGGCCCCCGCCTCGTGGTAGACGCGCTCGAACACCACCGTCCCCTCGAGATCGTCGCACCCGAACGTCAGTGCCACCTGCGAGAGAAACGGCGTCACCATCGGCCAGTGCGTCTTCACGTGCGGGATGTTGTCGAGCACCAGACGGCCGACGGCGATGTTCTTCAGATCGTCGATGCCGGTCGTGCGCGGTGCCGGTGCGGCCCAACGTGACGCCCAGCTCGTTGTGGTCAGGGTGATAGGCGAGGGGATGTACGTGAGGAAGCCGCCGGACTCATCCTGCAGGGCGCGCAGCGCGAGCAGGTGGTCCACCCGGTCTTCGAGGGTCTCCACGTGTCCGTACAGCATGGTGCAATTCGACGGGATGCCCAGCGCGTGCGCCTCGCGGTGCACGGCGAGCCACTCGTCGCCCGTGAGCTTGCGGTCCGCGATCGTGGCCCGGGCGGCGGGACTGAAGACCTCCGCGCCGCCTCCTGGAAGGCTCGTCACGCCGGCCTCCCGCATCGCGATCAGCACGTCACGCACGCTCAGGTGCTCGATCCTGGCAAGGTGCGCGACTTCGACGGCGGTCAGCGCCTTGATGTGTACGCCGGGGTGGCGCGCCCGCAGGCCGCGGAACAAGTCGAGGTAATACGCGAGGCGCAGCTTGGGATGCAGGCCGCCGACGATGTGGAACTCACGGGTGGGGTTGTCCCGGGCCGCGTCCGCTTCGGCAAACACCTCGTCCAGGCTTCGGGTGTAGCCGCCGTCCTCCTGCGGCATGCGCGCGAACGAGCAGAACACGCAGGTGTTGCGCAGCACGCACAGGTTGGTCGGGTTGAGATGCTGATTGGCGGCGAAGTACACGCGGTCGCCGTTCCTGGCGCGGTTGGCCGTATCGGCCAGCCGGCCGATGGTCAGGAGATCGGAGAAGCGAAAAGGGCGAGGGCGTCTCGCGCGCGTCGAGCCGCTCGCCGCGTCGACCTTATCGGCGATCGGGATCGAGCGACGGGGTCGCGCGACCGCCTGCCCGCCTGCCCGCCTGACCGCCTTCCGTTCAAGCCGCCCGCCGGACCGCGAGCGTCACGTTGTGCCCGCCGAACCCGAAGGAGTTCGAGAGCGCGACGTCCACGGCGCGGGTGACGGCGTGGTTTGGCGCCGAGTCGAGGTCGCAGGCGGGATCGGGCGTAAACTGGTTGATCGTGGGCGGAATGATCCCGCTCTTGATCACGAGCGCGCAGACCGCCGACCTCGAACGCGCCCGAGGCGCCCAGCAGGTGCCCGCTCATCGATTTGGTCGAGGCGAAGATCAGCGTGCGCGCGTGGTCGCCGAACACGGCCTTGACCGCCGCCGTCTCGGCGGCGTCGCCGTGCGGCGTGGACGTGCCGTGCGCGTTGATGTAGGTGACCTGCTCGGGTGTGATCCCGGCGTCCTGCATCGCGAGCCGCATCGCGTCCTGGGCGCCCGCGCCGTCCGGGGCGGGCGCGGTGATGTGATGGGCGTCCGCCGTCATGCCGAACCCGGCGAGCTCGGCGTAGACCTTGCGCGCCGCGGCGGCGGGCGTGCTCCGCCTCCTCGAGGATCAGCACGGCGGCGCCGTCGCCCATGACGAACCCGTCGCGGTCCTTGTCGAACGGCCGGCTGGCCGTCGCCGGATCGTCATTGCGCTCGGAGAGCGCGCTTCATGTTCGCGAAGCTCGCCATGCGCGAGCGGCGTGATCGCCGCTTCCGAGCCGCCGGCGATCATCGATGTCGGCCTCGTCGTCGCGGATGATCTGGACGGCATCGGCCACGGCGTGGGCCGACGAGGCGCACGCCGACACGGTGCAGAAGTTCGGGCCCTTGGCGCCGTAGCGCATGGAGATCAGCGCCGCGGCCACGTTGGGCATGTACATCGGGATGAAGAACGGCGACACGCGGCTCGGGCCCTTCTCCACGCAGCGCGCGCAGTTCTCTTCGAACGTCGCGAGCCCGCCCGTGCCGGTCCCGATCAGGACGCCCACGCGCTTGAGATCGACGCGCATCCCAGTTGTTCGCCAGGCACGCGTCGGTGACCGCTTCTTCGCCCGCGCCCGATGGCGTACTGGGCGAACGGGTCGAAGCGGCGGATTTCCTTCTTCTCCAGATAGCGCGACGCGTCGAATCCCTTCACCTCGCACGCGAACTTCACGGACGATTGCACGGGATCGAACCGGGTGATCGGGCCCGCCCCCGACCGGCCGGCCACCAGCGCCTCCCAGGTGGTCGCGACGTCGGTGCCGAGCGGGGTGACGAACCCGAGGCCGGTGATCACGACCCTGCGGCGTCACGCCCTACTTCCCCATCTTGTCGTGGAGATACTTCATCGCCTCGTCCCACCGTGCGGAGCTTCTCGGCCTCCTCGTCGGGAATGTCGATGTCGAACTCCTTCTCGAACGCCATGACCAGCTCGACCGGTGTCGAGGCTGTCCGCGCCCAGGTCCTCCATGAAGCTGGCCTCGGGCGTGAGCTTTTCGCGCTCGACCCCGAGCTCTTCGACGATGATGTCCTTCACCTTTTCCTCGAGCTGCTTCATGTCCATGGCCATGTAGCGCCCTCAATCAGGAGGTGTGGGGGAACCATCACAACACCATGCCGCCGTCGACGACCAGCACCTGCCCTGTAATGTAGCTCGCGAGCTCGGAGGCGAGAAAGAGCACGGCAACGCCACGTCCGCGCCGCGTGCCGAGCCGCGCCGAGCGGGATCGCGTCCTGCGAGCGTCCGCGCGCGCCTCCGGGGTAATGCCGCGCGTCAGCTCGGTGTCGATGAATCCCGGCGCCACGGCGTTCACGAGCACGTTGCGGCGACGCCAGCTCCTTGGCCACCGACTTCGTCAACCCGATCAGTCCCGCCTTGTGACGCGCTGTAGTTCGCCTGTCCCTTGTTGCCGGCCAGGCCGACGACGCTCGTGATGTTGATGATCCGGCCCGCAGCGGCGCTTGATCATGCCCGCGCGCCGCGTGCTTCATCATCAGGAACGAGCCCTTGAGGTTGGTCGTCGAGCACCGTCGTCCCAGTCGTCTTCGCTGATGCGCACCATCAGGTTGTCGCGCGTGGTGCCCGGCGTTGTTGACCAGGATGTCGATGGCGCCGAAGTCCTGCTCCACTGCCGGCGACGGCGGCTTCGACCTCGCGCCGACTGGCCGACGTCGCAGCGCGTAGCCACGGGCCCGAGTCACCCAGGCTCGCTGGCGGTCGCCTCGCGCCTTGCGCCGTCGCGCCCGAACAGAGCGCATCCTGGCGCCCGCAGCGTGCAGGGCGGCGGCGATCGACTCGCCGATGCCGCGGCTGCCGCCGGTGACCAGGGCCACCTTCCCGTCAGGTCGATCGTCATGCGGGTCCTCGCGAACTCACGCGGCCTCCAGAAATTGTGCGACCTCGTCGGCCGTTCCCAGGCTCACCACCGTGCGGTCCGGGGAGGATGCGCTTGAGCAGACCCGCCAGCACCTTCCCGCGACCGATCTCGATGAACCGCGCGCCGTCGCCGGCGATCCGGGCGGCGTGCTGCGACGCATTCGACCCAGCGCACGGGAGCGGTGAGCTGGTCCGCCAGCAGGCGCCGCGCGCGCGCGCGGTGGTGACGGCCTCCGCCGTGGCGTTGGCGATCACCGGGGTACTTGGGGTCGCCGAACGGGGCCTTATCGAGTGCGACGCGCAGGCGGCTCGCGGCCGGTCCCATCAAGCGGCGAGTGGAACGCGCCGCTGACCTTGAGCTCGATCACGCGCTTGGCTCCGCGCGCCTTGCATGCCGCCGCCGGCCTTGCGCACGGCCTCGGGGTCGCCCGAGATGACCGTCTGGTCGGCGGTGTTCAGGTTCGCGGTGACGGCGATCGCGTCTCTGGCGGAGGCTTCGTGGCACGCCGCCGCGACGCTCGGCTGCCGGGAGCCCGAGTACCGCGGCCATGGCGCCGGGCCGCTCCGCCCGACCGCTGCATGAGGTCGCCGCGCTGGCGGACGAGGACCGCCGCATCGGGCGCCGCCAACGCGCCCGCCGTCAGATAGGCCGAGTACTCCCCGAGCGAGTGTCCGGCGGCGGTGGCCGCGGTGCCCACGGCATTGCCGAGCACGGCGAAGATGGCGGCGGTGTGCGCCAGAATCGCGGGCTGCGCGTTGTGGGTGTCGGTCAACGCGTCTTCAGGGCCCTCGAACATGACCTGACTCAGCCGGAAACTGAGCGCCTCGTCGACCGCCTCGAAGACGAGCCGCGCGGCGGGAAACCGCTCCGCCAGGTCCTTCCCCATCCCGACTTTCTGCGCGCCCTGTCCCGGACAGAGCCACACGGTCTTGCCCGGGGCTACCACTGGAGGACCATGCTCGCCCATGTGAAGCCCGCGCCGAACGCCACGAACATCACCTTCATCCCGGGCGTCAGCCGCCCGGTGCGTACAGCTTCGTCGAGCGCGATCGCGACCGAGGCGGCGGAGGTGTTGCCGTACCGGTCCAGGTTGACGAAGACCTTCTCCATCGGAAGGCCCGCGTGCTTCGCCGTCGCTTCGATGATGCGGAGGTTGGCCTGGTGCGGAATCAGGAGATCGAGGTCGGCGGCGGCGAGGCCGGCTCGCGCCAGCGCCGTGTCGCACGCGTCGGCCATGGTCAGCACAGCGGCCTTGAACACCTCGCGTCCCGACCATCCGGACGAAGTGAGAGCGGTCCGTGAGCATCTGTGCGTCGGGCGGGTGCACGGCGCCTCCGGCCGGACGGTACAGCAGGTCCGCCAGGGTGCCGTCGGACTTCATGTAGGTCGAGAGGATGCCGCGGCCGTTCGCGCTGCGCCGGATGACCGTGGCGCCTGCGCCGTCGCCGAACAGGACGGCGGTCGTGCGGTCCGTCCAATCAACGATGCTCGTGAGCTTCTCGGAGGCGACGACCAGCACCGTCGCCGCCTGCTCGGACGCGACCAGCCCCTCCGCCACGTTGAGCGCGTAAATAAACCCGGTGCACGCGGCGGAGACGTCGAATGCCGCGGCGTTCGTGGCGCCGAGCAGTGCCTGGAGGTCGCACGCCTGCGAGGGCAGCAGCCGGTCGGGGGTGCAGGTCGCGACGATGATCGTGTCGAGGTCGAGCGGGGTCAGACCGCTGGCCTGCAGCGCCCGCTCGGCGGCCGCCTTGGCCATGCAGGCGTTGGACTCGTCGGGCCGCGCCACGCGCCGCTCGCGGATGCCGGTGCGGTCCCAGATCCACTGGTCGGACGTGTCGAGGATCGTGGAGATCTCGCTGTTGGTGACAACGCGTGCAGGCGCGTAGCTCCCGGTTCCCAGCAGCTCGGCGAGCGGGCGCTTCACGCGATCGCGCCTCCCCGGCAAACTCGGCGCCGATGTCCTGGCTCAGGGGGCTTCGCACCATCTGTACGGCCACCCGCACGGCGTTCATGATGGCGCGCGCCGGCGAGGCGCCGTGGCAGATGATGGCGACCCCCGGATCCCGAGCAGCGGCGCGCCGCCGTACTCCGAGTAGTCGAGGAACTTGAGGATCTGCTTGGTCTCGGGGCGGCCGATGATGTCGGGGAATGCCTGCTTGAGCATTCCGGCAAACATGCGCCCGGCGGACTCGTAGAACTTGAGGATGGCGTTGCCGATGAAGCCGTCACACACCACCACGTCAACGCGTCCGGCGCGGCACTGGCCCGTGAGAATATCCCGTCCCTCGACGCTGCCGAGGTAGTGGAGGCCGATCGCCGACTTGAGGAGGCGGTGCGTTTCCTGCACCACCGCGCTTCCCTTCTCTTCCTCCTCGCCGACGTTCAGGAGGCCGACGCCGGGGTCTTGCCGCTCGAGCACGTCGCGCGCGTAGAGCGATCCGAGATGCGCGAAGTTCACGAGCTCGCGCGCGTCACAGTCCACGTTGGCGCCGCCGTCAACGACCAGCACGGAGTGCCCGGCCGTCGGGAACAGCGCGCCGATTGCGGCACGCTGCACCCCGGGATGGAGGCGCAGCGCCAGCGTCGCCCCGGCCATCACCGCGCCCGTGTTGCCGGCGGAGATGAACGCATCGGAGTCGCCGCCTTTCTGCAGGCCGAGCGCGACCGCGATGGACGAGCGGGGCTTGCTCCGGATGGCCGCCAGGGGCTTCTCCCCCATGCCGATCACCTCGGGCGCCTGATCAGCATCCAGCCGCGACCGGTCGATCTGACTGTGCGGCTTGAGCGCCGCCTCGATCTCCGCCGTCCGGCCGACGAGCTGGACGCGAAACACCGGGGCAGCTCGCGCAGCGCCATCGCCGTCCCTCCACTTCCACTTGCGGCGCGTTGTCCCCACCCATCGCGTCGAGCGCGATGCGGATCACGTCAGGCGTCCTCCACCACCACGCGCTGCACGCCGCCATAGTAGCCGCACGTGGGGCACACGTGGTGAGGCCGCTTCAAGTCGTGGCAGCGGGGACAGGGCTGCAGCGTTGCCGCTACGGCCTTGTAGTGCGTCCGCCGGGCCCGCTTCTTCCGCTTCGACGTTCTTCGCTTCGGTACGGCCATGCGTAGCCTCGTTCAGTCGCGCAGCTTCCCTTTGAGCGCCGCGAGCGCCTTCCACCGCAGATCGGTAGCCGGCGCGCAGCCACAGGGGCCCGCGTTCAGGTCGTGACCGCAGCTGGGGCAGAGCCCGCGGCAGTCATCGCGGCACACCACGTACTGGGGGACCGCTAGAATCAGCTCCTCCCTGACCGCCGGGGTGACGTCAACTTCCGTCGCGTCCGGGGAGAGGGGTACGAATCCGGATCGTCCAACGCGTCCGGGTCCTCCGTGAAGAGCGCCTCGATGTCGGCCTCGACCGGTACCTGCACCGGTTCGAGACAGCGCCGGCAGGTCTCGGAGACCCGGGCAGCCACCTTGGCGTGCCAGTAAAACCGCCCCTCGCCGGCCGACTGCAGCCGCCCGGTCACCTGTACCGGCCCGGCCAGCGCGAAATTCAGTCCCGCAAAGAGGCCGTCAGTGGCGGGGAGGTCGCTCCGCGTCTCGACCGGCCCGCGCGCGAGCTCCCGGAGATCGGCTCGGAGCATGCGAAGCGAAGCTAAACCGTTGTGGGACTTGCGTCAAGCTAACTGTCAGGTGGTGCGAAACAGCTCCGCCAACTCTGCTTCCGGGAAGAAGAACGCCACCTCGCGCGCCGCGTTCGCATCGGAGTCGGACGCGTGGATGGCGTTCCGCTCCTTGGACTGGGCGTACAGCTTGCGAATCGTTCCCGCCTTGGCCTCCGCCGGGTCCGGTGGCCCCGATGGCCTCGCGCAGAACGGCCACCGCCCCGTCGCGCTTGAGGGCCAGGGCCAGTGCCGGCCCGGAGGTCATGAAGGTCACGAGGGAGCGGAAGAACGGACGCTCCCGGTGGACGGCGTAGAATGCCTCGGCCTGCGCGGTGCTGAAGCGGACGAGACGCGCGGCCCGGACGGCGAAGCCGGCCGCCTCGAGATGAGCCAGGATCTTCCCGGCGTGACCGGTGGCTACAGCGTCGGGCTTGATGATGGCGAGAGTAATCATAGGTGTCAGGTATCAGGTGTCAGGTGTCAGGTAGCGATGAGGCGGCGAATCAGATCCGCGCGGGTGAGAAAGCCGACCACCTTCCCTTCCCGTACCACCGGAAAGCGATCGACATCTTTGCTGTTCATCAGACTGGCGACGTCGCTCAGCGTCTGATCCTCCGCCAGGCAGAGGACCGAGCGCGCCATGGCCTCCCGCACGGGAATCTGCCGGGGATCGGTGGATCCGCGCTGGATTTGGCTCTTGGTGAGCGCGCGGACTTCGCCGCTCTTGGTGCGTTGCAGATAGTCCGGGATCAGGAATTTCAACAACTCCCTGTGCGACACCATCCCGAGTAGAGTCCCCGCCTCATCCACCACCGGAAGCGCGCGGACGTCGCGTTCCACCATGACCTGGGCGACGTCACCCAGCGTGGTTTCCGGCGCGAGGGTGAAGACATGCGCCGTCATCACATCCCGCACCAACAACTGGGTCGGCAACTCGATCGAGGCGAGGCCTGGGACCGCCAGCACCGCCTCCGGCGTCCGGGCATCGAGCAACGCCTGCAGCGTATCGGCGTCGGACAGCGCGCGCGCGAGGGCTCCGATTACCTGCAGATAGGTAGGGCCGTCGCGCGGCGGCGCCACGATGAAGATGACGACGCGCGCCGCCCGGTGCGGATCTTTGTCGGAACGGATCGCGGTGGGAGCGATCCCCACACTGATCAGGAGACTCCGCACTGCCTCGGTGCGGAAGTGCGGCAGAAACGCATGCTCGCCGACGCTGGTCAGATCTTCGGGCCAATTGTCCTGAATCAGCGCGTAGAGCCGCTTGGGCTCGGCGACGGCTCCGGAGTCCACGAGGTGCTGAGCGAGCTGCTCCGTCGCGTCCTTCACCGTGCGCGCGTGCAGCGGGACGATCACGTGCTCCCGCCGCAGCAGGTCCCGCAGCTTCATAGCTTCTCCTTGAGCAGCGGGACGACGTCCGCGGGCCGGCGCATCACCGGGATGCCCGCCCGCTCGAGCGCCGCCATCTTCTCCGCAGCGGTGCCTCCGGAGCCAGAGGCGATGGCGCCCGCGTGCCCCATGCGGCGGCCCGGCGGCGCGGTCTGTCCCGCGATGAACCCGACCACGGGTTTGGTCATGTGAGCGTCTGCACGAAGTCGGCAGCCTGCTGCTCATCCGTGCCGCCGATTTCGCCCGATCATCGACCACCGCGTCGGTCCCGGCGTCGGCCTCGAAAGCGGCCGAGGCAGTCGATGAACGTTCGTGCCGATGATCGGGTCGCCGCCGATCCCCACGCAGGTGGATCTGACCGAAGCCCGTGGGTCGAGAGCTGGTGCACGATTTCGTAGGTGAGCGTGCCGCTGCGCGACTGACGACCCCGATCCGGCCCGGCTGTGCAGATGCTGCCGGGAATGATGCCGACCTTGGTCTGTCCCGGGGAGATCAGCCCCGGACAATTGGGCCCGATCAGCCGCACGCCCCGCTCGCGTCACGAACGGCATCACCTCGGTCATGTCCAGCACCGGAACGCCTTCGGTGATGCAGACGATCAGCTCGCACGCCGGCGTCCGCCGCCTCGAAGATGGCGGCGGCGGCCGCCACCGGCGGGACGTAGATGACCGTCGTGTTCGGCTGCGTTTCGCGCACCGCCTCGGCGACGGTGTCGAACACGGGGACTGCTCCGTCGAAGCGCTGGCCTCCCTTTCCCGGCGTCACCCCGCGACGACCGTCGTGCCGTACGCGATCATCTGGCGCGTATGGAACGATCCGTCCCGGCCCGGTGATGCCCTGCACGAGGAGCCGCGTGGTGCGATCGATGAAGACGCTCATGCGGCCTCCTTGCGCCAGCGCCACCGCACGCTGCACCGCGTCGTCCATGTCGGTGACGGCCGAGAATCCGGATCTGGTCAGGATGGCGATCGCCTCGGCTTCGTTGGTGCCCGTGAGGCGGATGACGAGCGGCACGGTGAGCGGGAAACTGCTGGCGTGGCCTGACGATGCCGTTGGCCACGTCGTCGCAGCGCGTGATCCCGCCGAAGATGTTGAACAGGATGGCCTTCACCTGCGGATCGCCCGTGATGATCTGCAGGGCGGCCACCACCTTCTCCGGATTCGAGCTGCCGCCGATGTCGAGAAAGTTGGCGGGCTCTCCGCCGTAGTACTTCACGAGATCCATCGTGGCCATGGCGAGCCCGGCGCCGTTCACGCAGCAGCCCACGGAGCCGGCGAGCCGTATGAACGACAGGCCGTGGTCCCGCGCCTGCTGCCTCGGATGGCGCCTCGGCCGACACGATCGCGCAGGGCCGCAATCTCGGGGTGGCGCATCGAGCTCGTTGTCGTCCACGACGATCTTGGCGTCGAGCGCCAGCACGCGACCGTCCGGTGTAGTGACGAGCGGGTTGATCTCGGCGAGCGAGGCCCCGACCGCATAGAACGCCGTGTAGAGCTGCTGCGCGATCTCGGCTGCCGCCCGCACCTGCGCGAGATCGTCGATAGAATGCGAAGCCCAGCGCCGGTCGCCTGGTGAGGGAGCAGGCCGTAGCGCGGGTCCACGGGCACCCGCAGGATCTGCTCCGGCGTCTGCGCCGCCACGTCCTCGATGTCCATGCCGCCGGCCGCGCTCCCCATCACCACCGGGCGCTGCGCCGCGCGATCGACGATCACTCCGAGGTAGCTCTCCGACGCGATCTCAGCGGCCGGGCACCACGAACACTTTCTGCACGGGCAGGCCGTTGATCGTCATTCCGATAATCCGGCGACGCGTGTCCGCCGCCTCGGCCGGATTGTTGGCGAGTTTCACGCCCCCGCCTTGCCCCGGCCTCCGGTGTGTACCTGCGCCTTCACGCATCGACCGGGTCCGCCGAACTGCTCGGCGATCGCCTTCGCCTCCTGCGGCGTGGTAGCGACGGCGCCGCGCGGGAACGGGATGCCGAAGCGCGTCGAGGATCTCGCGGGCCTGATATTCGTGCAGGTTCACGCCTGCTCCCGCGACCAGCGTGGTCCCCGTCTCTCCCTGGAGCGCCGCGAGTCCTCCCGCCAGCTCGGCGATCACCGCTCGTTGGCCGCCCGCGCGCACGAAGTCCGCCGCCGCTTCGACCTTGGGCCGCATGTTCCCAGTGCCCAACTCTCCGCTTGCCAGCAAGCGATCGGCCTCCCGCAGGTCCATGCGCCGGATCGCCTTCTGGCGCGGCGTCCCGTAGTTGTGATAGACCCCGTCCACGTTCGTGAGGATCAACAGCACGTCCGCGTCGATTTCGCGCCCCAGAATTGCGGCCACGCGATCCTTGTCCACGACGGCATCGATTCCCTCGAGATGCAGGGCCGGATCGTCATATACGGGCGGGCCGCCTCCGCCGCAGGCGATGACGATGTGTCCCGCCGCGACGAGATGCCGGATCGTGTCTCGCTCCACGACCGCGATCGGCCGCGGGCTCGGTGTGAGCCGGCGCCAGAGTCCGGGCCGCTCCTCCGCCACCGGCACGCCGAGCGCCCGCAACTTCGCCAGGCGGGCCGGATCAAGCGCGTGCCCGATCGGCTTGGTGGCATTGCGTAGATCGGGGTCCGCCGCATCGCAGAGCGTCTGGGTGATCACCGTCACGACCGTCCTCGGCACTCCGGCGCGCGTGAGCGCGTTCTGGAGCGACTGTTGAATCATGTAGCCCATCCATCCCGCCGTCGCCGCCACCAGGACGCCGAGCGGCAGCGGCTCGACCTGGTCGGCAGCAAGCTCGTTGCGCGCGAGATCGTCACCTACCTGAGGGCCGTTGCCGTGCACGAGCGCGATGTGCCAGCCGCCCCGCGCCAAGTCTACCACGGGCGCCAGGCTCTCGCGCGTGTGGCGGAACTGCGTGCTGATCGTGGCGCGTTCGCCGGGCGGGGCCACCGCATTCCCGCCCAGCGCAATGACGATCGTTCCGGGATGCACGGCTGCCGAAACCTAGCGGCGCTCCGCGGCCGGGAGCGGGCTTGCTGCGCACGCCCAGCAGCCGCTTCAGCTCGGTGTAGAAGCGCCCGAAGGCTTCGAGGTCGCCGGCCACCGCGGCGCTGTCCGCCTCCGCCGCGAGATGGCGCGCCCGCTCCCATCGCCCTGCCAGGGTCGTGTCGGTCGATACTCCATGGAGCGCCGTGTGGGTCCGGGAGCAACGAGATTGCGCAAGGCGGCCGCCGGGGTCGCGCCCTCGCTCGACCGCTCGCCCCAGGTGAGGAAGACGTTGCTCACTCCGCGCGGTGTCCCGTCCGTCGCCGGCTCGAACAAACTGCGGCCTGCTCCGTGAGCAGCGCGCCGTCCACGATCCAGAAGCGCATCACGCCCGCGGCGGTTTGCGGTGACCCCATGACTTCAACCGGCGACGCGCAGCGCCACGGCGGGCGTCCACAAGATGCAGGCGGGGACCGGAGCGGGACATGGTGCCCGCCAGCAGCGCGGCGAAGTGGCTCGCGCCGCCGCTATCAAACGCCTGGGCCATCCACAGGCGCGCCGCGCCACCAGGGTCCGCGGGAGCCGGGAGCTCATAGGGTGCGCGCTGCCGGGGCCGCCAGACGGAGGAATCCTCCTGCTCCGCACCAGCTGGCTGGCCGCGATGCGGAAATGCGCTGCAGCGGGTATGGCAGCTGCTCGCGGAGTGCGGCTGGAAGGCTGTCACGCGGGCGGATGAGCGGCGCCAACAACCGGGCCCAGGCGGTCGCGAGGGAATCCGGCGCCGGGCGCCAGGTAGAGCCTGGTGTCGCCGGTCGCGGCGTTCACCACACCGACCAGTCCCGTCCGCAGGTATCGCACGAGGTCGTTGCCGCCGGGGATTGGGAGCGGGCGAGCCAGTGGAGCGGTGCGGCTGGCGAGATAGCCGTACGAGATCCACCACAACGCCGAGTCCGCCACCACCGGCGTAGGATGGTCGAAGGTGGCAAACGGCGCGAGCTGGGTGAGGCGCTCCGCGACGTCGCGGCGCCACAGGAGCACGAGCCCATCCGTTTGTCCGCGCACGAGCTCGACGTTCTGCAGCGTCCAGGCGAGCGCCGTGCGCGGCCACCAGCCGGCCACGGGCATGCCACCGGCCCGCAGCGCCGGCCAGGTGTCGGGCGCGGCCACCGCAAAGTCGTGGAATCCCGGTCCGAACCAGAAGGTGGAGTCGCGCGTAGTCACCGGGCTCACGGCGAGGCCCGTGTCCGTCTCGCTTGCGGCCGATCGGCGGTCCGGCGCGGGCGTAGCGCCCGCGATGCAGATCGTTCCACTCAGGGCCGCCCGGCGCGGGGCTCCCATCCGCCCGCGATGCGGTCCCGTCCGGCGCCTGGTACGACCAGCCAGCTCGCCCTGCCGTCTGCGGATTTCGCGGGTACGAGGACCGTCCCGGCAGCCGGGCGCGGGAGCCCCATCGCCCTCGTCCGGCGCACGACCGTGGCCACGCGATCGGCGTCCCACACCGGGAGGGCGTTCACGGTCGCCGCGAGCGCGGGAAACGCGCCGGGCGGCTGCGTGATCCAGTCGCTTCCAAACGCCAGCTGTTCGAAGCGCTCGCTGGCGACGGTATCGCCGGGTGCGGTCCGGACCAGGCCGGGCACCACGCCGTATACGATGAGCGCGCCGAGGAACAGGGCGCCCCAGGCCGCGACGAGCAAGCGCGGCCGCTCACGCACGCCCCAGACCAGCGTCGCGAGCACCGTGACGCCGCTCAGGACGGCGATCACCCGGGCGCCGGGGATGCGGGCCTCGAGCACCGACCGGTCGAGCGAGCCACGCAGGCCGGCGACGGCTTCGGCCGGGTCGAGCACCGCCGCGCGCACGAGGGTGAGCGCAAGCAGCGCGAGCAGCAGGCCGAGATGGGCGCGCGCATGCGCACTCGCCTCGGGTCGCCAGCCGTGAAACCGCAACGAGCCGATACCCAGGTAGAGCAGCGCCACCAGCAGCGCGGCCGTTGACGTGGCGAGCAGCGCGAAGTTCTTGCAGGTAACGGCCCATGGCAGGGTGCCGAGGTAGTATCCCACGTCGCGATGCAGCACCGGGTCGACGATCCCGAAGGACGGCGGGCGGGACGCCAGCAACGCCTGCAGCCACCAGTCTCCTGTGCCGAGCGAGAGCACCAGGCCGTACACGATGCCGCAGGCGAGCGTGCCGGCCAGCAGCACCCGTTGCGGGACCGCCTCGACAATCTCCAGGTCGCCGAGGCGCCGCGGCAGCTGTACCGAGCCGATGGCACGGTAGACGTAGTAGAGATTCGCGGTGCCCCACGCGACGGCGGCGAGCAGGATGACCCCGCGCGTCAGGCGGGCGAGGTCGCGAGCGGCGAGGTAGACGTTGCCCCGGAGGATGGTCGCGGCCCATGCGCGCTCGGCGGTTTCGAGGGCCAGCCAGCGTCCGCCCACAGGAGCGCCGCCAGGATGGTGAGCCCGAAAGAAAAACACGCCGCCGCCGGGCGGCGTTCACACGCTGACGCCCGCCGCCCGGAGCCAGTCCTCCACTTCATCGCGATAGGCCGCCAACTCCGCGTCGCTCGGCGCTTCGAACCGCATGACGAGCACGGGCTGCGTGTTGGAGGCGCGGAGCAATCCCCATCCGTTCCGGAAGGTGATGCGAACGCCGTCGAGGGTAGACACCGGGTATTTCGCACCGAAGTACTGGGCCGCCTGGGCGACGATCGGGACCTTGAGGTCGTCGGCGCATTCGATGCGGATCTCGGGCGTTGCCACCGTCGCCGGCAGGTCGGCGAGCAGCGGGGACAGGGGCCCGGCGTGCTCGGCAACGTAGTGGATGAGCCGCGCCGCGGCGAACAGCGCGTCGTCGAACCCGAACCAGTCGCCGCCGAAGAACATGTGGCCGCTCATCTCGCCGGCGAGCGGCGACTTGAGATCCAGCATCTTCTGCTTGATCAGCGAGTGCCCCGTCTTCCACATCACGGGCTCGAGGCCGGCGCGCTTCAGCTCTTGCGGCAGCACCTCGGAGCACTTCACGTCGAAGATGACCGGGTGTCCCTTGCCCATCCGCCGCACCAGGTCGCGCGCGAACAACACCAGCAGCTGGTCGCCGAACACCGGCTTGCCCGTTTCATCCACGACACCGATCCGGTCGCCGTCGCCATCGAACCCGATTCCCAGCTCAGCGCTCCTTCGCGCACCACTGCGGCCTGGAGGTCGCGCAGGTTCTCGAGCACCGTGGGATCGGGATGGTGATTGGGGAACGTGCCGTCCGAGTCCGCGAACAGGGGCACGACCACAGCGCCGAGCTGCTCGAGCGTCGCGATGGCGATGAGGCTCGTGACGCCGTTGCCGCAATCCACCACGACCTTCACGGGCCGCTGCGAGCGGGCTGTTCCGCTGCGACGATCGCGTCGCGATAGGCGGCCAGGATGTTGGCGTGCGACCGCCGGTATCCTCCGGTCTCGGTCGCGCAGCCGGCCCTCGGAGATCATGCGCGCGCAGCAGCGCGATGTCCTCACCGTAGATCGGCGCACCGCTGAGCACCATCTTGAAGCCGTTGAACTCCGGAGGATTGTGCGAGCCGGTGACCTGGAGGCCGCCATCGACGCCGAGGGTGTGCGTGGCGAAGTAGAGTGCGGGGTGGGCACCTGGCCGACGTACACGGCGAGCCCCCGCGTCCTCGATTCCGGAGACGACGCGACTCACGAGCTCCACCCCGGACGGGCGGTTGTCGTGGCCGACCGCGATTTGGGGCTCGCGCCGCAGCCGCTCGGCGCCGAGCGTGGCGAACGCCTTGCCAACCGCGTGAGCCGCTTCCGGCGTGAGCTGGTCGCCCACGGTGCCGCGAATGTCGTATTCGCGGAAGATGACGGCGGGGAGGCGGAGGTTTACCGGAGGCAGAGGGCTCGCCCTGCGTCAATCGTCGTTCGTGGTCAACGATGCCGGCGGCGCGCTCGGAAGCACGACGGCGGCGCGGACACTCGATCCGCTGGTCTGGGCAAGGGTGAGCATTCCGCTCGGCTGCACCCCGAGCGCCAGCAATCCGGCCACCGCAGCGGCCACGACGGCTCCGGCCAGCCGGCCGAGGCGCACGTCCACGTGGGCCTGCGGGGACGATTCGGTCTTCATGTACATGGCCATGACGACCGGGAGATAGTACCCCGCCGAGGCGACGCTCGCGATCACCAGCAGGGCGGCGAGCAGCCCCTGGCCGGCGTTGACGGCCGCCATCAGGATGTACCACTTGCCGATGAATCCGGCGGTTCCCGGAACGCCGAGCAGGGACAGCATGCAGACGGTGAGGGCGAAGGCGAGGGCCGGCCGGCGCGCGCCCAGCCCTGCGAGATCGTCGATGAGCACGTCGCGCTCGCCGTCGCGTCCCTTGGCAGCCAGGATCGCGAATGCCGCCAGCGTCATCAATGCGTACGCCACCAGGTAGAATATGAACGCGGACGACCCCAGGCTCGTGCCCGCGCTCACCGCGACCAGCAGGTAGCCGGCATGGGCCACTGAGGAGTAGGCGAGCATCCGCTTCACGGTCCGCTGTGCCAGCGCGGTCAGATTGCCGACGGCCATCGTGACGGCGGCGAGCCACCACACGATCGCGTGCCACCCCGCGACGCCCGCGAAGCCCTCGGTGAGCACGCGGAACAGCGAGGTGAACGCGGCGGCTTTCACGGCGACGGCCATGTACGCGGTGACGGGCGTCGGTGAGCCGTCGTACACGTCCGGCGCCCACATGTGGAACGGCACGGCCGCGACCTTGAATCCGAAACCGATGAGGAGGAGCCCGGCACCGAGCAGCAGCATGGTGCTGTGGCCCAGGCCGAGCGCGCGGACCTGCGCGCCGATCAGAGTCAGGTTGGTCGTCCCGGTGGCTCCGTACGCCAGGGCCATGCCGTACAGCAGGAATGCGGACGCGAACGCACCCAGCAGAAAGTACTTGAGGGCGGCCTCGGCTCCGGCCGGGCTCCGCCGGTTGATGCCCGCGAGGACGTAGACCGCACACCGACATCAGCTCGAGCCCCAGGAAAATCACCATGAGGTCCTCCCCTCCGCCGAGCAGCATCATCCCGACCGTGGCGAAGAGCAGGAGCACGTAGTACTCGGGCGCGAGCAGCTGCTCCCGTTCGAGATATGCAAACGAGAGCAGCACGGTGAGCGCCGCGGTCGCGAGGAAGATCCAGTCCGTCACGAATCGGAAGTCGTCCACGGCGATCATGGTGGCAATCCCAGCGGCGTGCGCGCCGGTGCCCCACAACCATCCCACGACCCCCGCCGTCGAGATCAACGCGGCGAGCGTGATCCAGCCCGCGAGCCGGAGATCCGCGGCGGTGCGGTGCCGCGCCGGCGACGACCAGCAGGAGCACCAGACCCCAGCCCGTGAGCACCAGCTCGGGGAGCAGCGCGAACACGAGGTCGCGGTACTGCGACAGGTCCAGGCTCATCGGGCTTTGACCGTCGTGATGAAGCGCTGCGCCGCCGGCTCCATGCGGCTCGAGGAACGGCTTCGGGTACACCCGAGCCACACGATGCAGGCGAGCAGCGGCAGCAGCACGGCGAGCTCCCGTGGAGTCAGATCCAGCAGCTTCTCGTTCTCCTTCTTGTCGAGCGGGTTGTAGATCACCCGTTGCAGCGCCCAGAGGAGGTACGCGGCCGCGACGATCACCCCGGCCGTCGCCAGCGTGGCGGCGACCGGGTAGGTCTGGAACGCGCCGATCAAGACCAGGAACTCGCCGGTGAATCCATTGGTGCCGGGAGCCCGATGGACGACAGGGACACGACCGTCAGGATCGCGGCAAACAGCGGGATCACGCGCGCGATGCCGCCGTAGGCGTCGATGAGGCGGCTATGGCGGCGCTCGTACAGCATGCCCACCAGGAAGAACAGCGCGCCGGTCGAGATCCCGTGGTTGATCATGATGAGCAGGGCGCCCTGCACGCTCTGCACGGTGAGCGCCCAGATGCCGAGCATCACGAATCCCAGGTGTGCCACCGACGAGTAGGCGATCAGCCGCTTGAAATCCGGCTGCACCATCGCCACCAGCCCGCCGTACAGGATGCCGACCAGCGACAGCACGACGATCGCCGTCTGGATGGCGGGATGCTGCGCGACCGCCGGAAAGAACGGCAAGGCGAACCGGAGGAACCCGTAGGTGCCCATCTTCAGGAGGATGCCCGCGAGGATCACGGATCCCGCAGTCGGGCGCTTCCGACGTGCGCGTCGGGCAGCCAGGTGTGGAACGGGAACACCGGGACCTTGATGGCGAACGCGAGGAAGAACGCGCCGAACAGCCAGTAGGCACGCGGCCCGAGGTCGCCGAGCCCGGCCATCAGATGCTCGTACGAGAACGAGTACACGCCGGTGCGCTGCTGAACCAGATGCACCAGCGTGAGGATCGCGACCAGCATGAGCATCGAGCCGAGCATCGTGTAGATGAAGAACTTCAGGGCGGCGTAGAGCCGGCCGTCCCCGCCCCACACGCCGATGATGAAGTACATCGGGATGAGCATCACTTCCCACATCACGTAGAACAGGAACAGATCGAGCGCCACAAAGACGCCGATCATTCCCGACGTCAACGCCAGGAGAAGCGCGTAGTAAGCCGCGCTCGCGCGTCGTGATGGTGGCGTAGCTCCCGAGCACCGACAGCGGGACGAGGAGCGTTGTCAGGAGCACGAGGAACAGCGAGATCCCGTCCACGCCGACGCGTGAAGCGGATTCCCCAGGCGGGCATCCAGGGCACGTCGAGCCGGAACTGCATCCCGGCGGCCGGGACGAAGGTCCACCACATCGGGACCGAGATCGCGAACTCGACGAGCGCCACCGCGAGCGCGATGTGCTTGGCCCAGCCGGCTCGGACGCAGCCAGCACGGCCAGCGCGCCGGCGACGCGGCCAGACGAGCAGCGCGGAGCACCACCCAGTCGCTCGTACATCGGGCTAGCCTCACGCGCCCCGAGCAGCAGCACCGCGCCGGCCACGAACAGCGCCACGTACAGGCCCAACTCCCCTGTCTGCAGCCGGCTGCCCAACCAGCCGAGCACCTGGGACACCGCGCGCCACGCCGTTCACCCCGGCTCCGTCCACCACGCCCTGGTCGATCCACCTCCACAGCACCTGGCGCGACACCCACACAATCGGTCGGACGACAATGCGGTCGTAGATCTGGTCCACGTAGTACGCCTTCCACAGCACGCGCGCGAATCCCTGCTCCGCCGGCGCCTGCCGCGCCGGCACGAGGCGCTCGAACGGGAGCAGACGCCACGCAGCGACGATGCCGGTCACGGCGATGGCCACCGCCAGAACGATCAGCGCCCATTCCACGCCATGGGAGAGCGTCGGAGCGGCGCTCATGCGCGCGGATGCTTCGGTCACCGGCTCGAGCCAGTGCTCGAGCGGCGCGCGGTGCCACCGAGCAGCGGCGGCAGGTTGAGCGCGCCGCCCACCGCCGCGAGCATCCCCAGGACGACGCAGCGGCACCGTCATCACCGGCGGGGCTTCGTGCAGGTGGGCGCGCTCGCGCTCACCGGTCCGGTTGGGACCGTGGAACGTGTAGAGCATGAGACGCGTCATGTAGAACGCCGTCAGCAGCGCGGCCGCCACGCCCAGCGCCCAGAACCCGTACCACAGGGGATGGAGCGCCCCCGGGCGAACGCGGCACCGAGGATGGCGTCTTTCGAGAAGAAACCCGAGAAGGGCGGGATGCCGGCGATGGCCAGCGTCGCGATCCACATGAGCGCCGCAGGTCCACGGCATGTAGCGCGCGCAGCCCGCCCATGTTGCGCATGTCCTGGGCGTCCTCGTGCGAGTGCGTGGCGTGGTAGGCGCGATGCATGGCGTGGATCGACGCTGCCCGCAGCCGAGAAACAGGCAGCGCCTTGAAGAACGCGTGGGTCACGAGGTGGAAGATGCCGGCCGCGTACGCGCCCGGTGCCGACGCCGAGGAACATGTAGCCCGAGCTGGGAGATCGTGGAGTAGGCGAGCACCTTCTTGATGTCCCACTGCTTGAGCGCGATCGTACGCCGCGAACAGCGCCGTCAGCGCGCCGACGCCGGCCACCACGGCGCTGCCGACGGGCGACATGCGCGAACAGCACGTTGCAGCGGCGCGACGAGGTAGACGCCCGCCGTGACCATCGTCGCCGCGTGGATCAGCGCGCGACACGGGCGTCGGGCCCGCCATCGCGTCCGGCAGCCAGGTGTACAGCGGGATCTGGGCCGACTTGCCGGCGCAGCCGAGGAACAGGAACAGCGTGATCGCGCGTGACGGCCCGCCGCCCGGCGCGAACGCCGTGGGCGCCTTGCGCGAACACCGTCGCGAAGTCGAGCGAGCCGAGTGCGCCAGAAGATCAGGAACATCGCGACCAGGAACCCGAAGTCGCCGATGCGGTTGACGATGAACGCCTTGCGTGCCGGCGTCGGCGTTGATCTTCTCGTTGAACCAGAACCCGATCAGCAGATAGCGAGCACGAGCCCGACGCCTTCCCAGCCCACGAACATGACCGGGAAGTTGGCGCCGAGCACGAGGACGCAGCATGAAGAACACGAACAGATTGAGATACGCGAAGTAGCGCGCGTAGCCCGGGTCCTCGTGCATGTAGCCGACGCTGAAGAGGTGGATCAGCGTGCCCGACGCCGGTGACGACGAGGCAGCATCACCGCCGACAGCTGGTCGAGCTGCAGCGCGACGTCGACCTGCAGCGCTGCCCACCGGCAGCCAGGACCAGTACCGGAATACGAGCGGCTCGCCGGGTGGATGGCCGCGCGAGCGCGCGACGACGACCACGCGCGCACGACGAACGCGGCCAGCAGCACTGCCGACGCCGATGATCGAGACCAGCGCCTTCGGCGTCGGGCGCCACGAACGCCAGCGCGCCGTTCAGGACGAAGCCGGCGAGCGGCAGCGCCGGAGCGACCGAGCCAGCATCGATGCGTCGGCCAGCGATATCGGGCGGTCATCAGCCCTTCAGCAGGTTGATGTTGTCGAGGTCGACCGTCTGCGTGTGACGGTAGACGGCGAGAATGATCGCGAGTCCCACGGCGCGCTTCGGCGGCCGCCGACGGCCATGACGAAGAACACGAAGATCTGCCCGCCCACGCCCGAGTCGCTGCGCCAGCGCGACGAACGTCAGGTTCACGGCGTTGAGCATCAGCTCGACGCACATGAAGATCACGATCGCGTTGCGGCGCAGCGAGCACGCCGGCGACGCCGAGCGTGAACAGGATCGCCGGAGACGACGAGCGACGGGCCGAGGAGCATCAGAGCTTCCGCTTGGCGAGCACGACGGCGCCGACGATCGCGGCGAGCAGCAGCACGCTCGGTGATCTCGAACGGAATCAGGTACGTGCTCGAACAGCGGGCTGCGCGACCGCGCCGCACCATGCCCCTGCGCGTGCTCGACCGCGCGGCCAGCGCGCCCGGCAGGCAGCCGGATCGCGTCCGGCGGCGCGGCGCTGCGCGCAGCGGCCGAGCAGCTCGAGCCAGCAGCGCGCCCGCCGAGCACGACGCGGCGACCGCCAGCCCGACGCGGCCCTTGATGTCGGTCGGCGCCGGGCGCGCCGAGGTTGAGCAGCATGATGACGAACAGGAACAGCACCATGATCGCGCCGGCGTAGACCGAGCACCTGCAGCGCCGCGATGAACTGCGCGTCGAGCAGCGACGAACATCGCCGCGAGCGCGAACAGCGTCGACCACGAGCCACAGCGCGCTGCGCCACCGGGCTCGCTGCGCGTGATGCACAGCAGCCGCGCCGACCACGCGCGATGCCGCCGAAGATCCAGAAAGACGGTACGGCGTCATGCGCTACTCGCCCTTGGGGTCGGACGGGTCCCACAGCGTCGGACACCGGGTGCGTCTGCGCCGTCAGCCGCTCGAGGTCGTACACGAACCGGTCGCGCGAGTACTCCGAGTTCTCGTAGTGCACGCCGACGTGGATCGCCTCTTCGGGGCACACTTCCTGGCAGTAGCCGCAGAAGACGCAGCGGAACTCGTCGATCTCGTAGATCAGCGGGTAGCGGTTGCCCTCCTCGTCCTCACCCGGCACCAGCTTGATGCAGTTGGCCGGGCAGATCTGCGGGCACAGCCCGCAGGCGACGCACTTGGCCCTGCCCTGCTCGTCGGTCAGCATGCGGTGCGTGCCGCGCCAGCGGGCGGAGAGCGTCCAGTCCTTGCGTGCGACTTCTCCTCGGGGTACTGCATCGTCACCTTGGGCCGGAGCAGATGTGCTGCAACGTGAGCGCCATGCCCTTGAGCGTGGCGCGCAGATAGAGGTCGTCTGCCGTCGGCCGCTTCATGACCTTCACGCCGATCGCCATCAGGCCGTCTCCTCGGCGACCGAGCCCGGACACGATGCGGCCCGCGGTCGAGCCACAGCACGACCGCGCACGAGCAGAGCACGAGAGTTGACGCCGCCGAGCAGCGCCAGCGCAATGCGCGGGCCGTAGTGCCCAGCCCAGCTGCGTCGCGGAAGAACCAGATCGCCACGCGCGAGCACCGTGATGTAGCCGAGCGCGAGCGGCAGCAGCACCTTCCAGCCGAGCGCCATGAGCTGATCGTAGCGGAAGCGCGGCAGCGTCCAGCGCACCCAGATGAAGGTGAACAGGAAGAACGAACGTCTTGAGTCGAAGAACGCCGCGAGCGTGGCCAGCGTCTTCGAGCAGACTGGATCAGCGCGGTCGATGTCCCAGCTGCGTGAACGGAATGTCCCAGCCGCCGAAGAACAGCGTCGCCATCAGCGCCGACGCGGTCACCATGTTCGAGTACTCGGCGATGTAGAACATCGAGAACTTCATCGCGCTGTATTCGGTGTGGTAGCCGGCGATCAGCTCGCCTTCGGCCTCCGGGAAGATCGAACGGCAGCCGGTTCGTCTCGGCAAGCGCGCTGATGAAGAAGATCAAGAACGCGAGCGTCAGCGGGAACGACGAACCACGCGTGCAGCGTGCTGCTGCTGCGCGATGACCTGCGACAGCGTGACGTTGCCCGCGAGCAGCAGCACCGCGACGGTGCTCATGCCCAGCGCGATCTCGTAGCGAGATCATCTGCGCCGAGGCGCGCAGCCCGCCGAGCAGCGCGTACTTGTTGTTGGACGCCCACCCCGCCAGCACGATGCCGTACACGCCGAGCGAGCTGGATGGCGAGGATATAGAGGAAGCCGACCGGCAGGTCAGCGACGACCATGCGGCACGACGCCCCACTTGGCGTCGGCAGCGGCGCACGCGAACGGGATCACGCCGAAGGTCAGCAGCGCCGGCACGAACGACACGATCGGCGCGAGCATGAACAGCGTCTTGTCCGCCATGCGCCGGCGACGTCTCTTCCTTCAGGATGTTCTTGAGGCCGTCGGCGGCCGGCTGCAGCAGCCCTGCGGGCCCACGCGGTTGGGCCCGAGGCGGTCCTGCATCCACGCGCAGACGCGGCGCTCGAGCCAGCGTGAGCAGCGCGACGCCGACCATGATCAGGTTGAAGACGATAGAAGACCTTGATGGCCGATGCGATGAGGAAGAATGTCATCGCGCCGCCTCAGCGCACGCCGCAGCGCGGCGGCGCAGCTCACCCAAGCACCCAGGCGGCGGGCTGCGCCATGCCGGGCGCGGGCTTCGCCTGCGAAGTAGCGCTGGCACGCGCCCGTCGCGGTTCGCGAAGCGTGCCTTCTTCCTCCGCGACGTTGGCGATCGGCAGAATCACGTCGGCGCGACGCGGCACGCGCGCCTCGGCGGCAGGACCGTGCCCAGATAGATCAGCGCGCCGCTGGTCTCGCACGGCGACGCAGTCGGGATCGTCGAGCACGAGCACCACGGCGGCGCGTCTTGGCGGCCGCGAGCGCCGCCGCGTAGTCGCGCGTGTAGCCGAGCTGCTCCGGCGCCGCTGCGCGTTGGGCGCGCGCTCGGCGCGCAGCGCGAGGTTCGGGCACGCCCGCGCAGCGGCGCCTCCTCACCCATCACGACCTGGAAGGCGCCGGTCCACGTCGAAGCCTGCGAGCAGACGCTGCGGCGAGCGCAGCAGCGCCTCGGTCGACGCGCCGGGCGACGACCAGGCCGCCGGCCTTGCCCGACGCGCCGCGCAGGATCTCCGACGACGCGATCGAGCGCCTCGTCCCAGTCGGTGGCCTGAGCTCGCCGTCGCGCCGCGCACCAGCGGCGCCTCGATGCGATCGCCGCGATTCATCCAGCGGTAGTGCATGCGGCCGTGGTCGCAGATGAAGTAGCGGTTGACCTCGAGGTTGGGCCGCGGCCGGATGCGCACCACGATCGTCGTCGCGGGTGTCGAGCGTGATGTTGCAGCCCTGCGAGCAGCCGGTGCAGATCGACGCGCGTCTTGTCGAGCTCCCAGGCGCGCGCCTTGTGCAGGAAGTCCTTCGACAGGAGCGAGCCCACCGGGCAGAGGTCCACCACGTTGCCGGCCCAGGGATGGTCGAGGCGCGGCGTCCGGATGGATGCCGATGTAACGCGCGGTCGCCGCGCTCGGAGACGTTGAGCACCGGCTCTTGCGCCACGTCCTCCATGAAGCGCACGCAGCGCGTGCAGAGGATGCAGCGATTCGGCACGTAGAGGACGTCGGGTCCGAAGTCCTCGACCGGATTGAACCGCTTGGCGTACTCGCGCGTAGCGCGTGCCCGGCCGGCCTTCCTGGAACACGAAGTCCTGCAGCTCGCACTCGCCGGCCTGGTCGCAGATCGGGCAATCGAGCGGATGATTGATGAGCAGGAACTCGAGCACGCCCTCGCGGGCGTCCTTGGCCGTGCCGGCTGCGTCTTGCACGACCATGCCCCTCGGTCACCGTGCGTGGCGCAGGCGATCTGCAGCTTGGGCGCCTTCTCGATCTCGACGAGGCACATGCGGCACACGCCGGCGACCGGCAGTCCCGGGTGGTAGCAGTAGTGCGGCACGAGGACGCCGGCCTGCTTGGCGGCCTCGATGACGAGCGTGCCCTGCGGGCACGCGTCACCGGTGCGTCCGTCGATGGTCAGGTTGATCAGTGCCGTCAGCCATCAGCCGTCAGCCTGCCATTACGGCGTTGCCGTGTGCCCGCGATGATAGGCTTCGAATTCGCCGCGGAATTTCTTGATGCCGCTCACGACCGGGGCGGCGCACGAGTCGGAGAGCACGCAGATCGTCTTGCCGGTCATGTTTTCCGACGAGATCGAGCAGCGAGGTCGAGGTCTTCGGTCTTGCCCTGCCCGGCCAGGATCCGCTCGAGGATCTTCGTGGTCCACGCGGTGCCCTCGCGGCATTGCGTGCACTGGGCGCACGACTCGTGCGCGTAGAACCGGGCGAGCCGCATGATCTGGTAGACCATGTCGGCCGAGTCGTCGAACACGATGCACGCCGCCCGAGCCGAGCATCGATGCCCTTCTCGACGACGCCCTCGTAGTCGAGCAGCGCAGCTCTCGGTCTCTTCGCGCGTTCAGAATCGGCACCGATGATCCGCCCGGGATGCACGGCCTTGAGCGTGCGGCCCGGCCGGCAGCCCGCCGCACATGTCGTAGAGCAGGTCCTTGAGCGGGAATCCCATCGTGACTTCGTAGTTGCCCGGCCGCTGCACGTGGCCGCACACGGAGAAGAGCTTGGTGCCGGTGCTCTTGGGGTTGCAGAGGCACAGTCGCCTTGTACCACGCCGCGCCGCGCGTTCAGGATGTGCGGCACGGCGGCGAGCGTCTCGACGTTGTTGATCGTCGTCGGCATGCCGAACACGCCCGGCCGCCGCCGGGAACGGCGGCTTGATGCGCGGGTTGCCGCGCTTGCCCTCGATGCGAGTTCATCAGCGCGGTCTCTTCGCCGCAGATGTAGGCGCCCGCGCCGCGGTGCAGATACGATCTTCGATGCTTCCCGAGCACTCGCCGGCGCGCCGTTGGCGTCCTCCGAGCGCCGTCTCCATGATCGTCCACGGCTCGGTGAACTCGCCGCGGATGTAGATGTAGGCGACCTCGGCCCGGATCGCGTGCGCCGCGATCGCGCATGCCCTCGAGCAGCGCGTGCGGCGTCCAGCGCATGATCTCGCGGTCCTTGAACGTGCCGGGCTCCGACTCGTCGGCGTTGCACGCACAGGTAGTGCGGCTTCTTCTTTCCTTGGGCATGAACGACCACTTGAGGCCCGGTCGGGAAGCCCGGCGCCGCCGCGACCGCGCAGCCCCGATGCTCTTCACGCATCCTCGACCACCGGCCGGCGGCATCGCCGAGCGCCTGCTGCAGCGCCTGCGTAGCCGCCGCGCTTCACCCAGCCCTCGATAGGTGCGCGCGTCGGCGTCGCCGAAGTACTGCGACAGGACGACCGTCTCCTTCGGATGCGGTTTTGTAGGCAATACGTAACTG
>ERZ1370068.11324-contig-9948_pt1 | contig 26984 bp, 44 predicted proteins | sample MGYA00561227_ERZ1370068 | MGnify/ENA primary metagenome ERZ1370068 (study PRJEB38410, sample SAMEA6850437) | metagenome | study: Metagenomic assessment of the ecological functions of the soil: analysis of the soil microbiota associated with the...
CTCGAGAACGATCATCGGTATGTAGATGTCGTGCTCCTCGAAGCGAAAGATCGCTGCCGGGTCGTGCATCAGTACGTTGGTGTCGAGAACAAAAATGCGGGCGCTGTGGCCTGGGGGAGCTCTTCACAGTGACTTGGCCGCCCTCGAGCACTTCTGCGGCGTGCCCGTCGACTTTGACCTTGCGCCATTCGCGGCGCAGCTGGCCTTCGGCATCTATGAGGAAGGTGGTGCGCTCGACACCCATGAACTTGCTGGCCGTACATGCTCTTTTCGCGGATCACCTCGAAGAGCTCGCAGGTCTTGCGATCCTCGTCGCTCAGGAGGGCAAACGGCAGCTTGAACTTGGTTTTGAATTTGTGGTGCGACTCGATAGCTGTCGGGCGAAACCCCGAGAATGACCGTGTTGGCCTTGCGGAACGCGCCGTGCAGTTCGCGAAAATCCTGCGCTTCGCGTGTGCAGCCGCTGGTGTTATCGCGGGGATAGAAGTAGATCACCAGGTTGCTACCGCGCGCGTCCGCTAACGAAAACCTGTCGCCGGCCGTCGAGGGCAACGAGAACTTGGGCGTCTTGCGCCCGACTTCAGCTTGCTCACTTGAGCGTCAATCCTTCCGGTTACAGTTTCACCGGTTCGAGAATCGCATCGAGATTGAGATGGTCACAGAATTCCAGGAACTCCTCGCGCAGAGTCGAGAGGTGTATGCGGCTCGGAACGTTCACGATCATCTGCACCGAGAACATCGGCGCGCCCGTATGCGCAGCGGCATAACTGCGCGTGGAAAGCTCCGCGATGTCGATGCCACGCGAGGAAAAAAACCCGGACAGGCTGGAAACGATCCCGCTCTGGTCCAGGCATACGACGTCGACCGAGTAAGGCAGCATGTCGCTGCGCGCGGTGCGCTGTTCAGTTCGCCGTAGCTGGATGCTAAGCCCGCTGGAGTCAGCAAGCTTGCGCAGGTCGGTTTCGAGGCGCGCCAAGGCTGCCCAGTTGCCGGATACGAGCAGCAGCATTGCAAATTCGGAACCCAGCGCCGTCATGCGGCTCTCGCTGATGCTGCCGCCGCAGTCGGTCACGACGCGCGTGAGGTCGTGAACCATTCCCGTTCGATCGCTACCGATCGCCGAGATCGCCAGGTACTGATTCATCTGGTCGTGTGCGGCCTCGTCGCCACTGTTCGAGCGGCAGTGTACCGGTATTGAGCAGATGGTGGAACGAGCCCCATCAGCGGCTTGCCTCATTGCGCCTGCGACACGTAACATCCGCGATCCTCCGCAGCAGACACTCCACGGGGCCCAGATGTTCGGCGGCAGCATGGTCGCGGTCGTCACTCCGATGACGGCAAGTGGTGAAATCGATTTTCCCGCCTGGGAGCGGTTGCTCAACTTTCATACCGAGCATGGCACCGATGCGATCGTGATCGGTGGAACGACCGGCGAGTCGCCGACGCTCGAATCAGGAGAACTGGACGAACTGGTGCGGCGGGCCGTGCGCGCCCTGCGGGGCGCATGCCGGTGATCGCCGGCGCCGGCACCAACTCAACAGCGCGGACTGTGCAGCGCGCCCGGGAACTGCGTCGCCGCCGGCGCAGATGCACTGTTGGTCGTCACTCCGTATTACAACAAGCCGACCCAGGAAGGCCTGTTCGAACACTTTCGCGCGGTGGCCAGCTGCAGCGGGCGCAGCGGTAATTCTCACAATGTGCCGTCCCGGACCGGTGTCGACCTGCTGGCGCCCACGGTTGCAAGGCTGGCGCGTGAGCCGCATATCGTGGCAATCAAGGAAGCGACCTGCAGCGTGGATCGTGGTCGCGAGATCCTCGCTTCGGTGCCTGCGCAATTCGATCTGATCAGCGGTGACGACGCGACGGCCCACGAACTGATGGATATCGGAGCGCGGGCGTCATTTCCGTGACAGCCAATGTGGCGCCGCGGCTGATGCACGAGCTGTGTGTCGCTTCGAGGGGGCGACAAGAGGTGCGGGTGCATGAGCTGGATCGCAAGCTCGGGAAACTTCACGCCCGCCCTGTTCGTCGAATCGAATCCGATTCCGGTCAAATGGGCGTTGCAGGAGATGGGTCTGATTGCTGAAGGAATCCGGTTGCCGCTCACACAGCTGGCGCCGCGGTTCCATGAGCAGGTGCGCGCTGGCCTGCGTGTCGCAGGCGTAATGAATTGAGGTTCTCAATGAGTCGAGTTTTTCGATTGGTGGCGATGGTGGTGCTCTGCCTGGCTGGCATCACCGGCTGCAAGTCCCTTACCTGCAATGCACCGCCCCGCTTACGGCAATGCCGACAGCATTCCGCCGCTGCAGACCCCGGTTGGACTCGAGGCGCCCGATACACGGGCCGGGGCTCAAGGTGCCGGAGCTCAGTACACCGGGCCGGCCGCGGACCGGTGCCGAGGGGTGTCTCGACGATCCGCCTTCGTATTTCCCGGAGCGCCAGCGCGGCGATTTTCCGAAGGGCGATCGTCCTCAACCTCCGCAACCCAACCCGTGAATTGCGTGCCGGGTGCGCCTTCGGTACCCTGCGCGCCCTCAATTCGTGCGGAGAGATGGCCGAGCGGTCGAAGGCGCTGGACTGGAATTCCAGTAAACCGGCAACGGTTTCGTGGGTTCGAATCCCACTCATCTCCGCCACTCGAGACTTCCATGGCAGTCCGCATCGGCGTCGCCGCGACGATCCGCCGTGAATCCCGCCAGGCCCGGAAGGGAGCAACGGTAGCGGCACCGATCGGGTGCCGGAGAAGTGCTGGTGCGGGCTGCCACCCTCCGATTAGAGTGTGCCCATGAGCTATCTGGTTCTCGCGCGCAAGTGGCGCCCACGTGATTTCAGCGAAATCGTCGGCCAGGAGCACGTCGTGCGTGCCCTCAGCAACGCGCTCGACAGCGGGCGTGTGCATCACGCATTCCTGTTCACTGGCACGCGCGGTGTCGGCAAGACCACGCTCGCGCGCATTCTCGCCAAGTGCCTGAACTGCGAAGCCGGGGTTTCCTCAAGACCGGACGGAAGCTGCGCCGCCTGCCGGGAAATTGACGAAGGTCGCTTTGTCGATTTACTCGAAGTCGACGCGGCTTCGAGAACCAAGGTCGACGATACGCGCGAGTTGCTCGACAACGTCCAATACGCGCCGGCGCGCGGCCGCTTCAAGGTGTACCTCATCGACGAGGTGCACATGTTGTCGACTCACTCCTTCAATGCGCTCCTGAAGACTCTCGAGGAACCGCCACCGCATGTGAAGTTTCTGTTGGCAACCACCGACCCACAGAAGCTCCCGGTGACGGTCCTGTCGCGCTGCCTGCAGTTCAATCTCAAGCGCTTGCCGGTGACTCTGATTGGGTCGCGACTCAAGCAGATCATCACGGCGGAAGGGCTGGAAGCCGAATCCGCGACCACCGAGCTGCTGGCGCGTGCCGCCGATGGGAGCCTGCGCGATGCGCTGAGCCTGCTCGACCAGCTCATCGCCTTCGGTGGTGGCAAGCTCACGGAGCAGAATGCCCGCGCCATGCTCGGCACGGTCGACCGGGCACACACGGTGCGTTTCCTGGAGCAGATCGCGGCAGCCGACGCCGCCGGACTGATGAAAGCGGTGGCGGCGCTGGATGAATACGCGCCGGACTATGCTGCTGCACTCGATGAGCTCGCCACGCTGATTCAGAAAGTGGCGCTCCGTCAGGCGAGTTCCTGGCTACGAGGCCGGTGAATCGTTTGCAGCACAGACGCTCGATGCGCTCGCCGCCGCGATTCCGGCCGAAGACCTGCAGCTCTATTACCAGCTTGCGATCGTTGGTCGCCGCGATCTGGACCTTGGGCCCGATCAGCGCAGTGGCTTCGAGATGGTGCTGTTGCGCATGTTGGCGTTCCGTCCGGCAGAAGCTACGGATTCCCCAGTACGCGTGCGGCGTGCAGTATCGACCGAGCCTGCGGCTGCGACCAAGAGCGCCGACGTACCGAGCTCGAGCGGCACCTCAAGCGGTGATCCGTGGCGCGCCATGATTGCGGCGCTGGATACGCAAGGAGCAGCGCGCCAGCTCGCCATCAACTGCACGCTGCTTGCCCGCGAAGAGGGCCGGCTACGACTATTGCTGGATCCACGGGGCACGCACTTTCGCACCAATCAAACGGAAGAAACTCCTCGCGCGTGCGCTGAGTCGGCGTGCTGGGGACTGAGGTGCAGCTGCAGATCGAGCTGGCAGAGGAAGCGACGCAAACGCCGGCGCGCGAGCTGGCAGCAGGCGGCCGAGGAACGACTGCAGGCAGCACGAGTCGAACTGGAGAACGATCCCACAGTCCGAGCGCTCATGGAGAGATTGAGCGCGACGCTCATCGCGGACTCCGTGAAGCCGCTCAACTGAGGTGCAGGGAGAGGAGAACCATGAAGCCAGGACTCGGAAACCTGATGAAGCAGGCTCAGCAGATGCAGGCCAGCATGCAAAAGGCGCAGGCCGAGCTGGGCCAACTCGAAGTACAGGGTGAATCGGGCGGTGGCATGGTGCGCGTGACGATGAATGGCCGGCACGAGGTCCGCGCGGTGCAGATCGGATGCGTCCACGCTCGGTGACGACAAGGAAATGCTCGAAGACCTGATTGCGGCAGCCGTGAACGACGCGGTGCGCAAGGTGGAAGCGCGCGTGCAGGAGAAATATCTCAGGCCTCATGTCGGGTATGGCACTCCCGCCCGGATTCAAGCTTCCTCTGATGAAGTACTCACCCGCCCTGGCGCGGCTGATCGAAGCGTTACGCATCCTCCCCGGCGTCGGTCCGAAGACCGCGCAGCGCATGGCTTTTCACCTCCTGGAGCGCGATCGAGATGGTGGCCGCGAAATCGCCGCTGCCCTGGCAGACGTGCTGGCACGGGTCGGTCACTGTCAGCGCTGTCGCATGCTGACCGAGGAGGCATTGTGTCCGCTCTGTGTGTCGGCTGCAGCGGGACCGAGCGCTGCTGTGCGTCGTCGAATCGCCGGCGGATGTCATCGCCGTTGAACAGTCAGGAAGTTATCGCGGCCAGTATTTCGTGCTGATGGGGCACCTGTCGCCGTTGGATGGTATTGGACCGGAACAACTCGGTCTCGCACAGCTCGAGGCGCGATTGGCGGAAGGGAGCGTCGCGGAGATCATCCTCGCCACCAACCCAACCGTCGAGGGCGATGCCACAGCGCATGTGATTGGCGAGATCGCCGCGCGTCGCGGAGTGCGCGCCACGCGCATTGCGCACGGCGTTCCGGTTGGTGGGGAACTCGAGTACGTGGATGGCGGCACGCTGGCGCACGCGCTCGCGGGCCGTCAAGCCATGGGCTGAACGCCAGTCCTGATTCTACCTGCCGGTGTTGCGCGGCCGCGCTTCGCGCATCCTGGCGTGCAATCGCAGCAAGCGCCGATAACCTCGTAGCGACGCGCGGCGATGGCCCCAGCCTCGACCGCACGCTGCACGCCGCAATCGGGTTCACGCAGGTGGCGACAGTCCTGGAACCGACACAGCGCCGCTGGCGCCGCGAATTCGCGAAATACGTGTGCCGGATCAGTCAGTGACTCGAGTGCTGGCGCGTAATCGCGCACGCCCGGTGAGTCGATCAGGTCGCCGCTGTTGGGCAGATGATGCAGCGTTGACACGCTCGTCACGTGCTGGTCCTTCCATGGTGCCGCGTGACAGCACCGCGGTCTCGGCGTCGAGCCCCTGGCAGGAGGGAGTTCGCGAGAGTCGACTTCTGCCGACCCCGGATTGGCCGACCAGGACACTCACTTCGCGTTCGAGCCGCGAACTCAGCGCTGGCATGCCATCGCCAGTGGTCGCCGAACAGCGTGCGGTCGGATAGCCAATCTGGGCAAACGTGGCAAGCTCGACGTCGCAGGCGTCTGGCTCGCTGATCAGCTCGCACTTGTTGAGCACCACGACGGCCTTCAGGCCGTGCAGCTCCGCGGCGGCAATGTAGCGATCGACGATGAAGAAATCCGGCGTTGGCTCCGGAGCGAACACGACGATGAGCTGCGAGATGTTCGCGACTACCACCTCGTTCTGACCCTTGGTATTGGTGCGCGACAGGGTGGAGCGACGCGGCAGGCGGTCGACAACGACGCCAGTTCCGGCACTATCGCTCAGTCGCCAGCGCACTTCATCGCCACACACGACCTGCAAGCGCCGTGCAGAGAGCGAGCAGGGGACGCGGCGCTCGTCCGACGCCTCGACCATGACGTGACGGCCGTGACTTGCAATCACGCGACCGACGGATGTTTCCTGTTCGGTCGTTGCAATCGTTCCTTCCGTGTCTCCCGGCGGAGCGACAGCGTCTCGTTCACCCTGCACGGCGATCAGACAGTCTCCAGGGCGCGCCGCAAATGGGCGATGCGCGTCGGGGCCGGTGGGTGGGAATCGAAGAACGCGGGAATACAACGCATCGGGCGTGAGTGTAGTCGCATTGTCCCGATAGAGCTTGACGAGTGCGGATGCGAGCTGCGTCCCGTTCGTATAAGTCAGTAGCGTATCGGTCCGCGGCGAACTCCGTGGCGGCGCGACCACGCGGCCCCGACGGGCGCCAGCCAGAACGTCAGCACCGGCAGCACCAGAAAGAAGAGTAGCAGCGCCAGGTGCGCGGAAGGTGCGGTGATGTTGAAAGTTGCAAAGAAAAGCAGTTGGGTGCTGAGCCAGCCGAGGACGTAAAGACCGGCGAGCCCGAGCGCCAGGCTGATCAACATGCGCCGGCGGATGTGATGCAGGCGGAAGTGACCAAGCTCGTGTGCGACGACTGCCTCGATCTCCTCTGGCGACAGTCGCTCGACCAGCGTGTCAAACAGGACGATGCGCTTGTTGGACCCGAACCCGGTGAAATACGCGTTCCCGTGCGCCGAACGGCGCGAGCCATCCATGACGAACACGCCGCGGCTGGCGAAACCCGCAGCGCTCAACCAGCGCTGCGATGCGCTGCGCGAGTGACACATCGCTGAGCGCGCGAAAGCGATTGAAAAGGGGTGCGATGAACGCGGGGTATGCCCAGGTCAGTACCACGCTGAATGCGGCCCAGGCCAGCCAAGCGTAGTAGACCACCAGTTGGCGCCCGCCTTCTGCATGAGCCACAGAACGAGCGCCAGCAGTGGCGCTCCCAGCGCGATGGTCAGCAGCAGACTCTTCAACAGATCGCCCAGATAGAGTCGCCAGGTCATCCGGCTGAACCCAAAGCGGGTCTCGATGCCGAACACGCGATACAGCGAGAGCGGCCAGCCGATGAACGCGGTGATCAGTGCAGTGCTGCTGATGACGGCGAGCCCGAGAAGAACCCCCGTGAGGCCTTTGCGCGCGCCAGGTTGAGTCGAAGCAGGGACAGGACTCCGCCCCAGGTCAGAGCAACCAGCAGCAGCGCATCGAGGATCGCTTCGCCGATCGCGAGTCGCGCCTGGCGACGGTGTAGTCGCTCGCCTTGCGATGCCTCCGGCGGCACGGTATCGCGAAACGCTTCCGGCATCGTGCTCACGGGCCGCGTGAGCGCTGGCGCCTTGACGGCTGAGGAGCCAGATGCGACACGCGAGCGCGAGGATCAGCAGGGTGGCGAAAGATGCGGCGAGTGGACTCATGAAACGATGTTGATGCAGGCACCGGCAGCTTATCGTCTGCTAGTATTCGAGCACAATCCATCGCTACCCATGGCCCGAGACCCGGACAACCTGATCTGGATCGATCTCGAAATGACCGGGCTCAGGCCCGATGTCGATCATATTATCGAGATCGCCACGCTGGTCACCGACAAGCATCTCAACGTGGCTCGCCGAGGGGCCCGTGCTCGCCCTGCATCAGCCCGAGGCCGTCCTCGGATTGATGGATGAGTGGAACCAGCGCCAGCACGGTGCCTCGGGTTTGCTGGCGAGAGTTCGTGCCAGTCTGACGAGTGTTGACGAAGCCGAACGCATGACCGTGGCATTCCTCGACCAATACGTGGACGCAGGCCTCTCGCCGATGTGCGGCAATAGCATCTGCCAGGATCGGCGCTTCCTGGCCCGATTCATGCCCGCCCTGGAGCGTTACTTTCATTACCGCAATCTCGACGTAAGCACCCTCAAAGAACTGGCAAGGCGCTGGGCGCCCGAGGTTGCCGCCGGGTTTTCGGAAGACTTCCACGCACTGCGCACTCGAGGACATCCGCGATTCGGTGCGTAGTTGCAGTACTACCGTGAGCGTTTGTTCGCGCCTTCCATCGCCGCGGCCCCTGGCATCGACTGATCTCATGGACGCCGAAAGGGCGACCCGGGACTGGAGCCGGATCTTGCGGCCATCCGCGCAGCGGCAGCGCGCATTCAGCCGCTTCGTCCGGCGTACACCACTCCTAGGCGATGAGACGCTCGATGCACAGTTCCGCGCCCGATTGATCTTCAAATGCGAGAAACCTGCAGCGCGGTGGCGCTTTGGGGCTGCGCGGGGCGTCCAACGCGGTACTTTCGCTCCCGGAATCGCTGGCATCACGCGGCGTCGCGACTCATTCCTCGGGTAACCATGGCGCAGCGCTGGCACTGGCCGCGAAGCTGCGCGGCATTCCGGCAGTCGTCGTCATGCCGGAGAACTCATCTGCGGTAAAGATCGCCGCGGTGCGAGACCATGGCGCCGAAGTGATTTTCTGCCGCCCGGGTCGAATCGCACGCGAGGCGGCACTGGCCGAACTGCTGGCAAAACGCGCGATGAGCCTGGTACACCCTTACGATGACTATCGAGTGATCGCAGGTCAGGGTACAGCGTGCCTCGAGTTAATCGAGCAGCATTCGCGCTCGATCTTGTGTGTTCACGCCGGTCGGCGGCGGCGGGTTGCTGTCGGGGACCGCGATCGCTGCGAAGGGTCTCCTGCCGCACACGCTGTGATCGGCATCGAACCAGAACAGGCGGATGACGCGTGGCGATCCTTCCGCAGTGGCGAGCGAATACTCCTTGACGCGCCTGATACGGTTGCCGACGGTCTGCGCTCTTCGCTCGGCGTGCGAAATTTCGCAATCATTCGCCGCTGCGTCGATGACATCGTGCGGGTCTCAGAGGACGCGATTCTGCAGGCTGTGCGCCTGGTGCTGGAGAGATTGAAGGTGCTGATCGAACCGTCTGCGGCCGTTGTGATGGCTGCCTTGATCGAGGGTCGACTCGATGTCGCGGGCCTGGATGTCGGGATCATTCTTTCCGGAGGAAATGTGGATCTGGATACCGCGCATTGGTTCAGGAGTCGGACATGAAACGCGCGGACTGGTACTTCGACTTCATCTCTCCCTTACTCATATCTGCAGTTTGCGGAGTTGGCGAGGCTCCGCGCGTGTTTTGAGCTTCGCCTGCAGCCGATATTGCTTAGCCGGCGTCCTCGGCTCACTGGGGACAGCTCGGACCTGCAGAGATACCGCCCAAACGGTCGCGTTTACGTATCGACAGGTGCGCTGGCTTGTCGCGATGCCGGGATTTACCGCTCAATCCTGCCGCAGGCACATCCGCGCGTTCAATCCCGCTGCCGCTTCTGCGCGCTGGCGATCCACCTGGATCCCGACCGATGTGAAGTCGTAAAGTCGACTATTCGCATTCGTCTGTGCGACGGGAAGATCCCCAGGATGATAAGGTCGCGTGGGATCAGCTCGTGACCGAGCTTGGCGTCATCGGGGCCGAAGGCGCAATCGCCAATGAAAGAGTGAAACAGCAGCTGCGTGCCAATCATTCGGAAGCCGCGATCGCCGCGGGCGTATTTTGGTGTACCCACCCTCGTCGTCGATGACCTGTTGTTCTGGGGCAGCGATTCAGCCCAGATGGCGTGCGATTACGCGCACGATGCGGCACGCCCTTCGTCGCCAGATGAAATGCAGATCCGGGAGTTGCCAGTGTCTGCCGTACGCAAGCGGCAATAGCATGGGCGGCGGTGGTGAACAGGTAGTGCACCGGGTGGCTGCCACTGCGGCGCTGTCGCTTTTGAAGTCGAGGCGCCAGCGGATCTCCGAAGTGCTGGAGTGCAACTGCACCAATCTGCACCAAGACGGGGTTTTCTGCACCTGATCGTGCCAGCAAGCCGGTTTCGCTCTGCAGCGCGGGAGCGACACGCTCGCCAGCTACGCATTCAATACGGGGGTGGCACGGCACCTTTTCTGCAGGCGGTGCGGGGTGAAGTCGTTCTACGACTGCCGCGTTCCAACCCGCCGACGGCTACAGCGTGAACGCCCGCTGTCTCGAGAGCGCGACTCGATACGTTCAGTCGACGGTTCTGCCATTCGATGACCAGGATCGCGAGCGCTCCGACGCCGCGATACGTGATCTTCCCGCGAGTAGCCGCATAGCGCATTCTCCGAGCCGGCCATTGGGTGGGGTTGTGCCAACTCCGGGGCTGATCACGTTCGATGGTAGTGCTGGGTCTCGAGAATGCATCCTCCGCAAACACTGCGCGCCCGAGGTTGGCGCAATCCCCGACCACAATTGTCCGTCTCGTTTTGCTCTTATGAGCCGGAGCGGTCGGCCAGGAATGCTGCCAGGTTTCGACGACGGTGTCGGGGTTGAGCGAGATGCTGTCGGTTCCTTGCTCGACCAGCCAGCGCGCGAGGTCGGGATGATCGGACGGGCCCCTGGCCGCAGATGCCGATGTACTTGCCTGCCTTGCGGCAGGCCGCGATCGCCATCGCAAGCAGCGCCTTGACCGCTTCGTCGCGCTCGTCGAACAGCTTGCGCGACGACTGCCGGAGTCGCGATCCGAGCCCGAGCGTGAGCTGCGTCATGTCGTTCGAGCCGATCGACATGCCGTCGAAATATTCGAGATAGCGCTCCGCGAGCACCGCGTTGGTCGGCAGCTCGCACATCATGATGATCTTGAGGCCGTCCTCGCCGCGCTCGAGGCCGTTCGCCGCCAGCAGCTGCGTCGACCTGCGCCGCTTCCTTCAGCGTGCGCACGAACGGCACCATGACCTGCACGTTGGTGAGCCCCATCTCGTTGCGCACGCGCTTCAGCGCGCGGCACTCGAGCTCGAAGCACGGCCGGAACGCCTCGTCGACGTAGCGTGAGGCGCCGCGGAACCCGAGCATCGGGTTCTCCTCGTACGGCTCGTACTCGCGGCCGCCGATCAGGTTGGCGTACTCGTTCGACTTGAAGTCCGAGAGCCGCACGATCACCGGCTCGGGCGCAAAGGCGGCGGCGATCGTGCGCGATGCCCTCGCAGAGCTTGTCGACGTAGAAGCTCACCGGGTCGGTGTAGCCCGCCATCTGGCGGCGGATCGTGTCCTTGAGATCTCGCGTCTCAGCCGGTCGAACTCGAGCAGCGCGCGCGGATGCACGCCGATCATGCGGTTGATGATGAACTCGAGCCGCGCGAGGCCCACGCCGTTGTTCGGGATGCCGGCGAAGTCGAACGCACGGTCCGGGATTGCCGACGTTCATCATGATCTTGACGGGCATCTGCGGCAGCGAGTCGAGCTCGATCTGGCGTCTGCTCGAACGCGCAGCTGCCCGTCGTAGACGTAGCCCGTGTCGCCTTCGGCGCAGGATACCGTTACGGCCTGGCCCTCGTCGGATCGTCGCTCGGTCGCATCGCCGCAGCCGACGACCGCGGGAATGCCGAGCTCGCGCGCGATGATCGCCGCGTGGCAGGTGCGGCCGCCGCGATTGGTGACGATCGCGGAGGCGCGCTTCATGACCGGCTCCCAGTCCGGATCGGTCATGTCGGCAACGCAGCACGTCGCCGCTCTGCACGCGCGCCATCTCCTTCACGTCGCGGATGATGCGCGCCGGACCCGCGCCGATGCGCTGGCCGATGCTGCGCCCGCTTGCGAGCACACGTCGAGCGGCTCTTCAGCGTGAAGCGCTGGATGGTGCGCCCGGCGCGGCTCTGCACCGTCTCGGGACGCGCCTGCAGGATGTAGATCTCTGCCGGTCTCGCCGTCCTTGCCCCATCTCGATGTCCATCGGGCAGCCGTAGTGCTCTTCGATGACGAGCGCCTGCCGCGCGAGCGTCGATGCAGGTCGTCGTCGTCGAGCGAGAAACGCACGCGATCGGCTTCGGGAGCACGTCGACGGTGCTGCACGCGCTCGTCGCCGCGACCGGTGCGCGTAGACCATCTTGATCGCCTTGCCGCCGAGCGTGCGCCGCAGGATCGGCTCGCGTGCCAGCGCGCAGCGCGGGCTTGTAGACGTAGAACTCGTCGGGGTTGACCGCGCCCTGCACGACGGTCTCGCCGAGGCCGTACGACGGCGGTGATGAAGACGACGTCGCGGAAGCCGGAGTCGGTGTCGAGCGTGAACATCGACGCCGCTCGGCGCCGAGATCGCTGCGCACCATGTGCTGCATGCCGGCCGAAAGCGCGACCTGCGTAGTGATCGAAGCCCTGGTGCACGCGATAGGCGATGGCGCGGTCGTTGAAGAGCGAGGCGAATACCGGCGTGCATCGCGGCGAGCGACTGTCCCGACCGCGAACGTTGAGCAACGTTTCCTGCTGACCGGCGAAGGAGGCCTCGGGAAGATCCTCAGCGGTTGCCGAGGAGCGTACTGCGACGGCTATTTCGCTGCCCGCCATTCATCGCGCTCCAGGCGTTGAGCACTTCGGTCTGCAGACGTTCCGAGAAGGTGCATCAGAACTAACCACGGATCGGGCGCCGATTTCCGCGAGCCTGGTGACGTCCTCGACGATCGAGTTCCCACGCAGCACCTCGGCAATGCGCGTCGCCAGCCCGCCCTGGGAGATGAAGTCGCGGTATGCCTCGGAGGTAGTGGCGAACCCGTCCGGCACCAAGACCTTCGAGGCGTGCAAGGTTGCGAATCATCTCCGCCGATCGAAGATTTCTTCCCGCCGACGACTTCGATGTCGCCCATGCCGAGCTGACCGAACGGCAGAATGTAGGAACTCAAGCTTGCTCCTCGGAGCTCAATGGGCGCTCTCGGCAGAAACTCTTGTCTCCGGACGCCGGGAGAGTGGAACACTCCAATGCAGGATGGCCGGGTGAACGAGCTGCCGTGAACCGTAGAACCGTTTTTTCGTCTCAGACCAGACTGGCGTGACCGCGGAAACCATGGGGCACAGCCTGTTGACGCAATTTGACCGCCTGGAATTTCGGCCGGTGACTTTGCCATTCATATCGACGCTTGACAAGGCGCAGGAGGCGGTGCGGAAGATCAACACTGGTCGCCGAACAGGAGGCTGTGCGCCCGATCGTGTTCAGCACGCTGGTACAGGACGAATTACGCGCCATTGCAAAAGGAGGCCAACGGGCTGTTCCTGGATTTCTTCGATGCGTTTCTCGGGCCGCTGGAGACTGAGCTGGCCGTGCGTTCTTCGCATACCAGCGGGCGTGCGCACAGCATGGCGGATCACGAACGCCTACACCATGCGCATCAACGCCACCAATTTCGCGCTGGCGAACGATGATGGCGCGGGCGCACGCGACTACGATCATGCCGATCTGATCGCTGGTTGGCGTGTCGCGTTCCGGCAAAGACACCTACATGCCTGTACATGGCGCTCCAGTACGGAGTATTTACGGCAAACTTCCCGCTCACGGAGGAAGGAAGCTGGAAAACGGGGCGATTGCCGACTCCTCTGCGCCCCCACGTGCGCAAGCTGTTCGGGCTCACCATCAGCCCGAACGCCTGCAGCAGATTCGCAACGAACGACGTCCCGGCAGCCGCTACGCATCTGCGCCACAGGTTCAGTACGAAGTGCGCGCGGCGGAATCGCTGTTCGATCGACAGGGAATTCCCTACCTCGACACGAACTGAATGTTCCATCGAGGAAATCTCGAGTCGCATTCTCGACCGCACCGGCGTCGAGCGCCGCGTGCGCCCCCTGAAAATTCTGCATGTCGAAGCGTGAAATGCATCGCACAAGCCGGGCGGGGCGTGCGCATGGCTGTGCTATATTCAAAGCATGGACGGTGATCAGCTGTGTGCGGTTTCGTGGCGCTCGCGGCCCGGAACTTTCGTGAGTCTGATGACGCTCTATGAGAGCAACTACATCAGGCTCCGCTGGATCCTGTCCGCGCCTGAGAGATCGTCAAGGGTCACCTGATTTCCAACGCGCCGGGCGACGTAGGCCTGCACCTGCAGGTGCTGGAGCGGTGCCGCTTCACGACCACCTTGAGAATGAGCTATCTGCTGGAGAGCAGCAGAGGGCCCGTGCTCACGCCGGACATGCAGGTGCGCGTGTAGTCACGATGCGCGGCTTGCCGAAGCCTGCAGCTGCACGGGCTGGCGGCGCGCGGCGACATTTCGCCCAGCGGCTCGGCGAGCACATACGCGATCTGGGTGAACTGCGCCGCGAGATGGGCGAACGCTGGGCTCGCAACATGCTGCTCAACAGAGTGGCTGGAGTACTGCGCCGAGCGCGGGCATCGATTCGAGGCGGCGACCAGCCCAGAGGCGATCGAGGGTAGACAGGATGTGCGCGTGCTGACGGCGAGAATCACAACGCGCATCACGGCAGATGTGCTGAGATAGCGCCGTCGAATTCACTTCCAACAGCACCTGAAGGTCAAAGGGTCGAGCACGTGGCGATCTTCGACAAGCTCAGGCCGCTCAAGCCAGCCATTCAGCCCCGAAGTCAAGGAGTGCCGAAGAAGAGCGTCTGGTACAGCTCTTCAAGAACCGCGCCGGTCTCAAGAAGGCGTATGGGGATCTGCAGGACGAGGTTTACGAACTTAAGCAGCGCCTCAAGCAGCAGGAGACTGGGACCGGGAAGGCGCAGGAGCAGATGGATTCTCTCGAAACGCTGCTCGGCAATCCGCAGACGGGTTACGCCGCGCTCGTTTTCTACCAGCTGCGAGGGCTCTGGCGCGCCTGCAACCTGCAGCTCGCGCAGTTTGCTGGTGAGCTTGAGCGTCAGCAGGAGGAACGCGAGCGACAGCGGCAGACCTTCGAGGTTCAACCAGCAGCTCCGCACACGGCTCGAGGAGCTCGACGCTCAACTCGCTGCCGCCAACGATGTCGCCACCGAGCGGCAGCGGGTGCTGGATGATCTGACGCAACGCCTGCAGAAGCTGCGCGGCTTCTGAACCACTTCCGCCGCCGCCAGTTGACGGCGCAGATCAACGGCGAACGCGTACATGTCGATGCGGCCCACCAGGACTGCACGCGCCTGCGCGAAGAGCACACCGCTGTCGAACAGCAGCAAGCGCCGGCGTTCCTGGGTTGTCTATCGAAGGCAGACGTGCCATCAATCTCGCGATCATCAGTTACGCTCTGGTTTTGGCGCGCGGCTCAGCACTGAAGGGCCTCGCCACGCGCGTACGCGAATCCATGACCAAGCGCGTGCATGAGGCGCAGTTCGGCAGTCGCGAAGATTGCGAGTCGCTGATGGTTGCGATTGCGCAGGCGCTGGTGGCGGTGAAGAGCCGTACCGGTTTCGCGCCCCAGATCAAGACCTGCGTCGAACAGCTCAAGCAGGTGGGGCAATGCCGGTCAGATTCGACAGCGTCCCGCTTGCAGACACGCTGGCCGGCATCGTGCCTCTCGCGCCTGATGGCAAAACGATGCTTGCGCTGTCAGCGCCGCAGATTCTTGCCGATGACTACTGAGCATCTACAGGGTGCTGCTGCGCTGAACTGCAGCGGACGAGATCGTCTCTCCGTGGGCGTTTCGTCTGCGCGCGCTGCCCCGATGACCCGCCGGACGCCACTGATTCAAGTCGTCGAACCATTCATAGAAGGCGGGCACGACGAACAATGACAGCACGCCCGAGAATGCCAGCCCGCCGATGATGGCGCGCGCCATCGGGTAGTACGCGGGACCGCCGCCGCCCGCCGCCGCCGACCTGCCGCATCGCCGATGGCGAGCGGCAGCATCGCCGAGCAGCGTGGTCAGCGTCGTCATCAGGATCGGCCGCAGTCGGTCGCGTCCCGCCTGCAGGATGGCCTGCGTCGCGCGACATGCCCGCTCGCACGCAGGTCGATCACGTGCGCGACCAGCACGATGCCGATGTTCACCACGACGCCCACCAGGATCATGAAGCCGATCATCGCCATCATACGTGATGGTGGTCCCGGTGACGAACGAGGAACCAGATCAGCGCCGACGATGGCGAACAGGATCGAGGTGATGATCGACAGCGGGTAGAGCGTCGATTCGAACAGCGACGCCATGACGAGGAAGATCAGCACGACGGCGAGCACCGATGTTCTGACGATCATCGTCTGCATCGCCTTGTCGTTCTCCTCGAAGCCACGGCCGAACTTCCACGTATAGCCCGGCGGCAGCGGGATAGTCGTTCATGATCGGCTCGACGCCGCTTCTGTGCATCTCGTCGAGCGTCGTGCCGCTTGGCGAGGTTGGCGCGTGACCACGACGGTAGTGAGCCGGTTGACACGCTTGATCTCGCGGTCGCTCGGGCGCACGACGAAGTCGGCCACGGCGCCGAGCTCCATGCGCGCGCCGTCCGGCAGCGTGAGCGGCAGCGCGGGTCGAGGTCCTCGACCGTACTGCCGATCGGACTCGCGGAACGCGAGGCCGCATCGTCGACCTCGCGGTCGGGGTGCGAAGCTCGGGCAGCTTGTCGCCGCGCATGCGCCAGCCGCGATCGAGCCGGCCACGTCCTCGCGTGCGTCAGGCCGAGCTGCGGCGGCACGCGTCGCGGTCGACGATCGATCTGCACTTCCTCGTCGCCGGTGCGCGCCTCGGAGCGCACGGCCTCCAGGCCGCTCGATCGACGACAGGCGCTGACGCGACGTTCCGAGCGAGATCTCGGCCAGGCGCTCGGTCGATTCGCCCGGCGAGCTGCAGGCTGAATCGCTGCTGCCCGCGGCCGAGTCCGTCGAACTGGAAGCTCGGCTTGCCGATGATGATCTCGGGCATCTCCTTGGTGATCGTCGTCCATGACCTTCGCTGGGCCGCTTCTTCGCCTGGTCCTTGGGCGCTAGGGCGCATGAAGGTAGCGCGTCGCTCGTCGGCGAGCCATACCGAGTAGTAGCGTCTCGATGTCGAACCGCTCCTTGTTCGCCTCGAGGTAGCGCTTCGACGCGGCTCACCGCCTGCTCGACGCGCTGCATCGGATGCGAGCCCTGCAGGTGGTACGCGAGGAACAGCGTGCGGCCACGCCTCCTGCGGGAACATGTCGACCTTCGCGACCTTGAGCGCGAACAGCGGCACCGGCGAGACCAGGATCAGAACGGATCGCCAGCCACGGTCTTGCCGGTGCGCGAGCGCCCAGCGCGAGCGCGCGCTCGTAGCGGTCCTGCAGCCGTCCGAACCAGGACGCCTGCGCGACACCGGCGGCGGCGCGTCATGCGCGCACGGTCAGCATCGGAATCAGCGTCTGCGCGACGAGCAAGCGACGCGACCATCGCCACCACGATCGGAATGGCGACGTGCACGAGGAAGATCGACGTCTGGTTCTTCTCGCCGAACACCATCGGCAGGAAGACGATGATCGTCGACAGCGTGCCGGCCAGCAACCGCGACGCCGACCTCGCGCACGCCGCGCGAGCGTCGCTTCGGAACTGGCCGATCCGGCGGTCAGCTGCCGGTGCCGGAAGATGCTTTCGGTGATCGACGACGGCGTTGTCCACCAGCATGCCGATGGCGAGCAGCATGCCCATCATCGATCAGCATGTTGAGCGTGAGGCCGAGGAAGTACATCGCGCGCGAGCGTGATCAGCAGCGACGCCGGCACCGCGAGGCTCACGATCAACGTCGTCGGCAGATCGCGCAGGAAGAAGAACAGCACGCATGAAGCGCGAGCACCGCGCCGATCAGTCCGGCCTTGCGCAGTTCGCCGAGCGAGGCGCGGATGCTGTCGGCCTGGTTGCGCGATGACGAGGATCTCGATGCCCTGCAGCTGCGGCAGCTCGCGCGCCGCGTCGACGGCCTCGATCACGCGATCGGCGACGTCGACGACGTTGGCCTGGGTCGGACTTGTAGACGTCGAGGCCGACCGCCGGGCCGGCCGTCGAGATGCCGGCCGATCGTCGAGCTCCGGGCGCGACGAGCTCGACGCTGCGCGACATCGCCGAGCGCGCACGCTGCCCGTGCACGACGCAGGTTGCGCATGTCGTCGAGCGTGTGGAACTCGCCGATCGGGCGAACGATGAAGCGCTGAGCCGCGCTCGGTGATCTCGCCCGCGCTCACCGAGAAGTTGCTGCGCTCGAGCAGCGTCGCGCAGCTCGCGCACGTCGACGCCGTGCGCCGCGACCCGCGTCGGATCGACCAGGATGCGCACCTCGCGCGGCTCGACACCCTGCGAGTTCGACGCGCGCGACGCCATTCGAGACGCTCGATCGGCCGCTTGAGGTAGCTTCTCGAGCGTGTCGTACTGCGTCGGTGAGGTCCTGGTCAGCCGGACAATGCGCACCTGCAGCGATCGGCTGATCGCCGCGTGAACGGAGAACATGAGCATGCGGTCCGCGCCCGGCGGCAGCTGCGCCGCGGATCGAGTCGAGCTTGGTGCGGACCTCGAAGCCGCCTGCGTCCGACGTCGCGATCCCAGTCGAATGAGATCTTGAACTGCGCCTGTCTCGCTGGACGCGTCGAGCGCGATCTCCTCGATGCCGGACAGCGTCGCGAGCGCTTCCTCGACCGGACGACGATGATCTGCTCCTCGATCTCCTCGGGTGTCGAGCCGGCGTAGGAGTCGATGACCTGCATGCCCGGGAACGTGATGTCCGGGAACGTTCTCGAGCGGCAGCAGCTGCGCCGAGATCACGCCGACCAGCGAGCACCGCCAGGAACACCATCACCGTCGTGACGGGACGGCTGCAGCGCGAGCTCGGTGTGGCGCATGTGGCGGCTCGGCTCAGCCGCGGCCGGCTGCGGCGGCGTCCGGGCGCGGCGCCGGCGCTGCGTAGACCTTGCGATCGAGCACCGAGTACACGACCGGAATCACGAGCAGCGTCAGGAAGCGTCGTGAGCGGTCACGCCGCCGATCACGGTGATCGCCATCGGCGCGCGCACCTCCGCGCCCTCGCCGATGCCGAGCGCCATCGGCAGCAGGCCGAGAATCGTACGTGAGCTTGGTGATCAGGATCGGGCCGCAGGCGCAGCCGTGCGGCCTCGATGATCGCGTCGCGCTTCGTCAGGCCGCGCTCGCGCGCCTGGTTCGACCGCGTCGATCAGCACGATCGACTGGTTGACGACGATGCCCGCCAGCATGATGAGCCCGATGTATGCCACGACGTTGACGGTCGTGCCGGTGAGCCACAGCGCCCAGACCGCGCCGATCAGCGCCGAGCGGAATCGTGAACAGGATCACGAACGGGTGAACCAGCGATTCGAACTGCGACGCCATCACCAGGTACACGAGGAACATCGCGAGCAGCAGCGCGAAGCTGCAGCAGACCGGAAGCTGTCCTGCATCTCCTCGCTCTGGCCCGGACAGGTATGCGGTCGACGCCGACGGCGGCAGCGCGATCTTCTCGAGCATGCCTTGCAGATCGTCGACCGCCGCTACCGAGGTCGCTTCGCGGTGTAGCTTGCTGAAACGACCGCGACGCGCTCCTGGCCGATGCGGCGAATCTCTGCGGGACCGACGGCGAGCTGTCACGTCGGCGACGGCGCTCAGCGGCACCGGCTGCGCGCTCCCGGGGTTGACGATCAGGTTGCGGATCTCCTCGATCGAGGCAGCGCGCGCGTCGACGCTGCGCACCAGCACGTCGATCTTCTTGTCGACGCAGCGTGTAGCGCGTCGCGACTTCGCCGCGCACGCTGGTGACGACGCGATCGGCGATGTCGCGCACCACGAGTCCAGACGCGTGCGCGCGCTCCTGGTCGAATACGATCTGGATCTCGGGGATTGCCCGCTTCGACGGTCGAGCTTGATGTCGGCGAAGCGCCAGTCTGCGTCCATGCGTGCACGGACCTGCTCGGCGGCGGCGCGCAGCCGGTCAGATCATAGCCAGTGACCACGACCTCGAGCGGTGTGCTGAAGCGTGAACAGAGCTCGGCCGGCTGAACTGGTACTGCAGCCCGGCAGCCGCGTCCAGGTGCTGGTCGCAGGGCTGATCGATCGCGCGTCTCTCCTCAGCGCGGCCGCGAACCGCGACCGAGCGTGATGACTCAGCCGGCCGGTGTTCTCGCCGGCATCGACAGGGTTGGCATCGAGGCGATTGCCCGTGCCCGCGACGGAGTAGGAGAGCGGTCCACGCCTCCGATCTGCGTGGCGGCGCGCTGCGCACTCGTCGACGCGCGATCGGTCTGGCCTCGAGCGGCGTGCCGGCGCGGCAGCCGCAGATCGACGTTGAACTCGCCCTGCGAGATCTGCGGGATCAGCTCCGTGCCGAGGCGCGGCACGAGTCGAAAGTCACCAGCGAGAGCACGACGAGCGCGGCGGCGATGCACGCGGCCCCGATGTAACAGCGACCACTCGAGCAGCGGTACGTAGGACACGCTCCAGCCGGCGATAGCGGATTTCTGCGTGACGGCCGAGCGAACGGCGTGACGATCATGCACTGAAGACTGCGCAGCGGCGCGGCCAGCGCGACCAGAAGACGCCGCGGCGACGAATGCAACACCGCGCGCAAATCGCCCCAGCGGGCGGTTGCGCGGTGCTGGAGGCCTCATCCGCGATCCGGCCGGCAGCCAGCATCGGCACCAGCGTCAGCGCCGACGAGCAGCGACAGAATGCGAGCGCGTAGGTGACCGTGAGCGCCTGGTCGCTTGAAACAGCTGGCCCGCGATGCCGCTGATGAACACCATCGGAAAGAACACGGCGACCGAGGTGAGCGTCGCAGCCGTAACGCGCCATCGCGACCTCGCTGGTGCCCGGAACGTGCGGCCTCGACGGCCGGTCGAGCGCCGTGCTCTCGCGCTTGCGCACGATGCTCTCGAGCACGACGACCGCGTTGTCGACCAGCATGCCGACCGCAGAGCGCGATACCGCCCAGCGACATGATGTTGAGCGTCACGCTCGAGACGCGTACATCAGCACGAACGTGCCGATGCACCGGAGACCGGGATGACGATGCCGCGATCATAAGTCGCGCGCGCGCATCGCGCAGGAACGACATACAGCACGAGGATGGCGAGCAGGCCGCCGATCAGCGCCGCATTGCGACCTCGCCGATCGCCGACGAGATGAATTTCGACTGGTCGTAGACCGGACATGATCTCGGTTTGCGCCGGCAGCGTCTTGCGCGAGCGCCTCGATGCGCGCGCGGATGCGCCGTCGGCGAAGCTGCACCGTGTTCGCATCGCCTTCCTTGTAGACGCGCGAGCTCGATCGACTCGCTGGCCGTTCGACCCGCGTGATCGCCTCGCGTTCCTTGTAGCCGTGGGTCACCGTGCGCCACGTCACGCAGGTAAACCGGCTGGCCGTCGACCGTCGCGATGATGGCGCTCGGCCATCTGCTCGATCGCTCTGGAACTCGTTCAGCGTGCGCACCAGGAAGCGCTGCGTGCCCTGCTCGAGGCGGCCGCCGGACAGGTTCACGTTTTCGGCGCGCGATGCGGCTGCGCCACGGTTTCGATCGAGAGACCGAGCTGCGCCAGCTTCTGCTGGTCGACGAACACCTGGATCTCGTCCTCGTAGCCGCCGCTCACCTTGACCGCGGCGGAGCCTCGGCACGGCCTCGAGGTCCGGCTTCAGGCGATCTTCAGCGAAGCGGCTCAGCAACTTGAGCCGCTCTTCGCTGCTGACAGTGCGTCGCGCCGCTGGCTTCGTCTTGTCGAGCAGCGCGAAGCGCATGACCGGCTCGCTCGACGGGTCGAAGCGCAGCAGCAGCGGGCGCTTCGCCTCGAGCGGCAGCTGCAGCGAGGTCGAGTTTTCTCGCGTACGTCGATGCCCGCGAGATCCATGTCCGTGCCCCAGACGAACTCGAGCGATCACGTCCGACTGGCCCGAGCGTGATACGGAGCGCACCTGGCGGACATTGCGGATGATGCCGACGGCTTCCTCGACTGGTCGCGTGATCAGGTTCTCGATCTCGAGCGGCGCGGCCCCGGCGAGCTCCGTGCGCACCGTGAGGGTCGGATAGGACGAGGTCGGGCAGCAGGTTCAGCTTCAGGCGCGACAGCGACACGAAGCCGAACAGCGCGATGCGCCACCGTGCACATGACGATGGTGACGCGCCGGCGAGTCGCAAAATCGACGAGTTGCATGGTTATGGCCCGTAAACGGCTGGCGGATGGAAACCGCGGCTGCGCTCTCAGCGCTGTGAAGTGGGGACTCGGTTCTCTACGACGCGCACGGCATTGCCGCTCTTCAGGCCGCCCTGGCCTGACGACGACGACCTGTTCCTGGCCTTTGAGGCCGGTAGTGATTTCCACCAGTCCGTCGTTCGTGAGTCCCACAGTGATGTGGCGCTGCTGAGCCTTGCCGCCTTCCACGACGAACACGCTCGCCTGGCCTCGCGTCATCGACAATGGCGGAGCGCGGGATCTGCAGAGCCTGTTCGCGGCGCTCGTAGATGATGCCAATGCGGGCGAACATTCCGGGTTTGAGACGCTCGCTCGGGTCATCGACTTCGATGGTGACCTTGAAGGTCGCCGTTTCGCGATCGACCACCGGGGCTCAGGCGCGCCACGTGACCGAGGAAGGACTGTTTGGGCACGGCATCCACCTGCAGCATGGATGCAGGCTGGTTGGGCTTGAGGCGTTCCAGCTCCCGCTCCGGCACGTGCACGTACACGATCAGCGGCTTGAGGTCCGTGACGCGAAACAGAACATCGTTCGGCTTGATGGTATTGCCGACTTTGACCAGCCGTTCCGCAATGACGCCCGTCGATCGGGGCGCGGATCTCCGTGTACGAGGCTGCAGGCGCGTCAGCTCGTACTCGCGCGCTGCGCATCCACCTCGAACTTCAGATTCTCAAAGGCACCGGGTGAGACCAGTCCTTTCTCGTGCAACTCAACGTTGCGCCGGTAATCGCGCTCGAGCTTGGCAGCGAGGCGTGCGCCTTGTCGGCCTCGAGCCTGAGCTGATCGCCATCGAGGCGCGCGAGCACCTGGCCCGACCGCACCACCTGTCCTTCCTCGATCAAGAGCGCGCGAACCTCGCACCCACCTTGGCGACTACGGATGCCCTCCTGATCTGCCTCGAGTGAGGCTGTCCGGAATAGATCGCGACCATGCCGCCGCGCTTGGGAGCGCGAACCTCGACGGGTATTGCCGGGGCTTCCTTGTCCTTGGCGTCCGGGGTTTTGCCGTTTGCCCGGTCACCACAGGCCGTCACGACGCCGGTAAGGGCCAGAACCACAACAGCCACTGCTTGTACATACGGCCTCCCAAGGCTGTTCCACTTTTATTAGCTGGATCAGCTGGCTATGTCGGCATCCTGGCGTTTCAGTCGCGCGGGTGCCTTGAACTGGGGCAGATACTGCAGGTAGACTGGTGTTCATAGTCAAGTTATAACAGTGCAAAGGCCCTCGCACGAGCAGGGAGGGCCGGGGAGAAGGTCAACTGCCTTTGAGGCCTGAGCCACCAAGGGCACAGAAGTCATGTCAGCGACGATCTGGCTCGCTTCTGTGAGCACCACGTCGGCAGCCTCGTTGTCGCTGATTTCCTCGACGGTCGCGAGCGGCTTGAGGCCATAGGGCTGCGCGTCGTGCGTTTTCGCGAGCCAGCCGCTCCTTGTCGAGCGCCGATGCGTTCCTGTTCCCGCACTTTCAGATTGAGGGATACCGCTGTCTGCTGGCGCAGCCGATCTACGGAGGCCACATCGTCCACGAGACTGCGGAAGTCAGGGTCAACGGCGGCTCTCGGTCGTGAATCCGGCTTAGCTGCGTCACCGCAGGTGTGAGGTTGCCGCGGTCACTGGGAAAGGAACTGCGGCGATGCGATCCCAGGGCAGGGCGCTGCCTCGCGTGCTTTCTCCCACTTCATCGGCGCTGATCGGCGATCGGCATCGACGATATCGGGCTGCACGCCATGATTCTGCGTGCTGTCGCCCGTGACGCGGTAAGAACTTGCCGATCGTCACCGTCAGCTGGCCGAAGCCTGGCTTCGGTCCGAGCGCGAAGCGGTCGAGCGGACATCAGGTTCTGCACCGTGCCCTTGCCGTAGGTCTGCTGGCCGACGGATCAGGCCGCGACCGTAGTCCTGGATGGCGGCCGGCGAAGATCTCGGAAGCCGAAGCGCTGAAGCGGTCGACCAGCACGGCCAGCGGGCCGTCGTAGGCGGATGCTGGCTCCGGATCATCGAGCACCTCGACGCGTCCGCCGGTCTCGCGCAGCTGCACGACCGGCCCGCCGTCGAATGAACAGGCCGGTCAGCGCCGTGGCCTCCGGCAGGTGGCCGCCGCCGTTGTTGCGCAGGTCGATGACCAGCGCCGTCGATGCTCGGTCGTTCTTGAGCTCCTGCAATCAGGCTTGCGCACGTCGCGCGTGGTGCTGCGGTAGTTCGCGTCGCCGGCGCGCGCGCGGCTTCGAAGTCCTGATAGAAGCTCGGCACGTTGATCACGCCGATCGGTAGATCTCGTGGTCGCCACGCTTCACCTTGCGCACTTCCTTGTGCGCGGCCTGCGCTTCGAGCGTGACCTTGTTGCGCGTGAGCTCGAGCACCTTCTCCGGCGCGCCGGGGCGGCGCCGGCCGGGCAGGACCTGCAGTCGAACGCACGCGTCGATCGGACTTGCCGCGGATGAGCTGCACCACGTCATCCAGGCGCCAGCCGATCACGTCCGGACAGCTTGCCGTCGCTTGCCCTGGCCGACGCCAGTGATGCGGTCGTTCGCGGCGAGCTGACCGACTGCGGCAGCCGGGCCGCCCGGCGAGGATGCTCAGCACGGTGACGTAGTCGTCGACGAGCTGCAGCGACGCACCGATGCCTTCGTAGGAGAGGCTCATCTGGATGCGGTATTCCTCGGAGTTGCGCGGCGAGAAGTAGCTCGAGTGCGGGTCGAACACGCGCGCGTACGCGTTCATGAAGATTCTCGAATACGTCGTCGCGGATGACCTGGTCGGTGCGCTTGAGCACGCGCTCGTAGCGCTTCTGCAGGACGTCGGCGGTTTCGGCCCAGTGTCTTCCCGGTGAGCCGCAGCGACAGCGCATCGTTCTTCACGCGCTTGCGCCACAGCTCGTTCAGCTCACGCGGCGTTCTTGGCCCACGGCGTCTTGGCGCGGTCGAACTCGAAGGATTCGTCGAGCGGTGTAATCCGGCTCCTGGTCGAGGAGACCGACGGCGTAAGTCATACGCTCGCGGTTGCGCTGGCGAAAGCGATCGAAAATCGTGAAAGCCGGCTCGAGCGCACCGGGTCTTGATGGCATCATCGAACCTCAGCCGGAGCCGCTCGAATTCGGCGACGTCGCTCGCCATGAAATAGCTGCGTGCTCCGTCAAGCGATTCCAGATACAGGTCGAGAAAATCTTCGACGACATCTTGTCATCGAGCGACACCTGCGCGTATGCGCGCGATCGAGGTTCTCATACACACGTCGCGCGATGTTGCGATGACGATCGGTGGGCTGCAGGGGCGCAACCGTTCCCACCGCGGCATTGGCGACTGCCGGCAGGGGCGGTTGCGCCGAGCCGCCAACACCAATGGCGAGGAACAGCGCGATGAAGGCAAAATGATCCGGCGCGGGGCGAATGTATGCATGGGTTCCGTTTGACAGCGGCTGGGCCGCCCAAATTCCCTGATAAACTCGCCGTTCAGGCTAGAAGGCCGCGGTCGCCCGATCAAGTGCGATCACGCCAGTTGTGCACCGATCGACATGCGACCACCAACCGTCCTTATCGGCATCATCCTGGGATCCACGGTAGCGATCGCCCTTGGCCTTACCATGGTCCTGATTGTGTTCCTGATTCGCGGGCAACGACGAGCCCCCAGCTTCGACCGAAATTCCGTCCCCTCCTGAAGAGCGCTGCGGTGTTCACCGGGCCGGCCGCGGTCGCGGCGGCAAGTTTTGCGGGCAGCGTGCGGCAGCTGCATTGGCGACGTCTGGGCGATCGGCGCGCTCTGGACGGGGCTGGCTACTGGCGACCTGGCTCTATTGGCCCTGTGTGACCTAGCCTCCTCGCCGAGTCGAGTCAAACGAATGAAAAATTCACAAACCGGGAAGGAGAGCGGGCCATGCACAGAAGGTCGCGATGGCTTCTGATGGGCATCGTGGCGGTCTTAAGCCTGGCGAGTTGGGCCAGGATGCAGTTTCCATTCCGTGGCTGGACTACCAGATCTTTCGCGAGCATATCGCGGCCCTGGCCTCGGACGACTTCCGAAGGGCGCAAGCCCGGCACCGCCGGCGAAGAGAAGACCGTGGAATACATCCGCAGCAAGTTTGCGGAAGCGGGGCTCGCCCGGTCACGGCACAACTTTCTTCCAGTCGGTGCCCCTCGTCGAGATCACGGCGGCTCCGGATACCACCCTGACGTTCGAGCGCGCCGGCACCAAACGCGAGCTCAAGTATGCTCCAGGACATGGTGGTCTGGACCAAGGCGCGTCGTCTCCCCAATCCTCACTCGACAGCAGCCCGTTGGTGTTCGTCGGTTACCGGGATCGTCGCGCCGGAGTACGACTGGAACGACTACGCTGCGGCAGGTATCAAAGCGGCAAGACTGCCGTCATTCTGGTCAACGACCCGGGCTTTTGCGACGGGCGATCCGAAGCCGTTTCGCGGCCGCGAAATGACCTACCGCGGCCGCTGGACCTACAAAGTTCGAAGAAGCGGCGCGGCAGCGGTGCCGCAGGTGCCCCCATCATTCACGAGGCCGAGCCTGCGGCGTATGGCTGCGGAACGTCGTCGCCACAAGCTGGACCGGGCCGCAGCTCGACATGGCAAGTTCAGATGGAAATGCAGGGCGCGTTGCGATCGGGGGCTGGATCAGTGAAGAGGCGACGAGATCTCTGTTTCAGCTCAGCGGTCAGGGATTTCGCAGCTCTCAAGACCGCCGCCGCGCAACGCGGCTTCAAGGCAGTCCCACTTGATGTGCGGGCGAGTGTCTCGGTACGCAATGCGATCCGTCGCTCCAACTCGGCCAACGTCATCGGGATCCTTCCCGGCAGCAAACGCCCGGACGAATACCCGCAGTCTATACGGCGCACTGGGATCATTTCGGTCGGCTGCAGTGGCAAGACTGGCGATGCGATCGCGAACGGCGCGATCGACAACGCCAGTGGCGTCGCCGGGATCATTACGCTCGCGCGTGCATTTGCCCAC
>ERZ1370068.218-contig-10196_pt1 | contig 26984 bp, 30 predicted proteins | sample MGYA00561227_ERZ1370068 | MGnify/ENA primary metagenome ERZ1370068 (study PRJEB38410, sample SAMEA6850437) | metagenome | study: Metagenomic assessment of the ecological functions of the soil: analysis of the soil microbiota associated with the...
TTACGTATTGCTCACCATCTCGACCACGTCCACATCGCGGTCATCGCGCGCTCCTGCCCGCGCCAGGCGACGCGGGCGGCGGGATCGGATGCCGCCAGCAGGAGGTGCACGATGTCGGAGCGGAAGCCCGAGCGGAGCCCGGAGACGCTCACGCTGTCCAGGTCTCGACCGGCGCCGGGGCATCCCCGCGCGCGACCAGGCGCCCCGTTCTCCATCCAGCACCTGGAGGCTCTTGAGTACCGAGAACGTGGTCTCGAAGCGGAAGCGCTCGGGATCCTGCGCACCTGCACCATCTTCCCGCTCAGCTCCGCGGCCGGTCGCGTTCATGTTGATGTCGCCCTCGATGCGCGAATCCCGGACGCCGCGCAGGCGCTCGAGCCCGCCGTGGGCGGCCACCGCCTGGCCCACCAGGGCCCGGGCCGCGGATCCCCTGTGCCGGGGTCGGTGGGCTGCGGGCGGACGAGGGGCTCGGCGATCTCCGCCGCGAACTCGGCCGGCACCACCTCGATCGTGCCGAGCCCCTGCAGCCGCGGCCGCAGGCGCGCGGCCGGGCCCACCACCACCAGCACCGAGCGCTCGGGCGCCAGGCAGCGCGCCAGCGCCGCGCGCACGTCGGCGGCCCCGACCGCGGCGATGCGCGCGCCGAAGTCGGCGGGGGCACCGCTGCGCTGGGGATAGAGCGTGGCCGCCATCCACTGGGCGATCACGCCGCCCCGGGTCTCGAACTGCATCGTGTGGGGGCCGGTCACGCGGGCCCTGGCTGCGGCAAGTGCCGCGTCCGAAGGTGCGGTCCCGGCCGCCTCGGCCACCGCGTCGCGCACCTGCGCGAGCGACAGGGCCACCGAATCGACCGGCGCCGACCATGCGACCGAAAACAGCCCCGACTGCCGCAGGCCCGACTCCCCGGCGCGCAGGCCGGACACCGCTTCCTGGGAGAGCAGGTCGGCGCCGAGCGTCAGCGCCTCGTAGTCGGCCCCGCTTCGCGCCGCACCGATCCCGCCGAGCCGCAGCTCCGCGCGGTCGAGCTGGGTGCGTCCACGATGCGGATGCGCAGACCCGCGACCGCCGGCAGCGAATCGCGCCGCGCTTCCGGAGCGCGTCCGCCCCAGGTCCCGAGCTGCTCGGTGGCGGCCTTCAGGGCGCGTTCGGGGGTGACGTCGCCGGCGATCGCGAGCAGCGCGCGGTCGGGGCGGTAGTTCCGGCGGTGAAATGCCTGCACTTCGGCGACCGAGAAACCGTTGAGTGCCTGGGGAGAGCCGAGCGCCGCGTGACCGTAGGGATGCGCGCCAAAAGTGGTGCCCCACAGGTGATCGTCGGCGAGCGTCGCGGGATTCCCGCGCGCGGAGGCGATTCCGGATTGCGCCTGCGACTTGATCTGCGTCAGCACGTCCTCGCCGAACAGCGGATTGACCACGGCATCGGCCAGCAGCTCCAGGCCCGCCTCCATGTCGCTGGCCAGGAAGGCGCCGTTGATGGTGGCAAACTCGCGCGACACCGATCCGCCGACGTTGCCGCCCAGCGCCTGCACCGCCTCGTCGTAGAGGGCGGAGCTGCGCGAGGCGGTACCATGCCCGAGCATCCGGAAGGTCAGGTTCGCGAGCCCCGATTCACTGCCCGTCTCCCGGGCGGAGCCGGCGGGAACCAGGAGCTGGATCTGCACCAGCGGCTGGCGATTGTCTTCGAACACCGCGACGGTGAGGCCGTTCGGGAGCGTGCGGACCGCATCCGGCGCACGCGCCGGACGGCCTCCCGGGCCGGCGCAGCCCACGCACCGGGCGCCGCCGCGGCGAGCAGCAACGCGCCCACGAGGATGCCCCGGCGCGCGTCTACTGGCCCACCTCCCGCGCCGCCGGGTGCGGCGCGCAGCCACACGACGGTGCGCCGGGCGGCAATGAGCGTGCGCGCCGCCACCTTCTGGACGTCGGCCGGCGTCATCGTCCGCAGGCGCTCGAGCTCGTGGAGTCGTCGCGCCAGTCGCCCGCGACCATCTGTGCCGTCCCGATCGCCTGCGCGCGGTCGGCCGAGCTCTCGCGGGAAAGGAGCAGCGCGATCTCGAGCTGCTTGCGGACCTCGGTCCAGCTCCTCGCCGGGAATCGGCTCCCGGGCCAGCCGCTCGATCTCGGCGATCAGATTCCGCTCCACCGCGGCGCTGTCGGCGCCGGGCCGCATGGCCGCCACTGGCCCAGAACAACATGGCATCCCGCTGGCGGTCCCGCGAGGCGCGCGCGAACAGGCACGCCCGCTGATCGCCGACCACGAGGCGCGGCAGGCGGGAGTCGGGCCTGCCCGAGAGCACGCCCGCCATGAGCTCGAGCGCTGCCGCATCGGCGGCGTCCGACGGCAGGCTCCAGCCCACCGCCAGGATCGGGACCGGGACATCCCCGGCGGCCGTCTGGCGCCGCTCCCGGTGGTTTCCGGGCAGCTTGAGAGCGGTTGGGGGACGCCCATCGCCGCGCCCGGCGATCGACTCCACGGTGCGATGCAGCAGACCCTCCGCTTCGGCGGGATCGAAATCGCCCACGATCGTGACCCACAGGTGATCGGGCGTGTAGCGCGTGCGCAGGTAGTCCTGGCAGTCCTTGAGCGAGAGGCGGGTGATGTCCCCGTCGATGCCGCCGGCCGGAAACCGGTAGGGGTGATTGGGGAAGGCGGCCGAGTAGAGCTCCTGCAGCGGGCGCTCGAGCGGGTTGAGCCGCGTGCGCGCGCGGTTCTCGTCGCGAACCGTGGCGCGATCCTGATCGAGCATCTCCTGGCTTCGGCCGGGCGGCAAAGCGCCGGGTCTCGAGCTGCAGCACGGTCTCGAGCCCGGTGCGCGGGACGGCATCCAGGGAAGCAGGTGTAATCGTCGCTGGTGAACGATGTGGTGTTGCCGCCCAGCGCTCCGATGCGGCGCCGCACCTCGGCATCGCCGGCCGGGTCGACCCCGCGTGAGGACAGGTGCTCGGCCAGGTGCGGAGCCCGATCATCCCCGGGCGCTCGTAGCGCGGGCCGGCCTCCACCCACAGGCCGACGCTCACCGCCGTGGCGTGGGGATCGGGGATGAGCAGCACCCGCACGCCGTTCTGAGGGTCAGCGATCGCGCGGCGGAGCCGCCCCTGGCCCCGAGGGTTCGAGGGCGCGGCCTGCGCGCGACACGCCGCGAGCGTGACGGCCAGCGCCACCAGGATCGCGAGCACCTTGCCGGGCGAGCCGGCGTCCCCAGGCCGCGCAACCCTGCTCCCGTGGACGCGCGCGCGATCCACCGTCCCCTGGGGCCCCGTCATCGGCGCCGCGATCAGGGCAGCAGGATGACGCGGCGCCGCGGCGCTCGCTGCCGGACTCGGCGGTGACCAGGTAGACGCCCGGGCGGGCGGGAGCGCCGTCGCGATCGCGGCCGTCCCAGCTCACGGACACCGCGCAAATGCAGGACGGACTCCCGGAGTAGAGCTGGCGGATCTCGCGCCCCTGGATATCGACCACCCGCACCTGGACCTGGGTGCCGGGAACATGGTCCGCCCCGGGCGCAAACTCGAGCCGGATCGTCCCTCCCGTGCGCGTGGGATTGGGGCCGAACACGGTGAGGGCCGAGACTGGGCGAAGGCGGAGGCACACTCGCTACGCCGGGATAGAGTCGGAGCACCGCGAGCCCGTCGGGGATTCCCCAGCCGACGCGGTTGTCCGGATTGTTGCCGCGCGAAGCGGTCTCGCGCAGCGCGCGCGCCAGCCGCGTCGGCGTCCACTGGGGCCGTGCCTGGATCAGGCTGGCGACGAGCCCCGCGACCAGCGGAGTCGAGAACGATGGTGCCGCTGCCGGTGGTGTAAAGGTTGGGATTGCCGCCGGTCGAGACGAGCGTATCCGTCACGCCGCGCGCCGAGATGTCGGGCTTGAAGCAGCCGGCGGCGCTGGGGCCGTACGACGAGAATCCGGCCACCGTTCCGGCGGCGTCCACCGCACCCACCGCGATCAGGCTGTCGGTGAACACGTCGGCCGGCGCGATCAGGTAGTGCCAGGAGGTGCCGCCCTCGTTGCCGACCGCGTTGCACACCAGGATGCCCTTGCTGGCCGCGATCTCGGCGGCCCGGGTCACGTCGGTGGTGTGCCCGTCCATGTCGGCGTAGGTGTAGTCGTCCGCGCTGTTGTCGAACGTGAAGTAGCCGAGCGACGAAGTGATGACGTCGGCCCCGAGGCTGTCGGCCCACTCGGCCCCCATGCCCCAGTAGAGCATCTCGACCGGCGTCTCGGTCGCGTCCACCTCGGTGCGGGCGAGCGCGAACTGGGCGCCGAAGCCTGACCCGACGTAGGTGCCGAGCTTGTTCCCGGCCACCAGCCCCATGCAGTTGGTGCCGTGGCGGAGCCCGCTCAGCGCGGTGGTGTCGGTGACGATCGTGTCGCCCTCGGTGAAGTCGCGCTGGCGGCCGGGCGCGATCACGACGTTGCGCAGCGCCTCGTGCTTTCGTGGAAGTTGAATCCGTCGTCGAGGATGGTCACCAGCACGCCGGTGCCGATGTACCCCGAGTCGTGCACGGCCGTGGCGTTCATCTGCTTGAGCGCCGCGGTCAACAGCCCGTGGTCGACCGAGAGCGGCGAGGTATCGGTGCGGGCGCGAGCGGGTTGGGCGCTGGAAGGCGCCGGCCTCGCCATCTCGAACCCGGCCCCGTCGACCGGCAGCGGGCGGGAGCGGAGGACGTGAGCGACCGGAGTGATGCGGGCCACGAACGGCAACTCGGCGAGCCCGGCGAGCCCGGCGCCGGGAACACGGACCGCGGCACGGTTGAGCCAGCGCGAGTACGCCGCGATCGCGTAGCCGCGCGATTCCAGGGTGTGGAGGTATTCCGCGGCCACCGGCAGATCGTCATAGCTCACCAGCGGAGAAACCTGGGCACGCAGGCGGCGCGCCCGGGCGCGGTCGGTGAGGGCGGCCTCGGCGGCGGCCAGCCGGGCCACCAGATCGGAGCTGCCCTGCTCGCCCTTGTCGGTGAACGTCAGCCACACCGCGACCGGCGCAGGATCGGCCGAGAGCGCGGCGTTCAGCAGCCGGCCGTCGAGCTTGGCCGCGAGCGGCCCCGGGAGTGGCGGCGGCAGTGGCGCCGTGGCGGCGGCGGCGAGCGCGGCCGTGAACAGGAGCGCGAGCGTGCCGATGCCCGCCCCGAGCGGCCGGTGCCACGAAGTCGTTCTCAGGCCCACTCCGCCCTCCCGCCACCCGACTCGCGGGCCGCAGCCGGAACCTGCACCACCGCTTCGATGGTGCCCACCTCGAGGCCGGCGTGATTCCTCACCACCGGCTGGCGCGAGCCCGACAGCGCCGAGCGCTCGGCGGCGGTCAGCTCTTCGAGCTGTTCGAGCAGGGCCACGGTCGCGGGCGCCAGGCCGCGCGCGGCGCCGTCCTCGCTCTTGAGCGCGATCCCGAGCCCGCGCTGCGGCAGCCCCACGCATTCGAGCCCTCCGCCCCGCCCTTGGCCACCAGCCGGCCACCGGTCTGCTGCATCAGCACGGTGCTGAAGCGCCCTTCGCCGCCCACCGCCCAGGGATGCGCGCACATGGCGCGGCGGATGCGATCCAGGGCCCGGCCCCGGACATCGCCCTCGCCGGTGGCGGCCGCGAGCCGAGCGTAGCCGCGCGCCATCGCCAGGAGCGGCAGCGAGAACACCGGCACACTGCAGCCGTCGATCGCGGTCTCCATCGACTCCGGCGTCACGCCGCATGCCTCGGCGACCGTGCGCTTCATGAGCTCCTGACCGGATGTTCCGCACGCTGATACCCCTCGGTCGGCCAGCCTTCGGAGCGCGCCAGACACAGCATCCCGGCGTGCTTGCCCGAGCAGTTATTGTACAACGCCGAGCGCATCTCGGGATGGGATCGCAGCTGCTCGAGCGAGGACAGGGTCCAGGGGCTCGTGGAACCCGCACGCCAGGTCGCCGGCCGAGAGCCCGAGCCGGCCGAGGATCCCCGCCACCAGCTCCACGTGGGCCGGGCTCCCGGTGTGGGAAGCGGCCATGACCGCCAGTTCCGGCTCGCTCCACCCCCAGCGGTCGGCGTGGCCGCGCTCGACCAGGGGCAGGAGCTGAAACGGCTTGGCGGCCGAGCGGAAGGTGGTGACGGTCTCGGGCTCACCGGTCCCGGCTTCCAGCCGGCCGGAGACGTCGCACACGGCCGCCTGCACCCGGTGGCGGGACTCCCGGATCCGCCCCCGCCACACGATCACGTCGATCTGGAGTCGCATGCGGGGCGTTGCCGGGTGTGGCGGCGATCAGCGGATGACGATGAAGCGGCTCTGGAAGGTGAAGTTCTCACGCTTCCACCCGGTACATGTAGATGCCCGAGGCCACTCGCGGCCGACGCCGTTCTTGAGATCCCAGCGCTCGAAGTCGCGGATCGGATCGGCATGCTGGAGATCGCGCACCAGGTCCCCCGACAGGGTGTAGATCCGGATCCGCGCCGTGGCCGGGAGGTTGATGAAGTGCAACTCGTTGGCCCCCGTCTGGTTCCAGGCCTCGCTGGCACGATAGGGGTTGGGAACCACTCCCACGTTGGAGAGGTTGGCGGTCGGGCCGCTGGTCGGCTCCACGGGCCGCGCGAAGAACTGGCTGTCGGGATTGGCGCTGCCGGCACGAGGCTCGGCCACGTCGTTGGTGACGTTCGCCTGCTTGTGGTTGAGGTTCGGACAGGTGCCCGGGTCACCGGGCGTCCCGCACCGCGCGTAGTTGTCGAGGGTATCGGGCAGGAACAGGTCGAGATAGTCGTCGTCGGTGGTGTTCCTGGCCTCGTACGTGATGGCGTACCAGGTACGGAAGCCGTCGTGCGGACCGGGCGGCGGCGCCAGGACTATCACCGAATCGCGGGGACTGAGACACGCCCCGTTGGGATCGTTCTGTGGATTCCGCACCCGGCATACCTTGATGAACCGTCCCGCGGAATCGGGATCGATGAAGGTCGCAATCCGCTGCGCGTCCGGAGTGCCGCTGCTGATGTTGGGAAAATGCCAGGCAAACAACAGGTCCCCGGTCTGCTTCGAGAAGCGCCGCATCAGCACCATGCTGCTGGTGTCCCCGAAGGTGGTGGCGCGGTAGATACGGTAGCCGCCGAAGTCCGGGCGCGCCTCGGCCACCGGATCCCGCATCCAGCGCACCGTGAGCGTGCGCGGCCGCTGCGTGATGGTGTCGGCACCCGCCCCGGGATGCCAGGCCCCGTCGAAGCTCCACACCGGAACATCCGGGAAGCTCTGGGCGGACGCGCGGCCCCGGCGCCCCACGCTGCCGCCAGAACGGCAAGCAGCGGGAGGCACCGGGCGCCGCGGATCGCCCGGAAGACCGCCCCAGCCGTCATCGCGAGGCCCGCTGTGAGGTCATCGGGCCGGTTGCGGTACGCGGCTCGGGATCGCGCGGCAGACCCCACACGCTCTGGAGCACCCAGTCGACGAGCTGAATGCACTGCGTGCGTCGCCAGTACCAGAAGTTGAACCCCGAGAAGACCATCGGCTGGTTCTCGCGCCCATGGTAGTAGGTCATGACCGGCGAGTTCACCAGCGCCGTCCCGCCGCGCACGATGTAGAGCGTGTCCAGCGTCGAGTACTCGCTCACGCCGTCGGGATCGTCGTTGTAGTCCTCGCGGATGAACGTCGGACGGTTGATGTACTCGGCATTGTAGTTGCCGCGCAGCCAGAACGAATCCGCATTGGCGGAGCGGCGGCGCTGGATCGGTCGCCGCGTTCTTGGGATCCAGGTTCGCCGGAAGCAACGAATAGTCCGGCGGGGTCGGGCGGCGTCGGCAGCGGCGGGTTGGGCGGCCAGTGGCGGCCGGGACGGTTGGTTCCCGCTCCGAAGCGCGTGGTGCCGAACTTCCGCGCATTCACGGCCCGGGAGCATCTGCACGCCCTCACGCCAGTGGACGAAGTCGTACATCATGCGCCCCGGCCGCAGCTCGGGGTTCGGCTCGCGCGAGTCGTAGTCGAGCGGCGACGTGTTGGGCTTGTTCCAGGCGATGAGCGCGGCAAACGCCGCCCCACCACCGCACAGCCAGACGAATCCGCCGTCGGTCCCATATCCCTGGGTCATGTAGGTGGAAAGGATCACCGGCCGGCCCGGGGAGTTCACCAGGCGGAGCGCCGTGATCGGCGTGCTCCGGTCGGACGGCGAGCTGCTGTAGAAGGCGCCGGTCTCGTCGGTGTACCAGACCACGTGTTTGTACTGGCCGAGCAGCGAGAGCGGGACCGTCCCGTCCACCGAGGTCCCGCGCGTGCCGATCGTGTCGTACGCGTAGCCCGTTGAAGATGCCGGGGGTACTCAGGGTCCCCGGGGATAGCCCCGCCACGGGACTCCGCCCGGTGGCGAACAGGAACGTGTCCAGCTCCGCCGCGGTCGGCCACGGGTCCGGCCGGCGGATCAACGGTGCCGGGGGCCCGCCGCGGAAGTCGGGGCGCATGCGGGTGTCGTCCACGAACAGCAGCGGCTTCTCGAATGTCGGACCTGACGACGCGGAAACTGATGATGCCGAGACTCCTCGAGCCCGTTGTTGTCCTCGGCCTCGAGATACCACAGGTGCGGCTCGTTGTTGTTCGTGAAGGGACCGATGGTGCGCGAGGTGATGTTCCGGCTCCACGCGCTCCAGTGATACCAGTCCGTTGTTCTCGTCCGTGCGCGGCGTCTCGTCGGTCAGGTCGACGAGATCCAGCACCCAGCGATAGCGTCGGATGTCGGCGCCCTGCGGGGCCTCGGCGATCCAGTTGATGGTCAGGGGCAGGTCCGCCGGCACCTCGAGCTTGAACCAGCGCGATCTCGCTCTGATCGTACCCGCCGCTGGTATAGGTGTAGTCGAAGAACTGGTTGAACATGCGGATGATCGGCCCGGAAGTGCCGGCGAACGTCACGCCGAACTTGAGCATGTTGCGGCCGTTCGACGAAGATCGGGTCGTACGCGCCGGCCTCGTCGAAGCCGGTCAGGACGAACAGGTAGGTCGAGCCGGGATTGAGATTCCGGTACTGGAAGCTGGTGGTCTCTGGCCCGACCGAGTTCCATCCCAGGAACTCGGGCGCGTACCTCCGCCGCAGGGAGTCGGGAAGGTGAGAGCGTAGGAGATGTAGTCGTTGATCGTCGGCTCATCGGGGTTCTTCTGACCGAACAGGCGGAATACCCAGCGCACCGGCTTGATCGTGAACTGCCCGTCGGGATCCTGAACCGTTCCATTTGAACGTCACGGTCGGTGTGACGTTGGGCGTGAACGCGTTGTTGGGCGCCGGCTCCTCGATCTGCGTGCTCGGGCACTGGGTGAACGAGAAGAATGCCCGCGTGGCCGGACTGCGTGGAAACGGTCCCGTTGTTGTCGACCGCAAAGATCGAGAGCACGTGCGGAGTCTGGGCCCTCGGATCCCGCGGGTTGATCGGATCGTAGTTCTGGCCGGCCGAGAAGAAGAACGGTCGACTCGTTCCTGGCCGTGACGTGCCAGGCGGTGTCGTTGGCGGTGTAGACGCCCGGGTTCGGGGGATCGACCGCGAGCAGGAAGTGATCCACGCGACCGTCGGGGTCGTATCCCACCCACTGCATCGTGTAGGCGTAGAAGGCGGGATTCAGGCTGTCGCTGGCCGGTCGGTGCCCCGGTGAGCCGCACTTCCGGTGCCTGGTTCGGGATGAGCTGGGTGCTGATCTTCTTGCTGCATCCTCACGCCGAACAGGGCGACCAGGGCAACCAGGGCGATCGCAGCCAGCGCGGCACGGCGTGCCGCCACGGCAGGATTGCGAGCTTTCATGTTCATCCGCTCCTGGTAGAGATGTGCTCGTCTAGCCCCGGTCGGCTAGGGGTGATGACCGTCGGCCCGGGTGGCGCGACGTAGTTTACTTGGATATCCTGGGTGATACACCGGCCCTCGCCGGGATTCAGCTCGCAGAACGAGCAGTCGCACAGCTCGATGGTAAGCGTCGCCGGGCCCGAGGCCAGGTTGGCCGGGACCAGCATGTTCACGTCCAGCACACCCCCGAGTACACGTACTTCTGCTGCACGCCCGTGGCGGAGGGTCGAGGAATACCAGCGGGCTGCCATCGGTGGCCCTGCCCGTGACCATTGAAGCGCAGCCGCAGGGTCGGCGAATCCGTCGGCCCCCGACCGGCGAGCCGAAGCATAAGGGTCGCGATCGGCGGCCGCGATCCTCATGTCCCAGTTCGCGGGAGTTGAAGGTGTCGACCGCGGCTCGGGACGGAAGGCGGCGTCGCCGGTCTCGAGCACCGGCGGGAAGTTGACCTCGAACACCAGCACCAGCGGACGCAGTCGCGGGTCCCCCGAGAGCACCGCCCGCGCGCGCATCGTCGACGCGGTTGTCCCGCGTGCCGTCCCCGTCCTCCGCACTCTGCAGAGAGTAGGCCGTCCCGGACGCCGTCATCGGGATGGTAGGCGCCGATCCTCCGGAAGTTGAGAACGTCATTGGGATCGAAGAACGGATAGACGCGCGACTGGGACGTCACGGCTGAGCGGGCCGTTCGGGCTCAGCCAGTTGGTGATCAGCGATCGGAATCCGATCGGCGAGCCATTCTGCTTGTCGGGCGTCAGCACGGGTGCGGGGGACGCCGGGGCACCCACGGCAGCATGCACCTGGTAGGGCGAGTCCTTGTCGAAGCCGCCGTTGTGGACGATCACCCACGACCCGAGGTGGACCGTGTCGAACTCGTGCCGCAGAAAGCACCGTGTCCTTGTAAACCTCGAGGAAGGTGCGGTGCTGCGGGCGATTCACCGGCATGATCTGGAGCGAGTCCGGGCCCATACAGGCTCCCCGGCAATCACCTCCGCGCGCGACGCACCTCGGCGACTGCGCCCACGGACCGAGGACGGCGTACTTCTCGCCGCTCCCGGGAAGGGTCTGCCAGGGGCGCTCATTGTTGTCGGGATCCGGACCGGCGAACCAGGTATCGGGCGCTGAAGTTCATCTGGAAGCGCCGCGAAGAGTCCTGCGATCCGTTCGCCTGGTCCACCGCGCGCAGCGTGAAGATCTTGATCCCGGTGGCAACGGTCAGAGTGTCGAGTCCGTTACGTGCGGGATCGGCCTCGGCCGCCGGCACGTGGTACTCGACGATGTTCCTGTGGTAGAGGGATTCGGGGTCGCTGGGCTGCAGCTGCGGCTCGTCCAGCTTGTAGCGGAAGCCCTTCACCGACACTCCCGGCCACCTGGAGCTGGGCGTGGAATCGGAACCGAATGCGGCTGCCCGAGGGAACCGTGTCCTGGGGAAGCCCGGTGCGGGTGATCGGGTCGGTGAAGTAGTAGGTCTTCACCTCCGAACGCAGGACTCCACCGTCGTCGAAGAAGTAGACGGTCCCGGTTCCGCTGGCCTCGTCGAAGATCGGCAGCGGCGGGAACCGATCCCGCGCGTTGAAGATGAAGCCGCGCCGGCGTCGGGATCGGGCCTTGCCCTTGTCGTCGCACCGAGTAGATAAAGAACGCGTGCAGGCGGTCCGGAGAATCCTCGGCGACCGTCGAAGATGAACGTGCTGTCGCTGCGCGGTCGTGTAGTGATAGTCGCGCGCGCGGCCCAGGCAGAGGGGGTACGCCACCTCCGGCGCGTGCACGGAGGGTCTCGACCACCGCCCAGTAGTACCCCGACACCGCTCCGTCCTGATCGCTGCCCGCCCAGTAGACGTGGAAGCGGATCGGGATGGTGCCGGGCAGCGGGACGTGTCCGCGCTCCAGGGTGATGGTGTCGAAGGGCGCGGCGGTGATCCAGGTCTCGGGTGCCTTGTTTCTGTCGACGTTCGGGGTCATGGGCTTTCGGCACCCGACCACCGCAATCACTGCAAAAAGGCAAAGAAGTAACCCGACACGCAAGCGCATTCGCGCCCTCCAGCACGCCCAATCTTTGGAAGGGAAGTGGCACGGAGGCTAGCGATCCGACCCCCGCTGCGTCAAGCCCAAAACACCATTCCATACGAGCCTTGCGGCCTCCGGTTCGAGTGAGCGCGTGAGGGCACCTGGCAACTGGACAACGAGATGCCGCCGCCGGAGTGATCGGGGGTAACAGGCTGTTACTGCCCGGGCCCGGAACAGCGCCGAAACCGGGCTCCGAGAAGGCCTCCCGGGCCGATGCCGTCCGTGCCCTGGGGAGTGAGGCGCGGCCACAAAAGCACCGCGGCGGGCGGGGATTGCTCCCCGCCCGCCGGGCGCTTACCTGACTCTGCCGGTGCCTAGCTGCTCAGCACCGCCAGCTTCTTCTGGCTGACGAACGACGGCGTGCGCAGCTGGTAGAAGTACACCCCGCGCGCCACCTTCTGCCCGTCATCGTTGGTGCCGTCCCAGTGAATGGTGAACTGACCCTTCGGGCGAACCCTGCCGCCGGATCGAACTCGCGGTTGGCGAGCGTCTTCACCAGTCGTCCGGTGACGTCATACACCTTCAGCTCCACGCGCTCCTCGCGCGTCACGCCGAACGAGATGCGCCGCCATCCCGCTGCGCATCGGGTTCTCCGACCGCAGCTGCAGGAAGTTGACCAGCGCGTTGTTGGGATGCTCGCCCACTCGATCACCGGCGCCCGGCGCGAGCGAGCAGTTCGAGGCTCGCAGAACAGGTTGGTGATCACGTTGGTAGTAGTAGTCGATCGTGCCCTGCGACGTGCAGCGTCTTCCACGTCCCCAGACTCTGGATGCGGAACCCTTCCACCAGCGTCACCGACTCGTGAGTCGGTGGTCGCTGGGTAGGTGCTGGGAGCATAGACGCTGGAGATCTTCGGGTTGAGTGCCCGTGTCTGTGTCCTCGTACTTCGCCGCCATCGATGCGAACCGAACGTTCCAACGGTGGTCAGCACGTCGTTCGTAATCGTGCGGACGTTGCTGACGCTGTAACTGGTTGCCGTTGGTCACGATCGGAGCATTCGGAGTCAGATCGACGATGTCGTTCGTGTTGCCGGACGAACCACGATAGTCGCCCGATCTCAGGCCGGCACCGAACTGCGCCGGCACGAAACCGACGTGACCCGACGCACCACCGGTTATCTGGCCTTCGACGAACCCGCGACCCGATCACCCAGAGAGCGCGCGGCTTGCTGGTGCCCGCGACACCGCTGGCGAAGTCGGCAAGCAGACCGACGTCGTTGTCACCCTTATCGACGTACGGTCCGATATTCCCGGCGTTCAGATCGCCGGTCAGGATGAGAAGGATCCGGTAGTACTGGCGGAGCATCAGTCCGCTCGGGCCATTCAGGTTCTTCTTGCCAGTCTGGAAGCCGGCCGGATCCGTCGTGGTACGGCTGCCCAGCGAGCGAGGACGTGGTCGACGACTCCGACGCCTTGACGCCGAACATGTCCCAGATGGTTCCCGGGCTGCCCGCCGTGCTTGCACACCGCGATGGTCGGATCGGTCGCGATCGCCACCGTGATGTCCTGATCGCCCCGCGCGTGCCAGCCGTTGTGAGCGCCCTAACGCGCCTGCCGCCGTCGCGCCGATCGAGTCAGCAATGCCGACCCAGACGCGCTCGTCACCGCGGCGATCCTCCCAGTCGACGTACAGCATGCAGGCCGGCGCCGGAGCATTCCGGTCCGCAGCCGACCAGGCGCCATCCTTCCAACGGTCCGGCAGAACGCCGAACTGCTGCCACCGGTGGCCGTCGTTGCTGCCCTCCGCCGCGCTGGAACACGAAGTTGGTATCCGGCGCCATCGTCGAACGTGCCCGGGTTCGCAACGTCGCTCTTGCGGAAGAAGTACTGCGACGTGCGAACCCGGCGTCAGCAGGCCGTCCGGAATGATCTTCGTGTGCTCCTTGGTCGTGGTCGACCCCGTCCCAGCCCGAGCCGACGCCATAGGCGCCCCAGTTCGTGCCGTCGCAGAAGATGTTGCTCGAGTTCGTCGCGCCACCCGGAGCCGTCATGGCGCAGATGAACTTGGTGATCCCGAGCGTCGCTGAACTTGGGATCGCTCTCGTGGTACGTGCTCGCCCACTGTCCTGCCGCGAGCCCGATCATCCTGCCGTTGTTCGCGGTCGGGAACAGGTTCTGCTCGGCCGTGTCCATGCGGGCGCTGTTCCAGGTGTTCTGGTTCCAGCCGCTCGGCGTGCGTGCCCTGCACCGAACTGCGCCGGGGCTCGCCATGTACTCGCCGAAGAACGAGCCGTCGCCCGGGGTCGCGAGCACGCCCGCGACGTCCGGACGCCTCCGCACACCGCTCGGCCTTGACGCCGGTCGGTCCTGTAGTTGCCCGGGCCGGGCAGAATGCGGAACACCATGTCCATCCGCACGTTGGGGCCCTGGGCCGTCACCATCATCGAGTCGCCCGCAATCGCCGGACGGGCCGATGGTGCCGGTGCTGGCCGCGATGTTGAGGCCGATCCGCACCTGGGCAGCGCAGGTGTCGAAGCCGGCCGGGATCAGCGCGTCGTTCCCGTTGGCGGGGAACGCATCGTTGATCAGCATCCAGATCGGGATGTTGATTTCCGGGGGCGCCGCACCGTCGATCAGAGCGATCGAGATGTTGTCGAAGTACGTTCCGACGTTGTCACCGGTGATCGGCGAGCAGGTCGCCGCCGTCAGCGCGGCGAACGTATAGCAGCGCGAGATGCGCTGGATATACAGGCGCAGCGAGTCCGGACGGTTCTCCGGATTCGTGGTCCGAATCAGGCCGCCGGTCTTGGCGCCACCGCCGAGGTCGGACGTCTCGAAGCACGCGCGCACGCCGTAGAAGAAGATCGACGTGCCGTGACGCGCCTCGCCCCAGCAGATGTTGCCGTTGTCCTGGCGGGCCGGATACGACTGCCAGCCGATCGACAGGAAGTTGCCGGTCGCGGTGGTCGCGTTGACGTTGCCCGCGTTGTAGTACGAGAACAGACAGTTGTAGTCGGTCGTCGTACGCGCGATCTCGTCGTCGATACCCCATCGCGTTGTAGAAGCCGGGCCGTTGCCGGTCGACGCAAGGTTCACGGTCGGCGACACCGCCCAGCGCTGACGATCCTGGGTGTTCGAACCGAACAGGCCGCCGTCCTTCTCCGCCTCGTCGTGATCGCCCGAGGTCAGCACCTTGCCGTACAGGTTGCACTGGCGGCTCGGGCTGTCGAGCGAGCCGCACGGATCGTTGAACGCCAGACCCTGGCCCGGCAGCACCGAGTGGGTGTGGAAGTACACGGCCGGGGGCTTCCGGTCGACTTCCAGGCCGCCGTCGGCAGCACCGCGGTGTCGTTGTTGATCGAGTTGGCGGCTTCGAAGTCGCCGTTCGCCGCCGCCCAACCGTTCACCACCACGTTGTCCACGATCGCCGCACCCCGCGTGCCCGAGTCATAGGCCGCGGACGGATTGCCGCCGTTCTCGTCGTCGTAGCCGCGGTTGGTCTTGACACGGAACACGATGCGCACCGTGCCACCGTTGCCGGTCTGACCGTCCGCGTCCTTGATCGCCTGCAGTGCCGCCGGATAGAGCGGTGCCGAAGTTGAGGCTCACCGCCGTCGGCGTGTGGTTCCCGCAGCAGCTCGCGATCTCCTTGCCGACGATCGCGCACGAGGGGCAGTTGCCGGAAAGCTGCAGCACTTCCGAGAACCAGCGACGCTGCTTGTCGTACACGGTCGTGATCTCGTTGCCGCCCACGAACAGCGGCGCCGAGAACGTCACGTCGTCGTCGTTCACCGGAGCGCCGACGTAGACCATGAACGAGTCGCAGGGCGCGTTGGCACCCGCCACGTCCGAGCTGATGAAGTTGCCATCGCTCGACGGGAGTGGCACCGGGACCGACGCCGATCTGCGCGTTGCTGATCGGGTCCTTGTCGAACCAGCCGGCACGAACACCAGTGGCGGTGTTCTTGTCAGCGTCGACATGTTGGTGCTGAAGTTGAACGAAATCGTGAGGCCGTCACCTTCCGCCAGCGTGACGTCGCGATAGAGCATCTGGTCCATCTGCGAGCCGTAGCCGGGGAAGCTGTGGTCGGTGCCGTTCACCGCCACCGAGCCAACGCCGTTGAACCCGTTGTTGCCCTGGTACTGGAGCAGATCGGCGTTGAACGGGTTGCCGGTTCCGCCGTTGCCACGTCAGGTCGACCGCGGACAGGTCGCCGGCCGAGCGCATCCCCATCCAGGCCGAGGCGGTCGAGCCCGCGCCGCCGACTTCCGTCGGCGATCCACTTGACCGTGCTGGACGTTGTGTCCGGCAACCGTGTCGGCGGGCGCATAGGCCGCGTTGCCGCGGTCACGGTGCCAGAGACCCGTCACACCGAAGGTCCGCTTGGGCTGACCCTGGTTGATGACGTAGTTCACCTGGTTGCCGTGGTCCAGAGCGAACATGGCGCGCCGGTAGTCCGGGAACGTCGTTGCGCCGCTCTGGAAGCAGCGCGCCATCGGCCACCAGCCCTGGAGCGAGTCCGCTCGCTCCGCCGGGAGAACGGCCTGGAACCGATCGAAGTCCCAGGTGCCGTTGTCGCCAACCGTGCCGCCAGACTTGGTCACATGGTTGGGACCGCGACCCACGTGGTAGGGGCCGTACCCGCCGGCCGGCATGGTGCCGCCTGCGGTGAAAGTCTGCATCGTAGATGTGCCCGATCCAGACGGTGTCGGGGTCGGTGGGATCCTGCGCCGTGCGCAGCCGCGCCGCACGCGGTCCCCTCCCCGACTCGGGCATCATCGCCTGCTCGACGCCCTCCGCCTGCTGGGCGAGCACGCCCGCCGGGGCCCACGCAACACGCGACAAGCGCGAGAAGGATTCGGACCAGGCGCGTGCGACGCATGGTGCCCTCCCTATACGCTCGAGCATCGCCAGCTTCTTCTGGCTCACGAAGCTGCGGCGTGCGCATCTGGTAGAAGTAGATCCCAGCCGGCGCCGGGCGCCACTCGTCGTCCAGCCCGTCCCAGCGTGATGTCGTGCTCGCCGGGTGTGAACTCGCGGTTGGCGAGCGTGCCTCACCAGGCGCCCGGCGGCGTCGTAGAGTCGCAGCTCCACCTTCTCGCGCACGGCGATGCTGAACGCGATCCGCGCCGGCGCCTCGCGCACCGGGTTCGGCGAGCGCAGCGCCAGGTAGTAGGGCAGCGGATTGTTCGGGCGTCTCGCCGACGCCGAGAGCAATGCCGGCCGCTGGCACGCAGGCAGTTCAGGCTCGCGAACAGGTTGGTGATCTCCGTGTAGATAGCAGTAGCAGCGGCGCATGTACGTCTGCAGCGTCATCCACGATCCCAGGCTCCGAGATTGCGCCACGCCATCCACCAGGGTGATCGCCTCGTGATCGGTGGTGTTCGGATAGGTGCTCGGGGCGTAGATGCTGGCGATCTTGGGGTTGGGGCCGGTGCTCGTGTCCTCGTACCTGGCCGCCATCGCCGCGCCGAACGTGCCCGCGGTTGACAGCACGTCGTTCGTGATCAAGCAGGTGTTCGGCACGCTGTAGCTGGTTGCCGTTGGTCCGACGATCGGAGCGTTCGGGGTCAGATCGACGATGTCGTTCGGTGTTGCCCGCGAAGCTCCGGTAGTCGCCCGATCTCAGGCTCGGCACCGAACTGCGCCGGCACGAAGCCAGGGTGACCCGACGCGCCACCGGTGACCTGGCCTTCGACGAAGTCCGCGACCCTGACACCACGACGAGCGCGCGGCTTGCTGGTGCCCGCGACACCGCTGGCGAAGTCGGCCAGCAGGCCGACGTCGTTGTCGCCCTTATCGACGTACGGTCCGATATTCCCGGCGTTCAGATCGCCGGTCAGGATGAGCAGGATCCGGTAGTAGCTGGCGCAGCATCAGTCCGCTCGGGCCATTCAGGTTCTTCTTGCCGGTCTGGAAGCCCGGTGGGATCCGTCGTGGTACGGCTGCCGAGCGAGCGAGGACGTGGTCGACGACTCCGACGCCTTGACGCCGAACATGTCCCAGATGGTCCCCGGCTGTCCGCCGTGCTTGTACCACCGCGATGGTCGGATCGGTCGCCGATCGCGCACCGTGATGTCCTGATCGCCCCGCGCGTGCCAGCCGTTGTGAGCGCCGTAGCGCGCCGGCAGCGGTCGCGCCGATCGAGTCGGCGATGCCGACCCATACGCGCTCGTCACCGCGGCGGTCCGCACCAGTCGACGTAGAGCATGCAGGCCGGCGCCGGAGCGTTCCGGTCCGCAGCCGACCAGGCGCCATCCTTCCAGCGGTCCGGCAGGACGCCGAACTGCTGCCACCGGTGCCCGTCGGTGCTGCCCTCGGCCGGCTGGAAGACGAAGTTCGTGTCCGGCGCCATCGTCGAACACGCGTCGGGTTCGACACGTCGCTCTTGCGGAAGAAGTACTGGACGTGCGAGCCCGGCGTCAGCAGGCCGTCCGGAATGATCTTCGTGTGCTCCCTGGTCGTGGTCACCCCGTCCCAGCCCGAGCCGACGCCATAGGCACCCCAGTTCGTGCCGTCACAGAGGATGTTGGTCGAGTTGGTCGCGCCACCCGGAGCCGTCATGGCGCAGATGAACTTGGAGATCCCGAGCGTCGCGTGACTTGGGATCGCTCTCGTGGTACGTGCTCGCCCACAGTCCGGCCGCGAGCCCACCATCCGCGCCGTTGTTCGCGGTCGGGAACAGGTTCTGCTCCGCCGTGTCGCAGCGGGCGCTGTTCCAGGTGTTCTGGTTCCAGACGCTCCGCGTGGGTGCCCTTGCTGAACTGCCCGGGGCTCGCCATGTACTCGCCGAAGAACGAGCCGTCGCCCGGGGTCGCCAGCACTCCCGGCGACGTCCGGACGCCTCCGCACACCGCTGGCCTTGACACCGATCGTCTTGTAGTTGCCCGGCCCGGGCAGGATGCGGAACACCATGTCCATCCGCACGTTGGGGCCCTGGGCCGTCACCACCATCGAGTCGCCCGCAATCGCCGGACGGCCGGTGGTGCCGGTGTTGGGCGCGATGTTGAGGCCGATCCGCACCTGGGCGGCGCAGGTGTCGAACCCGGCCGGGATCAGCGCGCTGTTCCCGTTGGCCGGGAACGCATCGTTGATCAGCATCCAGATCGGGATGTTGATCTCCGGGGGCGCCGCACCGTCGATCAGCGCGATCGAGATGTTGTCGAAGTACGTTCCGACGTTGTCACCGGTGATCGGCGAGCAGGTCGCCGCCGTCAGCGCGGCGAACGTATAGCAGCGCGAGATGCGGTGCAGGTACAGGCGCAGCGAGTCCGGACGGTTCTCCGGATTCGTGGTCCGAATCAGGCCGCCGGATCTTGGCGCCACCGCCCAGGTCGGACGTCTCGAAGCACGCGCGCGCGCCGTAGAAGAAGATCGACGTGCCGTGACGCGCCTCGCCCCAGCAGATGTTGCCGTTCGTGCTGGCGGGCCGGATAGGACTGCCAGCCGATCGACAGGAAGTTGCCGGTCGCGGTGGTCGCGTTGACGTTGCCCGCGTTGTAGTACGAGAACTGGACAGTTGTAGTCGGTCGTCGTACGCGCGATCTCGTCGTCGATGCCCCATCGCGTTGTAGAAGCCCGGGCCGTTGCCGGTCGACGCACAGGTTCACGGTCGGCGACACCGCCCAGCGCTGACGATCCTGGGTGTTCGAACCGAACAGACCGCCGTCCTTCTCCGCCTCGTCGTGATCGCCCGAGGTCAGCACCTTGCCGTACAGGTTGCACTGGCGGCTCGGGCTGTCGAGCGAGCCGCACGGGTCGTTGAACGCCGAGCCCCAAGCCCGGCAGCACCGAGTGCGCGTGGAAGTACACGCCCGGGGGCTTCCCGGTCGACTTCCAGGCCGCCGTCGGCAGCCACCGCGGTGTCGTTGTTGATCGAGTTGGCGGCTTCGAAGTCGCCGTTCGCCGCCGCCCACCCGTTCACCACCACGTTGTCCACGATCGCCGCACCGCGCGTGCCCGAGTCATAGGCCGCGGACGGATTGCCGCCGTTCTCGTCGTCGAAGCCGCGGTTGGTCTTGACGCGGAACACGATGCGCACCGTGCCACCGTTGCCGGTCTGACCGTCCGCGTCCTTGATCGCCTGCAGTGCCGCCGGATAGACGCGAGCCGAAGTTGAGGCTCACCGACGTCGGCGTGTGGTTCCCGCAGTAGCTCGCGATCTCCTTGCCGACGATCGCGCACGAGGGGCAGTTGCCGGAGAGCTGCAGCACTTCCGAGAACCAGCGACGCTGCTTGTCGTACACGGTCGTGATCTCGTTGCCGCCCACGAACAGCGGCGCCGAGAACGTCACGTCGTCGTCGTTCACCGGAGCGCCGACGTAGACCATGAACGAGTCGCAGGGCGCGTTGGCACCCGCCACGTCCGAGCTGATGAAGTTGCCATCGCTCGACGGGAGTGGCACCGGGACCGACGCCGATCTGCGCGTTGCTGATCGGGTCCTTGTCGAACCAGCCGGCACGAACACCGGTGGCGGTGTTCTTGTCAGCGTCGACATGTTGGTGCTGAAGTTGAACGAAATCGTGAGGCCGTCCCCTTCCGCCAGCTGTGACGTCGCGATAGAGCATCTGGTCCATCTGCGAGCCGTAGCCGGGGAAGCTGTGGTCGGTGCCGTTCACCGCCACCGAGCCAACGCCGTTGAACCCGTTGTTGCCCTGGTACTGGAGCAGCGTCGGCGTTGAACGGGTTGCCGGTGCCGCCGTTGGCCACGTCAGGTCGACCGCGCGACAGGTCGCCGTGCCGAGCGCATCCCCATCCACGCCGAGGCGGTCGAGCCCGCGCCGCCCACCTCCGTCGGCGACCACTTGACCGGCTGGACGTTGGTGTCCGGCAACCGTGTCGGTGGGCGCGATGCGCGGCGTTGCCGCGGTCCCGGTGCCAGAGACCCGTCACACCGAAGGTCCGCTTGGGCTGACCCTGGTTGATGACGTAGTTCACCTGGTTGCCGTGGTCGAGCGCGAACATGCGCGCGCCGGTAGTCCGGGAACGTCGTGGCGCCGCTCTGGAAGCAGCGCGCCACCGGCCACCAGCCCTGGAGCGAATCCGCTCGCCTCGCCGGGCGAGAACGGCTCTGGAACCGATCGAAGTCCCAGACGCCGTTGTCGCCAACCGTGCCGCCAGACTTGGTCACATGGTTGGGGCCGCGACCCACGCGGTAGGGGCCGTAGCCGCCGGCCGTGCATGGTGCCGCCTGCGGTCCAGGTCTGATCGTAGATGTGACCGATCCAGACGGTGTCAGGGTCGGTGGGATCCTGCGCCGTGCGCAGGCGCGCGGCGCGCGGTCGCCTTCCCCGGCTCCGGCATCATCGCCTGCTCGACGCCCTCCTGCCTGCTGGGCGAGCACGCCCGCCGGGGCCCATGCAACCGCGACCAGCGCGAGAACGATTCGGACGCAGGCTGCGTGCGACGCATGTGTGCCCTCCCTAACGGCTTGAGCATCGCCAGCTTCTTCTGGCTCACGAAGCTCGGCGTGCGCATCTGGTAGAAGTAGATCCCGGCCGGCGCCGGGCGCCACTCGTCAGTCCAGCCCGTCCCAGGTGATGTCGTGCTCGCCGGGTGTGAACTCGCGGTTGGCGAGCGTCCTCACCAGGCGCCCGGCGGCGTCGTAGAGTCGCAGCTCCACCTTCTCGCCCGCGGCGATGCTGAACGCGATCCGCGCCGGCGCCTCGCGCACCGGGTTCGGCGAGCGCAGCGCCAGGTAGTAGGGCAGCGGATTGTTCGGGCGTCTCGCCGACGCCGAGAAGAATGGGATCGCTGGCACCCAGGCAGTTCAGGCCCGAAGAAGTTGGTGATCTCCGTGTAATAGTAGTAGGGGCGCATGTACGTCTTCAGCGTCATCCACGATCCCAGGCTCGAGTTGCGCCACGCCATCCACGAGGGTGATCGCCTCGTGAACGGTGTTGTTCGGATAGGTGCTCGGGGCGTAGATGCTGGCGATCTTGGGGTTGGGGTCGGTGCTGGTGTCCTCGTACCTCGGCCGCCATCGCCGCCCCGAACGTGCCCGCGGTTGACAGCACGTCGTTCGAAATAAAGCAGGTGTTCAGAACGCTGTACTGGTTGCCGTTGGTCGACGATCGGAGCGTTCGGGGTCAGATCGACGATGTCGTTCGGGTTGCCCGCGTAGCTCCGGTAGTCGCCCGATCTCAGACTCGGCACCGAACTGCGCCGGCACGAAGCCAGGGTGACCCGCCGAGCCACCCGTGACCTGGCCTTCGACGAAGTTCTGGCCCTGGAACCACACCGCGCGCGGCTTGCTGCGTCCCGCGAGATCCCGCTGGCGAAGTCGGCCAGCAGGCCGACGTCGTTGTCGCCCTTGTCGACATACGGGCCGATGTTGCCGGCGCCCAGATCGCCGGTCGTGGCGTGACAGGATGCGGTAGTAGTGCCGCAGCATGTCGCCGGTCGGGCCGTTCAGGTTCTTCTTGCCGGTCTGGAACCCGGTGGGATTCGTGGTGGTTCGGCTGGCGAGCGAGCGAGGACGTGGTCGCCGACTCCGACGCCTTGATCCCGAACATGTCCCAGATCGTCCCCGGCTGTCCGCCGTGCTTGTAGCACCGCGATGGTCGGATCGGTCGCGATCGCCACCGTGATGTCCTGATCGCCGCGCGCGTGCCAGCCGTTGTGAGCGCCGTAGCGCGCCGACGTGGTCGCGCCGATCGAGTCGGCGATCCCGACCCATATGCGCTCGTCGCCGCGCCGGTCGCACCAGTCGATGTAGAGCATGCAGGCCGGCGCTGGAGCGTCCCGGTCCGCAGCCGACCAGGCGCCATCCTTCCAGCGGTCCGGCAGGACGCCGAACTGCTGCCAGCGGTGCCCGTCGGTGCTCCCCTCGCTCGGCTGGAAGACGAAGTTCGTGTCCGGGCCCATCGTCGAAGACGGACGGGTTCGACACGTCGCTCTTGCGGAAGAAGTACTCGACGTGCGAGCCCGGCGTCAGCAGGCCGTCCGGGAATGATCTTCGGTGTGCTCCCTGGTCGTGGTCACGCCGTCCCAGCCCGAGCCGGCGCCGTAGGCACCCCAGTTCGTGCCGTCACAGAGGATGTTGGTCGAGTTGGTCGCGCCACCGGGAGCGGTCATGGCGCAGATGAACTTCGCGATCCCGAGCGTCGCGTGCCTGGGATCGCTCTCGTGGTAGGTGCTCGGCCCACAGGCCCGCCAGCAAGCCCACCACCGCGCCGTTGTTCCCGGTCGGGAACAGGTTCTGCTCCGCCGTGTCGCAGCGGGCGCTGTTCCAGGTGTTCTGGTTCCAGACGCTCCCGATGGGTGCCGCTTGCTGAACTGCTCCGGGACTGGCCATGTACTCGCCGAAGAACGAGCCGTCCCCGGGTCGCCGCCACGTACCCGGCGCACGTCCGGACGCTTGCAGCACGCCGCTGGCCTTGACACCGATCGTCTTGTAGTTGCCCGGCCCGGGCAGGATGCGGAACACCATGTCCATCCGCACGTTCGGGCCCAGGGCCGTCACCACCATCGAGTCGCCTGCTAATCGCCGGACGGCCGGTGGTGCCGGTACTGGGCGCGATGTTCGAGGCCGATCCGCACCTGGGCGGCGCAGGTGTCGAACCCGGCGGGGATCAGCGCGCTGTTCCCGTTGGCCGGGAACGCGTCGTTGATCAGCATCCAGATCGGGATGCTGATCGCCGGCGGCGCCGCACCGTCGATCAGCGCGATCGAGATGTTGTCGAAGTACGGTTCCGACGTTGTCACCGGTGGTCGGCGAGCAGGTCGCCGCCGTCAGCGCGGCGAACGTATAGCAGCGCGAGATGCCGGTGCAGGTACAAGCGCAGCGAGTCCGGACGGTTCTCGGCATTCGTGGTCCGGATCAGGCCGCCGGATCTTGGCACCACCGCCCGAGTCGGACGTCTCGAAGCACGCGCGCGCGCCGTAGAAGAAGATCGACGTGCTGTGGCGCGCCTCGCCCCAGCAGATGTTGCCGTTCTGCTGGCGCGCCGGGTACGACTGCCAGCCGATCGACGAGGAAGTTGCCGGTCGCGGTGGTCGCGTTGACGTAGCCCGCGTTGTAGTAGCGAGAACTGGACAGTCGTAGTCGGCCGTCGTCCGCGCGATCTCGTCGTCGATCCCCATCGCGTTGTAGAAGCCCGGGCCGTTGCCGGTCGACGCACAGGTTCACGGTCGGCGACACCGACCCAGCGCTGACGATCCTGGGTGTTCGAACCGAACAGACCGCCGTCCTTCTCCGCCTCGTCGTGATCGCCCGACGGTCAGCGACCTTGCCGTACAGGTTGCACTGGCGGCTCGGGCTGTCGAGCGAGCCGCACGGGTCGTTGAACGCCAGCCCGCAGCCCGGCATCACCGAGTGCACGTGGAAGTACACGCCCGGGGGCTTCCCGGTCGACTTCCAGGCCGTCGGTCGCATCCACCGCGGTGTCGTTGTTGATCGAGTTGGCGGCTTCGAAGTCGCCGTTCGCCGCCGCCCACCCGTTCACCACCACGTTGTCCACGATCGCCGCACCGCGCGTGCCCGAGTCATAGGCCGCGGACGGGTTGCCGCCGTTCTCGTCGTCGAAGCCGCGGTTGGTCTTGACGCGGAACACGATGCGCACCGTGCCACCGTTGCCGGTCTGACCGTCCGCGTCCTTGATCGCCTGCAGTGCCGCCGGATAGACCGAGCCGAAGTTGAGGCTCACCGACGTCGGCGGTGTGGTTCCCGCGTAGCTCGCGATCTCCTTGCCGATGATCGCGCACGAGGGGCAGTTCCCGGAGAGCTTCAGCACTTCCGAGAACCAGCGACGCTGCTTGTCGTAGCACGGTCGTGATCTCGTTGCCGCCCACGAACAGCGGCGCCGAGAACGTCACGTCGTCGTCGTTCACCGGAGCGCCGACGTAGACCATGAACGAGTCGCAGGGCGCGTTGGCACCCGCCACGTCCGGAGCTGATGAAGTTGCCATCGCTCGACGGCGATGGCACCGGGACCGACGCCGATCTGCGCGTTGCTGATCGGGTCCTTGTCGAACCAGCCGGCACGAACCCCGGTGGCGGTGTTCTTGTCAGCGTCGACATGTTGGTGCTGAAGTTGAACGAAATGGTGAGGCCGTCCCCTTCCGCCAGCGTGACGTCGCGATAGAGCATCTGGTCCATCTGCGAGCCGTAGCCGGGGAAGTTGTGGTCGGTGCCGTTCACCGACACCGAGCCGACGCTGGTTGAACCCGTTGTTGCCCTGGTACTGGAGCAGCGCGGCGTTGAACGGATTGCCGGTCCCGCCGTGTGCCACGTCGATCGACCGCGCGACAGGTCGCCGTGCGAGCGCATCCCCATCCACGCCGAGGCGGTCGAGCCCGCGCCGCCCACCTCGGTCGGCGACCACTTGACCGGCTGGACGTTGGTGCCCGGCATGGTGTCGGTGCCGCGCGATCGGCGGCGTTGCCACGGTCCCGGTGCCAGAGACCCGTCACGCCGAAGGTCCGCTTGGGCTGACCCTGGTTGATGACGTAGTTCACCTGGTTGCCGTAGTCGAGCGCGAAGAACGCCCGCCGGTAGTCCGGGAACGTGGTGGCGCCGCTCTGGAAGCAGCGCGCCACCGGCCACCAGCCCTGGAGCGAATCCTGCTCCGCCCCGCCGGGCGAGAACGGGCTCTGGAACCGGTCGAAGTCCCAGACGCCGTTGTCGCCGACCGTGCCGCCAGACCTGGTCGACATGGTTGGGGCCGCGACCCACGCGATAGGGGCCGTACCGCCGCCGGCACGGTGCCGCTCGCGGCCCAGGTCTGATCGTAGATGTGACCGATCCAGACGGTGTCAGGGTCGGTGGGATCCTGCGCCGTGCGCAGCCGCGCACGGCGCGCGTCCCGTTCCCGACTCGGGCATCATCGGCCTGCTCGACGCCCTCTGCCTGCTGGGCGAGCACGCCCCTGGGGCCCATGCAACCGCGACCAGCGCTAGAACGATTCGAACCAGGCGTCGTGCGGCGCATGGTTGCCCCTCCCTATCGCCTGAGCAGCGCCAGCTTCTTCTGGCTCACGAAGCTGGGCGTGCGCATCTGGTAGAAGTAGATCCCGGCCGGCGCCGAGGCGCCCCTCGTCGTCGCAGCCCGTCCCACGTGATCGTCGTGCTCGCCGGGTGTGAAATCGCGGTTGGCGAGCGTCCTCACCAGACGCCCGGCGGCGTCGTAGAGTCGCAGCTCCACCTCTCTCGCCCGCGCGATGCTGAACGCGATCCGCGCCGGCGCCTCGCGCACCGGGTTCGGCGAGCGCAGCGCGGAGGTAGTAGGGCAGCGGATTGTTGGGCGTGTCGCCGACGCCGAGAACAATGGGATCGCTGGCACCCAGGCAGTTCAAGGCTCGCGAAGAGGTTGGTGATCTCCGATGTAATAGTAGTAGCGAGCGCATGTACGTCTTCAGCGTCATCCACGATCCCAGGCTCGAGATTGCGCCACGCCATCCACGAGGGTGATCGCCTCGTGAACGGTGTTGTTCGGATAGAGTGCTCGGGGCGTAGATGCTGGCGATCTTGGGGTTGGGGTTGGTGCTGGTTGTCCTCGTACCTGGCCGCCATCGCCGCCCCGAACGTGCCCGCGGTTGACAGCACGTCGTTCGAAATAAAACAGGTGTTCAGAACGCTGTACTGGTTCCCGTTGGTCGAGATCGGAGCGTTCGGGGATCAGATCGACGATGTCCGTTCGGTGTTGCCCGCGTAGCCCCGGTAGTCGCCCGATCTCAGCTCGGCACCGAACTGCGCCGGCACGAAGCCAGGGTGACCCGCCGAGCCACCCGTGGCCTGGCCTCCGACGAAGTTCTGGCCCTGGAACCACACCGCGCGCGGCTTGCTGCTCCCGGAGATCCCGCTGGCGAAGTCGGCCAGCAGGCCGACGTCGTTGTCGCCCTTGTCCACATACGGGCCGATGTTGCCGGCGCCCAGATCGCCGGTCAGTGGCGTACAGGATGCGGTAGTAGTGCCGCAGCATGTCCCCGTCGGGCCGATCTGAGGTGTCTTCTTCCCGGTCTGGAACCCGGTGGGATTCGTGGTGGTTCGGCTGGCGAGCGACGAGGACGTGGTCGCGGACTCCGACGCCTTGATCGCCGAACATGTCCCAGAGGGTTCCCGGCTGTCCGCCGTGCCTGTAGACGCCCCAGTCGTTGGCGGTGCCGATCCGCGTCCTGCGGACCGATGGACCGTCACCGATCATTGCGCCAAGCAAACTGGGCGCCAGCTGCGGGAGGCGGCTTGATCGCGCTGATCGGATCAAAGATGAGCAATACGTAG
>ERZ1370068.1911-contig-11866_pt1:2500-26982 | contig 26982 bp, 23 predicted proteins | sample MGYA00561227_ERZ1370068 | MGnify/ENA primary metagenome ERZ1370068 (study PRJEB38410, sample SAMEA6850437) | metagenome | study: Metagenomic assessment of the ecological functions of the soil: analysis of the soil microbiota associated with the...
CAAGGCTAAATACTCCTTACCGACCGATAGTGAACCAGTACCGTGAGGGAAAGGCGAAAAGAACCCCGGAGAGGGGAGTGAAATAGAACCTGAAACCGTATGCGTACAAGCAGTGGGAGCCCCTGCGAAGGGGTGACTGCGTACCTTTTGTATAATGGGTCAGCGAGTTATTTCTCAGTGGCGAGCTTAACCGTCATAGGGGAGGCGTAGGGAAACCGAGTCTTAATACGGGCGCCATAGTCGCTGGGAATAGACCCGAAACCGGGCGATCTATCCATGGCCAGGGTGAAGGCAGGGTAATACCTGCTGGAGGCCCGAACGACAGTAACTGTTGAAAAGTTTTCGGATGAGCTGTGGATAGGAGTGAAAGGCTAATCAAGCTCGGAGATAGCTGGTTCTCCTCGAAAGCTATTTAGGTAGCGCCTCGTGTATCACTCCCGGGGTAGAGCACTGTTTCGGCTAGGGGACCATCCCGTCTTACCAAACCGATGCAAACTCCGAATACCGGGAAGTGCAATCACGGGAGACACACGGCGGGTGCTAACGTCCGTCGTGAAGAGGGAAACAACCCAGACCGCCAGCTAAGGTCCCAAAGTCATGGCTAAGTGGTAAACGATGTGGGAAGTCATAGACAGCCAGGAGGTTGGCTTAGAAGCAGCCATCCTTTAAAGAAAGCGTAACAGCTCACTGGTCTAAGTCGGCCCGCGCGGAAGATTCAACGGGGCTCAAGCCATGTACCGAAGCTGCGGATGCGCACTTTCTTCGGATCGTGCGCGTGGTAGAGGAGCGTTCTGTAAGCCTGCGAAGGTGTGCTGTGAGGCATGCTGGAGGTATCAGAAGTGCGAATGCTGACATGAGTAACGATAATGCGGGTGAAAAACCCGCACGCCGTAAACCAAGGTTTCCTGCGCTACGTTAATCGGCGCAGGGTTAGTCGGCCCCTAAGGCGAGACCGAGAGGTGTAGTCGATGGGAAGCAGGTCAATATTCCTGCACCGCTTGTTACTGCGATGAGGGGACGGAGGAGGCTAGGCTAGCCGGGCGTTGGTTGTCCCGGTTTAAGCGAGTAGGAAGTGTTCTTAGGCAAATCCGGGAACACAATTCCGAGACGTGACGACGAGGTCCCTTGTGGGCCGAAGTGGCTGATGCCAAGCTCCCAGGAAAAGCCTCTAAGCTTCAGGTAACAAGGACCGTACCGTAAACCGACACAGGTGGGTGAGGAGAAAATCCTAAGGCGCTTGAGAGAACTCGGATGAAGGAACTCTGCAAAATTGTACCGTAACTTCGGGAGAAGGCACGCCCTCTAGCTGGTGAAGGACTTCGCGTCCGGAGCCGATGAGGGTCTCAGTAAAATGGTGGCTGCGACTGTTTACTAAAAACACAGCACTCTGCAAACACGTAAGTGGAAGTATAGGGTGTGACGCCTGCCCGGTGCCGGAAGGTTAATTGATGGGGTTAGCCGCAAGGCGAAGCTCTTGATCGAAGCCCCGGTAAACGGCGGCCGTAACTATAACGGTCCTAAGGTAGCGAAATTCCTTGTCGGGTAAGTTCCGACCTGCACGAATGGCGTAACGATGGCCACACTGTCTCCATCCGAGACTCAGTGAAGTTGAAATCGCTGTGAAGATGCAGTGTACCCGCGGCAAGACGGAAAGACCCCGTGAACCTTTACTATAACTTTGCACTGAATTTTGAGTTTGTCTGTGTAGGATAGGTGGGAGGCTTTGAAGCGGGACGCTAGTCGTCGTGGAGCCAACCGTTGAAATACCACCCTGATAAGTTCGGAGTTCTAACCTTGGCCCGTTATCCGGGTTGGGGACAGTGCATGGCGGGTAGTTTGACTGGGGCGGTCTCCTCCTAAAGAGTAACGGAGGAGCACAAAGGTACCCTCAGCGCGGTCGGACATCGCGCAGTGAGTGCATAGGCACAAGGGTGCTTGACTGCGAGACAGACAAGTCGAGCAGGTACGAAAGTCAGGTCTATAGTGATCCGGTGGTTCTGTATGGAAGGGCCATCGCTCAACGGATAAAAGGTACTCCGGGGATAACAGGCTTATTCCTCCCAAGAGTCCACATCGACGGAGGAGTTTGGCACCTCGATGTCGGCTCATCACATCCTGGGGCTGTAGCAGGTCCCAAGGGTTCGGCTGTTCGCCGATTTAAAGTGGTACGCGAGCTGGGTTTAGAACGTCGTGAGACAGTTCGGTCCCTATCTGCCGTGGGCGTTGGAAATTTGAGGGGAGCTGCTCCTAGTACGAGAGGACCGGAGTGGACGTACCTCTGGTGTTCCGGTTGTCACGCCAGTGGCATTGCCGGGTAGCTATGTACGGAAGGGATAACCGCTGAAAGCATCTAAGCGGGAAGCCCACCCCAAGATTAGATTTCCCTGGGGACTCGATCCCCCTAAAGGGCCCTCGTAGACTACGAGGTTGATAGGCTGGGTGTGGAAGTGCGAGTAATCGATGAAGCTAACCAGTACTAATTGCCCGTGAGGCTTGACCATATAACACCCAAACGGTTTGGGTGATCGATGCACAGAGTGCGACGAGACGGATCATTCCAAATTGCGCGTTCGGCGCTGCCGCGAGCGCGAGCGCATACCGGTTTGCCTGGCGGCAATAGCGGGCGGGAACCACCCGATCCCATTCCGAACTCGGAAGTGAAAACGTCCAGCGCCGATGGTAGTGTGGGCTTCCCACGCGAGAGTAGGTCATCGCCAGGCTCTTAATGCGAAAACCCCCGGTCGTAAAAGGCCAGGGGTTTTTTTCGTTTGCGACAACGGAAACAGGGCGATCGCCGTCCGGAAGACTACCGCTTGCTTGCGCTTCGCCGGTGGCGACCCGTTATCATACGGGTTGATGGCCTGCCGCGGAGGCCGGCTTCTGTGCGATCTTCCTCGATCGCGAGCTCGGGGTGCTCCAAGCGCTTTAGGAAGTCGTAGGTGCGGGCGGAAGGGATCCTCCTCCACGCCACGCTTCGCGCGCATGGGATCCGCCTTCCACTCGAGCACTGAGCGGCCTACTTCGTCCTTACCTAGAACCCAGTCTTTTCAGGGCTTTTTGCGTCTTTCCATGGCTGCCAACGACAACGTTTTCGATGGCGCCCCTACTTGCAGGCCATCGCCACGTTAGCAATCCGGCGCCGCCGCGACCGGGGATACGTCTCAGAACCGACAAATCAGTCATAGCCGGCCAGCTCCAGATAGCCCTCGGCCCGTCAAAGGGCCGCGCGGGCCGTGGCCGTCAGCATGCACGGCCCCCTCCCAATAGCGGACCGAGAGCGCCAGCTCTTGCTGCTCCAGGTACGGCTGAATCTCGAGCTCGACGCCCAACCCGAGGGAGCCCCAGACGCCACGCGACGGGATAGCGGACGCCCGTGGCGCGGCTGGTCCACTGACCGAGGACCGTCAACGCGACGTCGTCTGCCCGAAGCCGCGTGCGGATTCCGTCGGCCGAGACCAGCGTGCCGCCACTAGTAGGGGCTCGCCTCACCGGCCGCTGTTCGCAGCCGGTAGAACATCAGGTTGCTGCCGTCCGACAACCGTAGCGCGAACCAGTCCCAGCCCACCGTTCCGGCGTCGAGGCGAGCCTCGTGCTCCACTCGCGGTCGAGCCACGCCGTGCCGGTCGACGGCGAAGGTCTCGCCCGCGACGGTGACTTCACCGTCGGCGGCGAGCCGTGGCACCGGTAATAGTGCGAGGCGTTGCCGTTGCCCGCGCCTTTGACGTCGAGGCCGCGATCGCCCTGCGCGACGTGCGGCACCGTCGACGCCAGGCGCAACTTCAGACCGATGAGGTCATCGCGGGCCGCGAGGCGCAGCGCGCAGCTCGTCGACGCGTGCCTCACCGGTGATGCCCCAGTCCTCGACCCAGATTCGCAGCGGCTCAGAGGTGGCGCCCGCCAGTCCCAGAGCTTCGCGCGTGAGGCGTTCGCGCGCGATAAAGCGTTTGCCCTGCTGTGTCGGTGATCGCGAAGTGCGCCATCCAGACCTGGTCGGCGCGCCAGGCCGATGCGCCTCTGCTGCCGTGACGTCGCGGCGCGAGCGCGGCGTAAGCGAAGAACGTCAGCTCGAAACCGAAGTGCCGGCCCCTCGGCGTCGCGAGGTTGCCGGTGAAATACCACCATCTCGCGTGCGGAATTCGGGATGGCTGCCGTGGTCCGCCGGAAACACGAACTCGCGCGCCCGTCGCGCGCGCGAAACCGTCGTCGGCCTTCGGCGCCGAGCAGCCGTAAGCCGGCGCTGCGTCGGCGCATAGCCGTCCGGCGCCTCGCCGCCGCGGCACGCTGCAAGCACGACTAGCGCCGCAACCAGAAGGATTCGCCGCATCAATCCTCCCGCAGCGCCGCGCCGAGCTCGACACGGCTCGCACGCCACGCGGGATAGACGCCGGCCAGCAACGCCGCAACGACGGCGAGCGCCAGGCCCGATGCCAACGCCTGCGGCGTCAGAACGAAGTCCATCGTCCATCCGAACGAGCGCCGATTGATGACGTGCACGAGCAGCAACGCCAGCGCCATGCCGATCGGAACGGCCGCGAGCCCCGCCGCGAGCCCGAGCAAGCCTGTTTGTGTCATCAGAGTCGCGCCGAGCCCGCCTGGCGTGAAGCCGAGCGTTCGTAGCACGCTGAGCTCGCGTGCGCGTTCGAGCTCGATCGCCAGCAAGGCGCTCAAGATGCCGAGAAACGCGACGACGCCGGCGAGCACGCGCAGCACCTCGGTCACCTTGAAAGTTCGGTCGAAGACGGTGAGCGACAGCTCCTTGAGTCTCAAGCTCGAACGCAATCGCGTCGTCGGTCCGACGAGCTCGCGTACGCCGCCTCGACGGCCGCTTCGTCGGCGTCGCCGGCAAGATCGACGCCGACGCCAGTCAGCACCTCGTCCCCCCAATCGCGGCGATAAGCATCGAGCCCCATCACGACGGCCGGCACCCCGGTGTTGAAGTCGCGAAACGCGCCGACTACCGCCGCGCGTTTCGCTCCCGTCGGCGTCGGCAGCTCGGAGCTCGTCGCCGACGCGCAGGCCGCTCGAGAACAAGAGGCGCTCCGACGCGATGACCCCGCTTTCGTCGGCGAGCGCTTCGAACGCTGCGGCGGCGTCGCCGGTGACGACGGTCAGACCCCAGCCGCGAGCGCCCGGCCGAACAGCCCGGATCGCGACCTCGCCGTGCGCCGTGGGCACGACGCGCGAACGGGTCAGCGTGAGGCCCTCGACACCGGGCAGCTCCGCCAGGGCGCCCGAGGCGACGAGCCTGGAAAGCACGCTGTCGTCCTCGACGGTGGTGAGATAGATGTCGGCGGTCAATGTCGTTCGCAGCCAATCGTCGAGGCTCGCTCGGAAGCTCGCGATCATGAGCCCGACGCCGTTGACGGTAGCGACGGCGACCGCGAGCGCGGCGGTGGCGACACCCGTGCGGCTCAACGACGCGCTGACGCCGCGGACCGCGAGCGCGACAGGAATTCCCGCACGGCGAGGCAGCACGCGATCGAGCGCGCCCATCAGCGCGACCGTCGCGAACGGCGTGAGCAGCGCGCCCGCCGCAAGGACGCCGAACAAGCCGGCAAAGCCGCGCTGAGCTTGCTCGGGCCGAACCGAAGGATCAGCGCGCTCGCCGCGAGGATCGGCAGTGCGACGTAGGCTGCGCGCCGAGCGGCCACGATGCGCGCGCCGTTCGAGCACCGCGCGGCGCAGCGCGGCGGCCGGCGTGATGCGCGCAGCGTCGAGCGCCGGCTTCAAGGCGGCGACCAGCGTCGCGAGGATGCCGAGAGCTGCGCCCTGGACGTAGATCCAAGGCGTCGGCTCCACCGCCCCGACGGCGGCGTTGAACGAGAGATCGCCGATCGTCTGCAGCACGAGCCCCACGAGGCCGATTGCGAGAAGGTGGCCAAGCACGAGCCCGAGCGCCGTCGCGATCGCGGCAATGCCGGCCGTTTCCCAGAGAATCGTCTGCAGGATCTCGGTGCGAGACACGCCGAGCGTCCGCAAGATTCCGAGAGTCTGAGTGCGCTGCAGGATCGCGAACGCCATCGTGCTGTAGATGAGGAACATGCCGACGACGAGCGCGAGCAGGCCGAGAGCCGTCAGGTTCGTGCGGAAGGCCGTGGTCAGCTCGCGGAAAGCGCCGTCCTCGTCCTCGGCCGCGACTAGCACGGCGCCGCTCGGTGTCGCCGCTTCGAGCTCGCGGGCTTGCGCTTCTGTCAGCTCGAGATCGATGCGGTCGATGCGGCCGAGCGCTCCACGCAGCTCTTGCGCCGTCGCGATGTCGGCGACGATCGGCGGCTCGGACTGAACGTCGGTGCTGCCTCGTGCCACGAACCCGATAACACGCACGACGGCCTGACGCGCTCCGATCGTCAACGTAGTCGAGTCGCCGCTCGCGATATCGAGCTCGCGAGCCAAGTCCCTCGGGCAGCAGCACGGTATTGGGCTCGGCGACGAGGCGCGCCGATCGGCGCCCCGCGTCGGCGCCACTCTCGCCATGCGAAACGCCGTCTCGCCGAGAGTCGGGTCTAGCCCAAGCAACGGCACGCGCAAGCTCTCGCGTCCCGCAATTCGGACCTCCGGCCTCGACGACCGGCGCCGCCTTCATCGTGCCGTCGCGCCGAACGAGCTCGCCGTATAGACGCTCGTCGAGACCGTCGCCGAGCGGTAGCAGGCGATGCGTGAGCGGCCCGCGGACCTCGGTCGCCGTGACGTCGAAGCGCGCGCGCGCGCTGCGTCATTTGCGAGGCTCACGCCGACGTAGACGCCGACGCCGAGGCTGATGCCGGCGATCGCGAGCCCGAGCTGCCGCGGTGGCGCAGATAGAAGCGTAGCGACGCGCGCCGCAGCAAGCCGGTCACGACCGAAACTCTTCTATTCGGCCCGCGCGAATCGTCACGACGCGATCGGCGCGCGCTGCGAGCTCCGCGCTGTGACTCGCGACGATCAACGTCGCGTTACGCTTCGCCGCAGGTACGGCGCAGCAGCTCGAGCACGTGCTGGGCGGTTTCGGCGTCGAGATTGCCGGTCGGCTCGTCGGCCAGCACGAGCTTCGGCTCGTGAATGACGGCCCGAGCGATCGCGACGCGTTGCTGCTCGCCGCCGGAAATATCCTCGGGAAATCGGTCCGCGCAGTCGGCGAGGCCGAGCTCCCCCAGCAGCTCCCTCGTCAATCGCCGCGCCTCCTCCGGCGCGACATCGTTCAACGCCAGAGGGCAGCTCGACATTCTCGGCGACCGTCAGCGTCGGAATCAGGTTGAACGATTGGAACACGAAGCCGAGGCCGTGACGGCGCCGCCGCGCGCTCCGTCTCCGTGAGCGCAGTGAGGTCGGTGTCGTCGACGCGCACTAGACCAAAGTCCGCAGCCTCGAGCCCGCCGATCAGACGCAGCAGCGTCGACTTGCCGGAGCCGCTGCGCCCCATGACGGCGACGAACTGACCGCGCTCGACGGTCACGCTCGCGCCGTCGAGAACGGCCTGGCGGCCGTAGCGCTTGCTGACGTTTTCCAGCTCGATCCATGCCGTCGGTGCGGCGTTCGCTAGAGGATCCTACGACAGCGTCTGCGGGACGCGTCGGCGCAGTCACGCAGTGTGCGCCCGACACCTTGGCGCACGGCCAAAACGCTTATCTGTGAGCTGCCGCTATTGCGGCAGCACGTGCGGGGCTTTGCGTGCAGCGAATGATGTGCCAGCGATTGCCGCGCGCCGTCTCGAGCAGCGGTCGGATCCGGCATTACCGCAACGGGATCGCCGACGGCCTGCAACAGATCGAGATCGTGCTGCGAGTCGCCATAGGCGCTTGCTTCGCTCAACACGGCGCCGATCTCGCCCGCGAACTCCGCCGCGATCTCGAGCTTCGTGGCGCCGAACGGATGCACGTCGGGCGGCCCGGCTAGGTAGCGGCCGCCGCGCTCGCGACAGAGCGTGGCACGCACGTGCGGAACCGCCAACGCGTCGGCGAGCGCCTCGCGATCGGCTCGAGCGTCCCGGACAGCAGCACGACCGTGTCGCCGCGCCGCAAGTGGCTCTGGAGCCGCTGCACGGCCGGGGCATAGAGACGCGGCAGGATCTCCTCGGCGACGAAACGCTCGGCGAGCGCGCGCACGCGCGCGGTCTCGAGCTTGTATAAATAGGCCTTGTTCTTCTTCGCGGTGAAGCGCCCGAAGACCGGCAGATAGCGCAGCCAGAACAGCAAGTACGCGACGACCTGGCGCGGCCCCTGATGGCCGCGCTTCAGCAGGTAGCGCCAGAACCGCCGTTCCGTGCTGCCTTCGACGAGCGTTCCGTCGATGTCGAAGATAGCCAGCTTCATTGTCGTTTTCCCGGTCGTCTTAAGATATCGCTCTTTTGCGCATTGACAAACTCGGCAATGACCGGCAGCCCGCGGGCTATGCAGAGCACCACGGACAGATAGACGAAGAAGTAGGTCGAGCCCACGAAGAACCAGTCCGTTTGGCTCCAAATCTCGGGAAGTAGCGCGGGGAACGGCTTCTGCAGCGCGAGCCCGGCGAACGCGGAGGCTTTGGCCACGGCGTAGAGAACGCGCACGAATTTGCCCGCAACGATGAACTTGCCGAACGGCGAGCGCATCAACGCGAACGGCGCCACGCCTTCGGCGACCGCGTTGCTCGACCGAATCGTGTCGACGATCACGCCGCGAATGATGAAGACGAGCGGAACCCAGATCGGCACGAGATCGATGTCCGCGGCGACGATCCACAACGTCAACTCGACGATGCGGTCGCCGGCGATGTCGAACAGCGCGCCGAACAGGCTCGTCTCGTTGCGCTTGCGCGCGATGTACCCGTCGAGGCCATCGGAGACGAAGATGAAGATGATCAGGAAGAAATTCGCGAACGACCACGGCGACAGCGGTTGATAGAAGATCCAAACGACGAGGAGCAGACAGCAGCAGCCGGCTCAAAGTCACGAGGTTCGCCATGAGGCGATTATACGAGCGCAGGGCTCAGTCGCCGCGCCTTCCGTTGAGCGAGCGCCAAGGTACGATCAACGGCTCGCCCTCGTGACGCGCGATGAACGGCTCCACGCGATAGTGGGCGCGGATCGCCTGCGCCCCGAGCGTCGCGTCGGGCGCCCCGTCGCCGACGATGGCCCCGTCGTCCATGAGCAGCACTCGATCGCAGAAACGCGCGGCGAGGCCGAGGTCGTGCAGCACGACGACGACGAGGCGCGGATTCGAGCCGGAATCGCCGCCGGCCGCGTACGCGCGCAGCGTGCCGAGCACGTCGAGCTGATGGTAAGGATCGAGCATCGCGATCGGCTCGTCGGCCAGCAGAACGGGAGCTTCGACTGCCAGGGCGCGCGCAAGCACGCGCGCGCGCTCGCCGACCGAGAGCCGACTCACGCTCCGCGCAGCGAACTCGAGCGTGTCCGTTTGCTGCATCGCCTTCGTCACGGCCGCTGCGTCGGCGGAGCTCTCGTGGGCCGCATACGCGCGGTGCGGCAACCGGCCGAGCGCAACGAGCTCGCGCGCCGCGAGCGGCCAGTGAACCGGTGGGTCTTGCGGCAAATATGCGATGGTGCGCGCGCGTGTTCTGCCGTCGAGCCGCGCGAGCTCGGCTCCTCGCCAGGTCACGCCGCCGCGGTGTGCGACGAGGCCGGCAAGCGCTCGCAGCAGCGTGCTCTTGCCGGCGCCGTTCAGGCCGACGAGTGCGACGAGCCGGCCCGGCTCGAGCGCGATCGTCGTCGCGCGCACGGCCGTGCGCGACCCGTAGGCGACCTCGATGTTCGCGGCCGTGAGCGTCATGGCGTCACGCTTCGCGCGCCGAGCTGCGCATCACGAGATGCAGGAAGAACGGCGCGCCGAGCAGCGCCGTCACGACGCCGAGCTTGAGCTCGGGCCCCGGCAGCAGCAGCCGGATCGCGACGTCGGCGAGCGTCGTAAGCAGCGCGCCGCCCAAGAAGCTCGGCAGCAGCAGCCGGCTCGGGTGCTCGCCGACGGCGCGGCGCAAGAGGTGCGGCACGACGAGGCCGACGAAGCCGACGACACCCGTCACGGCGACGGCGCCGCCGACGGCGAGCGCGGTGCCGCCGATGACGAGCGCTTGCGTTCGCTTGGGATCGAAGCCGAGGCTGAAGGCAGTGTCCTCGCCGAGCGTCAGCGCATCGAGCCCGCGAGCAGCGGCCACGACGAGCAGCCAGCCCGGCACCATGAGCGGCACGGCGAGATACACGTGCGCGAGGCTGCGGTCGGCGAGCGAGCCGAGCATCCAGAACAGGATCCTCGAGCGCCGCATATGGGCTCGGCGCGAAGTTCAGCGCGAGCGACGTCAACGCCGCGGCGAGCGCGTTGATCGCGATGCCCGCGAGCACGATCGTGAGGAAGTCGCCGCGCCGGCCCGCGAGCGCGTAGAGCACGGCGAGCGCAAGCAGCGAGCCGCCGACGGCACCGAGCGGCAGCAGCAGAGACGATCGCGCCCGCGAAGCCGAAGTAGAACATGATGACGGCGCCGAACGCCGCGCCGCTCGAGGCGCCGAGCAGGCCGGGCTCGGCCAGCGGATTGCGCAGCAGGCCTTGCAGCGCCGCGCCGCACAGGCCGAGCGTGCCGCCGACGAGCAACGCGAGCAGCGTGCGCGGCAAGCGGATCTCGCGGACGATCGTGTCGGCGAGCGCAGGCCCGCCGAAGCCGAACGTGGGCCCGCCGCCGTCGCGCCCGATGACGAGCGATGCGGCTGCGGCCGCGAGCGTCAGCAGCGCGAGCGCGATGACGAGCGCCGGCGTCGGGCCGTTGCGCGACGTCGCGCTCACGGCAGCGCGGCCCGTTGCAGCAACGCGGCGGCTTCGACGCTGCCCGGCAGGCCGCACGCCCAGAGCGCGGTATGCACGGTGATCGTCCGCCGCGTCGCTCCGAGCCCCGCGAGCGCCGGATGCTCGAGCACGGCGTTCGCGAGCGACGGCTGCGTGCTTCGATAGCCGGTCAGCACGATGACATCGGGAGCGCTGCGCAGCAGCGCCTCCATCGACAAGCTTCCCAGCGGTCGAGGCCTTGCTCGGCTGCGACGTTCCTGCAAGCCCGCGAGCGTGAGCAGCTCGTTGGCGAGCGAGTGTCGCGCCGACCGTGAAGCCGCCCGGCCGAACGATGACGGCGGCCAGGCTCGCGCGCGGGCCGGTTCGCTTCGATCGCGCGGACGTTCTCGCGCAACGTCGCGACGAGCTGCTCGCCGCGCGCGGCTTGTCCGACGATTCCGCGCGACGAGCCGCACGTTGCGCTCGATGTCCGCGATCGAGTCCTCGGGCTCGAGCTCGACGACGCGATAGCCCAAGCGTCGCAGCATCGTGCGCGTGAACGGGCTCGTGTACGTCCCGGCGAGCACGACGTCGGGTGCGAACTTGCAGGAGCTCCTCGGCCGTGCCGTAGTTCAACGTGTGCAGCCGCGCTTCGCTCGCGAGCATCGATTCCTCGGGATCCGCGGCGAGCCAGCTGACGGTGAGGATCTGCTCGGGATCGGCGAGCGCGAGTAGATGCTGATCGGCGCACAGGTTGATCGACGCAACGGTCGGCAGCGGCGCGGCGGCCGCGCTGCCGCCGCGGTCGACGCTGCGGCCAGCGACGCGGCGACGAGCGATGCGCGCGCACGCGGCTTTCGTGCGGATCGATCGTGGCACAGCGTAGGCTCCGTGCTTGCCCCGGAGCCGCGCCGTCCGACGAGACGAAGCGCGGCGCCGAAGCCAAGTCTTCACACGTCGCCACGACGGAATTCCGTACCGCGCGCTTTCCCGGCACGCGAAAGGACGACAGCGGCGGCAGGTTTCCTGGCTCGCCGGCTCGAACGGTCTCGCAAGCCTTCCCGAGGAGCTCTTCCTCAGTGGCCGTAGCGCGAAGACCTCGCCGGCTACAGTTGCGGGAACAGCCGCAGTGGTCTGCGTTCCCTCTTAGCCCGTTGGGGCACCGCCTCAGCCAACCTTAGCACAGCGCGGCTATGCGACAATGCGCGCCCACTTTGAGCTGCGCCGCCGTCGCGAGGGACCCTGCTCTGATTCGCTATCGCGTTCGTCTGGCCGATCTGGATCGGCACTGGTTCGAGATCGAATGCCGCATCGACGACGCGGCTGCCGAGCAACGGTTCTCCGCTGCCGGCGTGGATCCCCGGCAGCTATTTGCTGCGCGACTTCGCTAGGCATGTCGTGCGCGCGGAAGCGAAGAGCGGCGACGAGGCGCTCGACGTCGTCAAGACCGGCGCCGCGCAGTGGTGCGTGCGCGGCGCGGCACAGGCGCTCACGTTCACGATCACCGTCTACGCCCTCGACCAATCCGTGCGCGGCGTCCTATCTCGACCGGCAGCGCGGTTACTTCAACGGTCCGTGCGTGTTCGTCTTGCCCGAGGGCCGCGAGGCCGAGCCGATCGAGGTGGCGCTCGAGCCGCCGCCGCAACCCTCGTGCGCGAGAGCTGGCGCGTCGCGACGGCGCTCACGGCGGACGCGCTCGACGAGCGCGGCTTCGGCACGTATCGCGCCGCGCGACTACGACGAGCTGCTCGACCATCCCGTCGAGATCAGCGACTTCGAAAGCGTCGAGTTCGACGCGGCCGGTGTCCCGCATCGTCTCGTCATCGCCGGCCGGTTCGAATCCGACCTCGACCGAATCGCCGCGGATCTCGCGCAGATCTGCTCCGCGCAGATCGAGTTCTTCGGCAAGCCTGCGCCGTTCGACGCACTATCTGTTCCTGGGCCTCGCAGTCGGCGAGGGCGTACGGCGGCCTCGAGCATCGCGCGTCGACGAGCCTGATCTTCGGCCGCGACGACTTGCCGAAGGCCGGAGAGGCCGGCCCGTCGCGCGACTACCAGCGTTTCCTGGCCCTCGCGAGCCACGAGTACTTTCACACCTGGCACGTGAAGCGCACGAAGCCGGCCGCGTTCATGCCGTATCGTCTCGATCGGCGCAATCACACGCGGCTTGCTCTGGGTCTTCGAGGGCATCACGAGCTACTACCAGGACCTGCATGCTGCTGCGCAGCGGCGTGATCGGCGTCAGCGCGTATCTGCAGCGGTTGGGCGAGATCCTGACGCGCGTGTATCCGGATGCCGGGTCGGCTCAAGCAGAGCCTCGAGGACGTCGAGCTTCGACGCGTGGGACGTGCTGTATCGGCCCGAGCCGCATCATCCGAATACGACGCATCAGCTACTACACGAAAGGCGCGCTCGTCGCGCTCGCGCTCGACCTCACGCTGCGGCTCGACACCGCCGGCCGGACGTCACTCGACGACGTCGTACGCGAGCTCTGGCGGCGCTACGGCGCGCGCGGCGTCGGCGTTCCTGAGGACGGCTTCGAGCGGCTCGCGGCCGAGATCAGCGGCGTCGACCTCGGCGCCTTCTTCGACGGCGCCGTGCGCGGCACCGAGGACCTGCCGCTCAAGGAGCTGCTCGCGGAGTTCGGCGTCTCGCTCGAGATGCGCGCGACGTCGGGCGCCGACGATCGCGGCGGCACGCGCGCGCGTCGCGAACGGCGAGCTGCTGTCGCTCGGCGCTCACGCGCGCGAGCGCGCGCACGGGCTCGAGCTCACGAGCGTGCTCGACGGCGGCGCGGCCGAGCGCGCGGGCTTGAACCCAGGCGACGTGCTCGTCGCGATCGACCGCCTGCGCGTGACGGGCCGCAACCTGGCTCGCCGTCTGGCTCGGTTCGAGAGCGGCGAGCGAGTCACGGCCAGCGGTGTTTCGCGGCGACGAGCTCCTCGAAGTCGGACTCGTGCTCAAGGCCGCGCCGCTCGATACCTGCTACCTGACCATGCGCGACCAGGCCGATTCCAAGGCCGCCGAGCGGCGCCGAGCGTGGCTCGGCGAGTGACGGCGCCGTACCATTGCGGAAGCGGCGAGTGATTCCGCGCGTAGGCAGCGCATGATCGAGCTCGGGCTCAAAGTGACGTTGGCATATCTCGTCGGCTCCGTGCTCGGCAGTCTCCTCGTCGGCTTCTTCTACGGCGGCGTCGACATCCGTAAGACTCGGCAGCGGCAACGCGGGTGGCACGAACGCGCTTCGCACGCAGGGCAAAGTCTTCGCGCTCTGGGTCATGGTCATCGACATCGGCAAGGGAATTCTCGTCGGCGGTTGTCATCCCGCCGCTCGTCATCCCCGGCGTCGGAATCGACGCGTCGGTCGACCGCTCGCTCGTGCTCTACGCCGTCGCGTGTGGCCGCGATCGTCGGTCACGTGTTTCCCGTGTGGTTCGGGTTCCGCGGCGGCAAAGGCGGCGCGACAGCCGCGGGCCTGCGTGTGCTATCTCGCTCCGGCAGCTCGCGCTTGCCGATGCTCGGCTCGTGGCTCGTGATCGCGCTCGCGCACGGGCTTCGTCGGGCTCGCGACGATCAGCGCGGCGCTGCGTCGCGGTGATCGTTCATCGGCTTCACGGCGTCTGCCCGAGGAGAGCGGCCTGTTCCTGTTCGGCTGCGCGACTGCGGCGCTCGTCGATCTACGCGCACCGCGGCAACATCCGCCGAATGCTGGACGGCACCGAAGTCGCGGTTCTCGAGCCCTGCGGCGCGCTGGCTGCGCCGGCGGCCAGTAGGCGCGCGTGACACCTCGAACGTTTGCTGCACGCGTTGGCCGACGGCCGGACGCATTCCGGCGAGGAGCTTGCGCGCGAGTTCGGCGTCACGCGCGCCGCGATCTGGAAGCAGGTTGCGAAGCTCGCCGACGTGGGGCTCGCCGTCGAAGCCGCGCCCGGGCGCCGGCTATCGGCTCGCGCGCCGTCTCGATCTGCTCGACGCGGCGGCGTGTGCGCGCGGCGCTCGAGCCGCGCCGTGGCGGCGCGGCGTCGCGCAGCTCGAAGTGTTCACGGAGCTCGACTCGACGAACCGGCGCTTGCTCGCGCGCACCGCCGCCGCGTAGGCTAGCTCGACGTCTGCATCGCCGAGTACCAGACCGCGCGGCCGCGGCCGGCGAGGCCGCCGCTGGAGCACGCCGCTCGGCAGCGGCATCTGCGCTGTCGGTCGGTTGGCAGTTCGCCGGACGCGCCCGCGGAGCCGTCGGCGCTCACGCTCGCCGTCGGCGTCGTCGGTGCGCCGCGTTCTCGCGCGCGTCGCCGGCGTCACGATCGCGCTCAAGTGGCCGAACGACCTCGTGTGCGACGAGCGCAAGCTCGGCGGCATCCTGCTCGAGATCACAGCGCGGAAGCGCACGGCGGCTGCGCACGTCGTCGCCGGCATCGGCCTCAACGTGGCATTGCCCGCCGCGCTGCTGCCGTCGCTCAGCGATTGGCCGCGTGGCGCGGTGGATCTCGCGACGGCACTCGGTCGAGGCGCCGCCGTCGCGCGCCGTGCTCGCGGCCGCGCTCGTCGGCGAGCTCGCGGCGCTGTTCGCGGACTATGCGACTCGAGGGTTTCGCCGCGTATCGCACCGAGTGGCGCGTCCGCGGACTATCTTGCGCGGCCGGCGCGTGCGCCTCGACGACGCGGCGGGCACGGTGAGCGGCACCGCGCTCGGCATCGAAGCCGACGGCGCGCTGCTCGATCGAGACCGGATGGCGGCGCGGCGGCGCGTCGTCGCCGGCGACGTCAGCGTGCGGAGCGTCGGATGACGGTGCTCGTCGACATCGGCAACACGCGCATCAAATGGGCGACGGCTCGCCGACGGCAAGCTCGCGCGCCGCGGCAGCGCCGTGCATCGCGACTCGCTCGACGCCGCCGTCGCGGCGTTCGCAGCGCGCGCTGCCGGCGCGCGCGCGCATCGTCGCCGCGAACGTGGCCGGCGAGCGCATCGCGCGCGCAGCTCGCGGACGCTCGTCGCGCGCGCGTGCCGGGCACGTCGCTCGAGTTCGTCGCGACCACGGCCGAGCGATTCGGCGTCCGCTGCGCGTACTACGGACCCGACGCGGCTCGGCGTCGATCGCTGGGTGGCCGTGCTCGCGGCGCATCACGCCGCGCGCGGCGCCGCTGTGCGTCATCGACGCCGGCACCGCCGTCACGTTCGACGCCGTCGACGCGGCGCGGCACGCATCTCGGCGGCCTGATCTTCGCGGGCGCGCGGCTGCTCGGCGGCGGCGCTCGATCGCAACACCAGCAACATCGGCGCCACGGCCGCGGCCGCCGCCGTCGCGCGCGGGCTCGAGCTGCTCGGCACGCAGCACCGACGCGGCCGTCGGGCAACGGCGCGATGGCTCGCGCTCGCCGCCGCGCTCGACCGCGCCGTCGCGACCGTCGACGCGGCGCTCGGCGCGCGCCGCCCGGTCGTACCTCACGGGCGGCGATGCGGCGACAGCTGCGCGGCTGGCTGGAAACGAGCGTCGAACTGCGAGCAGACTTGGTGCTCGAAGGCCTCAGGTTGTTCGCCGAGCGCGGAAGAGGACTGATGCGCAATCTCTTTCTCGTGCTCGTGCTCGCGAATCTCGCGTTCGCCGCTTGGCACACGTGGTTCGCGCCGTCCGCGCGCGCCGGGCGCCCGGCCGACGACGGGCTGCCGGCGCTGACGCTCGTCAGCGAGGTGCCGGTCGACTTGCAGGCAGCGGCGAGCGTCGCGGCGGACGACGACCCGCCGGCGCCGAATCGAAGTCCGGGCAACGCCCGCTCGACGCCGCCGCGGACGCGACGCCGAGCCGCGGAGCTCGAGCCGATGCGGCGCGCCGCGCGGCGGCGACGAAGCCGCGGCTGCGCTGCCGCAGCGCCGCCGAAGTCGAAGCCACGCTGCACGAGCGTCGGTCCGTTTCGCGAGCTCTCGCAGGCGGCAGCGGCGGCCGCAACTCTGCGCGGCGCGGGCTATCAGCCGACAGCAGCGCGTCGCCGAAGGCGAGGTCTGGAGCGGCTACTGGGTCTACATCCCGGCGATCCCGACCGGAGCAGGAAGCGAACGAGGCGCTCGCGAAAGTCCGCGAGGGCGCGAGCGCGCATTCCGGACGCCTACGTCATTCGCAACAGCGACAGCGGCAATCTCGTCTCGCTCGGCGTGTTCAGCGAGATCAGCGGCGTCAGCCGGCTGCGCGACGAAGTGCGCGCGCTCGGTTTCGAGCCGCAAGTCGTCGATCGCATGACGCCGCGCGACCGTCTACTGGATCGACATCGCGCTCGCGCGCGGACGCAGACGCTCGACTTCGACGCGCTGCAGCCGCCGGGCCGCATCATCCGGCTCGAGCAGCGCGCCATGCGGCTCAGCTCCGGGCTGCAGCGTCGGCTCGCCCAGGCCGGGTTTCTTCAGCGAGGCCCCGCCCTTGCCGCGACAGCAGTAAGCTGTTTCCGTTGCCTTCCGCGATCCTCCCAAGGAGCAAAGCATGAAATTCGTGAAAGCGGCGACATGGACGTTGGCGCTGTTCGTGCTCTGGCAGCCTGGCCCCGCTGGCGCAGGCGCTGGGGACGAGCAAGTGACGCGCATGCGTACGCATTTCTTGCGGCTCCGGCGCGGCCGGCCGAAGACAAAGAGCGCGATGCGGTCTGGCCGCTCGAGACGGTGCAGTTCTTGGGCATCAAGTCGGGCAAACGGTCATCGACGTGATCGCGGCGGGCGGTTGGTTCACGGAGGTGTTGTCGGCGGCGGTCGGGCCGAGCGGCAAAGGAATGCTGGCGCAGAATCGGTTGCTTCGTTTCGCAGCCCGGTTTCGCCGAGAACGGTGCGCATCCCGACAAGCTCAACCGTACAGCCATTACGGCGAGAGCTCGCGGCGGCGTCAGCGCATCAGCTGGCTCAGGCCAGACGCGGCGATCCACCACCTGAACTGCACGACCTGGCATAACGGGCAGAACAGCGAGGCCACGGCGTCGCGTTCGCGAAGGGTGTCTACGACGCGTTTGCACGTTTACGTTTAAACCGGGCAGCACGTTCGGCGTCATCGTCATCGGCATCGCGGGGCAGGGTGTGCGCCGCCACGCATGGCTCGCGCGAGCGCGCGAGGAGTGCTGACAAGGCGACATCGAGGCCGAATGGCATCCTCGCGAACCGGCGGACGATCACACGAAGGGTGTGAACGCGATGGGCGACGCCGCGATCAGTTTTTGATTCGCGCGCGAGCGCCAGCCGGACTCTCGAAGAACTTCGCTTCGTAGATGGGCCGGCGCACGCGCACCAGGAGCGATCTCCGGGGACGCCGTGAATACGTCCCTGTAGGCTCGCCGCGCGCGCATCCCTGCGCGCGAGCGCCGGAAACCCTGTACGCGGGTTAGGCGTGGAGTTGTGTACGCGTGCCGTCGTCGGGGTGCGTGAGCCGAAGCGTGACGTCGAACCGGTCGATGCGGCGCGTCAGAGCCGCATAGCGAAGGCTGCGAGGCGCGGTGAAGACGCCGAGCGCGCCGGGTACCCAGCAGGAGCGTAGTCCTCGGCGCGCAGCGTGACGTAGAGGTACGCGTAGAGCGCAGTCAGCGAGCCGCCGATCGGCGCGGCGCGGCGCAGCCGAGCGCACGGCACGGCGCCGCTGTAGCTCGTGATCAAGGCGGTCGCGGCGACGTGGCGCTCGCGACGTAGGCAGGGCGCGAAGCCGATGTGCTCGGCGAGCGCGAGCAGCAGCAGATAGAACACGCAGTTCGCCAAGCCCGATCCAGGAGATACTGCAGCGCGATGCAGTCACTGCGCAGCGGCGCGAACAGCTCGAGCAGAAAATACGCGACGAACGTGAGAACCCCAGGATCAGCACGCCGTACTTGGTCGCGCGCGCATCGCCGCTTCGTGGATGCCGACAGCGGGCGTGATGAGCGCGGCGCCGAACGCCGAGCTCGACGACGGTCGGCGGCGGCGCGCCGAGGCGCCGCCAGCTCGCCGGATAGCCGCGGCCGAGATCGAGCACGCGCGCCATTCGGCGGTGAAGCCGCTCGCATCGACGGTGCGCTCGCTCGGCAAGAAGGCGCCGACGAAGCTCGGGCGACGGCCAACGCGGAGCTGACGACCGCACGCGTCTCGTCGCCGAGCGGCGGGAACTTCGAGCGCGCTCGGTGCCGCCGAGCGCGAAGCTCGAAAGAAAGGCCTGCGGCGCCGTCGAGCGGGCCGAGGTCCAAGCGCCGCATATGGCGCGACGAGAGCAGCGGGCCGAAGCCCGGAGACCCGCGTCGCCGCCTGCCTCAAAGCAGTGCGTGCCGCTGCCGCTGGCGAGCACGATCGGCTCGCGCACGGAGCGCGCGTCGGTGAGCGGCACGGCGCGATTGACCGCCTGGTCCCAGACGGACAGCGCTGCAGGTCCGGGTAGTCGCCCGCGTCGAGCGCGATCGGGCGCGAAGCCGCCCGCTGGCGCGTGAGCCGCGCGGTGTAGACCGGGACCTCGTAGATCCCGCGGCGCCGCTGCGCTCGGCGTCGGCGCGGCCGCGGATCTCGAGGCGCTCGGGCAAAGCACGTAGAGCTCGTCCTTGACCGCGACGACGTGCCGCTCGGCCGTTCGCGAACGTGTTGTCGGGGACGTCGCGCGTGTAAGTGGCTGGGACGACGAGGATCGGGCCGCCGCTTTGCGCGCCTGCCCCCAGGCTCGGCGCGATGTCGTCGCGCGCGGCGTGCCGTAGTGCTGCGACGCTTCGGTACTGACGAGGCAGCTTCGATCATGCCGAGCGGAATCAGCGGGACCAGGATCAGAGACGCCGATGAACAGGACTTTGCGCGGTGACGGATCCCTGGACACCTGGCGTTCTCGAGCCCTGGCTGTCACGACGGCCTCCCGCGGCATTGTCGAACGGGAGGCATTGTCCGCGAGTCGATTGTGGCCCGGCGGCGGCGACGATCCTGACGGAGTATGCGCGGCCGGGCTGGGCGCTATAATGCCGAGCCGATCTCGCGCCCACGGGCCGTGCCGGCGCGGTCAGCAGGAATACAGCTGGGGCGGTGTAGCACAGCGGTAGTGCAGCGGTTTTGTAAACCGAAGGTCGGGAGTTCGATTCTCTCCACCGGCACCACTCCTCGACGCCAAGTTCCGCAGCCCTTGTGAGACCAGGGGCGATGGCCTGTAGCATCGCCGCGGTACCTGCACGCTTCGGTGCCATGAAAGAGACCCAATGGCGACGGTCCGGCACTACATCGACGCATTCAATCGGGGTGACGGAAAGGCGATGGCGGTAGCTTCGCCGTCCCGGGGTCGATACTCGACGGCATGGCGCCGCACGTCTGGCATGGGTCGACCGCGACGCAAGATTTGGTATCGCGACGTGCTGATCGAGAGCGAGCAGCACGGCGCGTCGGGCACTATCACGTCATGCTGGGCGAGCCGTTGCACGGCAACGTCACGGGCGATAGCGCCTACGTCGTCGTTCCGCGACCATGATTCAAAGTCCGCGGCAAGCAAGTGACGCAGACCGGTGCGGTCTTCACGGTCGCGCTTCGCAAGGTCGCCGAAGGGTGGCGCATGTCGCCGCCTGGGCGTGGGCGAAGGGTAAATAAGCGAGGGTGCCGTGCCGGACGTTATGCTCGTAATCGGCGGTGGCCCCACGCGGGCGTCGCGGCGGCGCTTCGCCGCGGACCTCAGCCAAGACCGCGCTCATCACGCGTGACGAGTTCGGCGGCATGGCCGCGAACGACGGGCTATCCCAGTGCGCACGCTCGCACGCCGCGCGATTGCTTCGCGAGGCGCGGCAGTACCGAGCAGTACAGAATCGCAGTGGGCGCTATGGCGCTCGACTATTCGAAACTTCGTGAGCCGCGTGCGCACGGGTCGTCGCCGAGGCGCGCGGTCATGCGACTACCGCGAGCAGATCGACGCCGCCGGTACCGTCGTTCACGAGCGAACCGGCGCGGCACGGTTTGTCGATGCGCACACGATCGAAGCGGCAAGCGGACTCCGCCTGCACGCGGACAAGATCGTGATCTGCACGAGCGGTAAGAGTCGCAAGCTCGCAGTTCCCGGAGCGGAGCTCACTGCAACGCACAGCGACGCTGGCGGAGTCTCCGCTCGGTCCCAGCCTCGATGCTCGTGATCGGCGCCGGCGCGACGCGGCGCGCAGGTGGCGCTCGATCTTCGGCGGCTTCTGGCGCGAGGGTGCAGCTGTTCCAGGCAGCCCGCGCATCTTGCCGGGCGGAGGACGAGGACGCTGTCGGCGGCCGTCGCGCACGCGGCGTTTCGCGCCGCTGGCGTCGCTCGCTCGAGAAAGCCTCGAGCGCGATCGAGTCGTTCGGAGCGGACGCGCGGCGGGCGTGCGGATGTTCTTCTCTCGCGCCCAGGACGGGCGTCGCGAGAGCGCCGAGGCGGAACCCGTGGTGGTGGCAGCCGTCGGCTGGGCGGCGGAGACCGAGGAGACGCGAACCTTCGCGCGGCACGGGCGTCGAGACCGATCGCGCGCGGGTTCGTTGAGCGTCGACTCGATACCTTCGCGCGTCGGCGGGCTCACATCTTCGCCGCGGGCGACGATCACGGGCCGCCTGCTGCTCGTGCCGCCGGCGCTGCAGGAGCGGCTTCGTGGCGGCGACGAACGCGGTGCGCGGAGCCGGACGGTCGCGCTTTCGGGGATACGGCCGGTCGCGCGGGCGGCCTTCCTGGATCCGGAATACGCGCAGGTCGGCCTCACCGAAGCCAGGAGCTCGCGCGAGGCACATGAGGTCGTGGCGGCGGTGGCGCGGTTCGACGCGGCGGCCCGAACGATCATCGACGGGCGGACGAGCGGGGCTTTGCAAGCTGATCGCCGGGCGGGCGAGCGCGGGCGATCCTGGGCTGCCACGCCGTCGGCGAGCGGGCCGTCGACATCGCTCAGCTGGCTGCCGTCACTATTAAACGCGCATGAGCGTCCGACGCGCTCGCTTCGCGTCCCGCTATCCTTTCCGACGCACGCGAAATCTCGGCCGCGCTGCCGCGCGACGCGCGAGGGTTGAACAGAGACCGACAAGCGCGTGCTGAGCACGCGACCCTGCCCGTTGTTCGCAACCGGGAGAACGCGGCATGTCAGACGCACCGAAAAAGAGATTGGTCGAAGCCCGCCGCGATGGGTTCAACGGGCGGTTACATCGGCGAACCGCAGCGCGGCGCTACGGACGGTCTATCCAGACGGCCTGCTACGGGTTCAGCATCCTTGCAGATCATCCCGGGCGGAGACGCGCTTTTCACGAGCACGCCAAAAACCGAGAAGGCCGTTGCCGGCGATCCGACCACCTTGGCGATCCTCAAGCTGCACTACCTGCGCTGGGTCCTCTTCGACGATCGAGGGCGACACGCTACTTCATGTACCAGGGCATCTTCGACACGGACTTCGACAAGTACACCGAGGACGCCGTCGCGCTGTTCGGCGCAACGCGGCATCGAACACGGTCTTCGAGAACCTCGAGGGCTTTCCCGAAGGACTGGAAGACGAACCCGCCGGCGTTCGTCAAGTTCGTGCGCGATCACCAGTCGCCCGAGCTTCCTGGAGTACGGCGAGTATCCCGTACGTCGAGCGCCGACGAGATCAAGAAGGCGCTCAAGCTCAAGGCCGCGTTCTTCGAGAATGCTCGACCAGATGCAGTAACTGGCGAGCGCTCGCATGCTCGAGCTCGACGACATCCAGCACATTCTGCTCGACCCGCGCGCCCGCGCTCACGGGACGGTACGAGTTCCTGTCCTTTCGAAGCGCCGCCGGCGGGCCGGGCGTGGCTGAGCGCGATCCTCGACAAGGTGCAGTCGGCGGCGCCAGGTGCAGGCTTCGGTCGAGAAGGACAAGCGCTGGGTGACCGTGGCTTTCACCTGGAACGGCTTGCGGGCGCTCGGCGTGGACGAGACCTCGCTCTCGACGTTTCCGGAAGAGTTCAGGCAGGGCATGGCGGCCCGGGCGGAGGTGCTCGGGCGACACCGGCGCGAACGACCCCGACCAGCTGGCTCGGAGGGCTCGCGAGCCCCGACCTGCACGCCATCGTCATCCTGTTCGCCCGCGACGCCGCGGAGCGCGAGCGGTGTCAGGCGGAGCACGAGGCAGCTCGTCGCGCGGTGCGAGGGGTCGAAGTGCTCTCGTCGCTCGACCTCGGAGGCGACGCCGCCGTTCGACTACGCCCACGACCACTTCGGCTATCGCGACCGGCTCTCGCAGCCGGTCATCGAAGGCACGCGGCGAGGAGCCGACGCCCGGCTCCGGCGCGCCGCTGAAGCCAGGCGAGTTCATCCTCGGCTACCCCGACGAGGACGGCCCGCCGGCCAACCTGCCGCAGCCCGAGGTCCTCTCCCGCAACGGCAGCTACATGGCCTACCGCCGGCATGCGAGGAGCACGTCGGCGCATTCCGCGACTTCCTGCGGCAAGCACGGCAAGACGCCCGAGGAGCAGGAGCTCGTCGCGGCGAAGCTCATGGGGCGCTGGCGCAGCGGCGCGCCGCTCGTCCTGGCGCCCGACAAGGACGACCCGGCGCTCGGCGCCGATCCGCAGCGGAACAACGACTTCAACTACAAAGAAGATGGACCCGCACGGCTACGCGGTGCCGCTCGGCTCGCACATCCGCCGCATGAACCCGCGCGACACGGCGCGCGAACATGAACCGGCGCCGGATGATCCGCCGCGGCGCGACCTACGGCCCGCACCTGCCCGAGGGCGCGCCGACGACGGCGTCGAGCGCGGCATCGCCGCGTTCGTGATCTGCGCGAGCCTGATCCGGCAGTTCGAGTTCGCGCAGAACGTGTGGGTCAACGACCGGAACTTCCACGAGCTCGGCAACGAGCGCGACCCGATCATCGGCAACCAGGACGGCACGCTCGAGTACAAGATCCCGAAGCGCCCGATCCGGAAGACGATCACGGGTCTGCCCGCGTTCACGACCGTGCGCGGCGGCGCGTACTTCTTCCTGCCGGGACTCAAGGCGCTGCGTACTCGCCTCCTGGCGGCAGCGCTGCGCCGACGCGGTCTCCAGATGCGCCAACGACAAGGACGCCAGCATGAGCCGACGATACCGCCCGCGCGCACCTACAACCAGAGCCACGTCCCGCGGCAAGTACGCGAACGGGCAAGCGGCGCATCGAGCATCTACTGGACGTGGAGCTATCCGTGGGAGGCGCAGCGCGATCCCGCGGCGATGGAGAACCGCTTCTCCACCATGACCGAGGTCCGCAACGTCGCTCTGGCCCGCCTACGAGACGCCGGAGTACAGCGCGGCGCAGCTTCCTGCAGGGCATCGCCGGTACGCTGGAGCTGTTCCACCGCTCCACGCTCAGCTTCCAGGAGATCGCCGGCGAGGCCACCGGCCACCCGGTCGCGGTGTTCCAGCGCATCGACCAGGCGGGCTATCACGCTGCCCATCGACGAGCGGATCCTGGCCGACACCGACACGCTGATGGTGTTCGGGCTCGACCACCTCCCGTCCGAGCAGGAGGCCGCGCCGGAGGAGATCGCGGCGATCCGCGAGTGGCTCGAGCGCGAGGGCACGTGCCTGCTGCTCGCGCCGCATCACGACGTCGGCTTCACCGACGACCTGAAGCAGCGGCAGGTGGAGTACCAGCACCACGGCGACGCGCTCGTGCCGCGCCAGCAGCGCTTCAGCGCGTACACGCGCTCGCTGATGAAGGCGCTCGACGTGCCGTGTGCAACCAGTGGGGCCTGCGGCCGGCGTCGGTAGGGCACGAAGGAGATCGCGCCGCTGACCGCCAACCGCGACCTCGACACGCTCGGGCTGCTGAAAGCGTCACGACGTTCAACTTCCGCAGCAATACGTAACC